>Ga0326727_10015839_pt1 | contig 16070 bp, 12 predicted proteins | sample MB2enrmetagenome_FD_207643 | JGI IMG/M metagenome (GOLD analysis project Ga0326727, IMG submission 207643) | Lab enriched peat soil microbial communities from McLean, Ithaca, NY, United States - MB29MY | ecosystem: Environmental > Terrestrial > Soil > Wetlands > Peat | place: USA: New York...
CCGTCATGAATAGGTGCTTATTGTCAGAACTGAATGCCTGAACGCGGCTGTAGGTCGGAATAACGTGGCCGGAAGTATTCTGCGAAGCCACGTTCAATTCATAAGTCGTCGTCCCCCAAGTAGGGTCAAAGTAGCTGCCACCCATCCCCGGATTCGCGGGCATCGGCCATGTCGAGCAGGTCGGGTCAGTAACTCCGGCACAAGTCAAGTCCGTCGTGTTCGTCATGAGGCCGGAGAACTGTGGAGGAGGGGTCTGTGCGACCAAATGCACGGCGATGAGCAAAAGAGCAAATAAAATCAGTTTCCGCATTTCAATTCACCAACTGGTTCCTTCTTCATCGGCTTTTTCCGAAGGCGGCTTGAAGCCGGTGCTGTGCAGGCGGCTTGAAGCCGGTACTGTGATAAATGAGTACTGTTATTCATTCACTATGAACTACAGTAATGCATAATGGATTACCGAAAATCTAGGTAATTGGTTACTTTGGTTCAGGCGATGGGGCACAAATCCACAGGATTTGCCTGGAGGTCCGCTATGGACCGTAATGGGTGTGAGCAGTTATTAGCAGAATGTTGACCTATTATAATCAATGTTAATCAATTATAATCAATCACACGGAAGTGTTAGCTTCGCATCAATACCTCGAGGCGGACGTAGAAGTCGTGATCACTCATTATTATAGAGCACAATCGATTGAGCATGAAGCGCGATGAGCTATTTGTCGGTAACCATAATAAAATAAATAGTTTAAATTCACGCTGGCGATCGCGGAAATGCGGCACGGGGGGAAGAAAGCAGGGCGCTTTCATAAGCCTGCACGGTCTTCTTCGCAATCGAGATCCAGGATTGCTCGCCAAAGTCCATCGCTCGCACCCGGCTGGCTAGACGCTCCCGAAGGCCGGCATCCTGTGCCAACTCAATCAGGGCATCAGCAAATTTGACTGAATCCTCGGGATCGACAAGCAACGCGTTTTCCCGGTGCGTCAGCAACTCGCGAAACACGGGTAGATCGCTGGCCACAATCGTCTTTCCCAACGCCAGTCCAGTTGCCAGCGCGCCGCTGGTGGTAATCGCACGATAGGGATAAACGACCACGTCCGCAGCTCGATACAGCGCCACCAGTTCCCGGGCAGAGATGAAGCGAAGCTGCAGTTCGACGCGCTTAAGCTCCAGGCTCTTCACCTGCTCGTGAATCTGCTCCAGCAACTCGGGTGTGCCGGTACCGGCAATCGCCAGCCGGCAATCGCCGTCTTGGGCTTCAACCCGCTGCCACGCGCGCAGCAGGAGATCGACCCCCTTATACGGAAAAATGATCCCCTGCCACAGCACCAGCACCCTGCCCGGTTCCTCCTCGAAACCCGTCGGCGTCTGCTCGGAGTCTGCTACAGGCAGGTCATAAAGAAGCGGCCCATGCGGAATCACGGATACCTTTTCCTCAGGTACTGAAAACTCCGCCACCAGCCGCGCCTTGATGTGATCCGAGTGGCAGATGAGTCGATCGGCCATCTGGTAAAGCTCAAGAAAAGTCTCCTTGAGGGCCTCGCCCGTATCGTGGGGAAGCAGATCGTGGACCGTTAGAACAATCTTTGAGCCCCGTCTGCGGCAGAACTCCAGGAACCAGAAATCCAGCGGAAGGCGCCACTTCAACATGGGCAGGTACTGGACATGAATCACTTCGGGGGGCGACACCAGAAAGCGCAACGTCAGCGCAGACAGATTTACCAGCGCCTCCAGCGGTTTCAATACCCTGCGCGGCACACGCGGCAATGGGAACCTCCCCACCACATCGAGAAGCCCCGGATCGACCCTAATGCCACGGCTGGAGAAGCAATCGGGATCTAGGTAGTAGGAGATCGACCCCACCGTCAAGTCGACGCCCTGCGCAAGCAGAGCTCTGGAGAGACATGCCGTGTAATAGGGCACGGTCGCCCACAGATCCATCATAAAAACGCGAATTCGGCGGTCGCTCATCTTTTCCTTCTTTGCGGAATGACAGAGAATTCTAACTGTTGCCGTCAGCCCTCAGCCACTGCCACCTCTGGAGCTGGGTGACGCCATTTTAGCTCCCACTCTTGGCATTCACGATGCTGGGCAAATTCACAATCCGTTAGGCATGATTTTCTCATCATGGCGAATGCGCAGAGTGCATTGAGGAGAGACTGTCGACCCACGTGCCCCAATATTCGGGCAAAAGAGTACAATCCGATATACAAGTGAGGGCCCGACGTATAGCGCGCTTGACATTGGAGATGGGAACTGCTATTTCAATGGCCGATGACATTAAAAGCGATCGCTTACTTCTTGATTCCTAAGGTTGTCTTGAACGAACTAAGGCACCGTAAGCATCTTCGGGATTTGGCTACTGCCGTGGAGCCCGAAGAGGCGGAAGTGCGACACGTGATTAACAAGGGCGACACAGTCCTTGACATTGGCGCCAACTTCGGAGTCTTTACAAAGCTGTTTTCTGAACTCGTTGGCCCGCAAGGTTCAGTTATCGCATTCGAACCAATCCCACAGACGTTCCGAACCCTCGCAGCTGGCGTGAGACGTTATCACATGAGTAACGTACGGGTCTTAAATAAAGCCCTATCCGACACAGCCGGTATGGTGCTGATGCTTGTGCCACAATATGCTGACAACCCGGGCGAGAACCTATACGAGGCGAGAATCGTCAGTAACTCTCAGTCGCAAAAAACACTCACCATCGACTCGATAACCATCGACTCGCTACAACTCGCACGCGTAGATTTTGTGAAGATTGATGTTGAGGGGCACGAACTCGAGGTGCTTCAAGGAGGCAGACGAACGCTAGAACGGCACCACCCGACCCTAATGGTGGAAGTTACATCTCCTCGCACCGCCGACTTTTTGTGCAAAGAAATGGGCTACCGAGAGCCTTTAATTATCTCTCCTTCAAATCAGCTATTCATCCGCCGTTGACAATTCCGGGATGCGAGCTTAACTCGATCGAGATTCTGCTTCTCTAATCACTGGATCACTAACCTCAATCGGAGAAGCCGCCCCCACGATCGTGTTGGAAGCGTTTTGATCCGTCGGCAGCCTTTGTGGACGCTCTACGAACACCTGCGAACTGCCTCTTCATATACGCGAAGATATTCAGCCGTCATCCGCTCAGCGGAGAACTCATTTTCGACCAGCTGTCTTGCCGCGGAACCAAGCTGCTCGCGTTTTGCGGGATTCAGCAGCAGCTCTATGATCGCCGCGGCCATCGATTCCGGATCTTCCACAGGCACCAGCACTCCGGTGCGACCATCCTGAACGATGGTTGGAACCTCACCCACTGCCGTGGCTACCAACGGGAGGCGGCTGGCCATGCCTTCCAAAAGAGCAATCGGTAGCCCCTCCCGTCGCGATGCGGAAACCATGATGTCCAGAGAGGCATACAGGGCGGGCATATCGTCACAGCGGCCTAACATGCGCACATGGTCACGAATGCAAAGTTTATCAAGCAGCGCGTCCAGCTCGGCACGATCCGGCCCATCCCCGGCTACGACAAACTTTGCATTCGGACAATGAGCGAATACACGCGCCGCGGCGTGCAGGAAAATGTCTACACCCTTCTCTACAGAAAGACGGCCCACAAGGCCGACGATCCGATACGCATCCCAGCCCAGCTCATGTCTCACAACTGTCGGCGCGCGGTCGAACGGCCGCAAATCGATTCCGTTCCTGATCATGCTCACCTGGTTCGCCTTGACACCCGATTTGAGGAGTCTCTGCCGCACATCATCAGACACAGCCACGACCCGCACATAGCCGCGCAGAATCAACCGGTCCAGGACTCCGTAGAAGAAAGTCTTCCGGTCATTATCAAGCCAGTTGTGGCAGGTTGAGATGAGCGAGGCTCGCGATGCTCGCAACGCAAAGTATGCGTAGATGTCTGCTTTGTAGCCGTGAGCATGGACAACATCGGCGCCTGTCCGTTGAACCAGTTCTCGAATACTCGTGATTGCTTTCCGGTCAATCTGCCCGTTGCACGGAATCAGATACGACTCGATGCCTTCCTTTGTGGCGTTTTCATGAAGCTGCAGATTTGGATTCGAAGAGTTCGAAAACACGCCCAGCATGCTGCGATGCGGTCCCTTATTCAGTGTGCGCGACAGGTTGAGGATCACGGCTTCCGCCCCGTACATCCCGCCGCTACTGATCATGTGCAGAATCTTCATTCCGCGTAGTCTCCACCGTCATCGCCGTCCGGCTCTTTTCGATTCAGAAGCGCCCAAAGCTTTTGGTACAACCGGTCTCCCACCACCGTTTTCGCAACCGCTTTGATCCGGTATTGACGCTCCAGGTTCGATAACGCACGGCTTCCAGGTTGAAGCACATTCCGAATCCACTCCAGCGACCAATCGCCGCGGACATTGAGCCGGCCAACCGTAAATCCCGACGGCTCGTATTCCGGCCTGGGCACGGACGTGAAAATCTGCGTAAATCCCGCTTCCCGGCAGGCCGCAAGAACCCTCCTGCTGTAGCGACCGCCAGGCAAGGACATGGTGGCAATCGGTGTTCCGAGATTGTCCTCCAGGACCGACTTGGCTTTGCACAGTTCCACATCAAGATCTCTGGGAGCGCAGCGAGTGAGAAAGACATGCGACCATCCGTGCGCACCAATCAGCTGGCCAGATTCATGCAGTGACCGCAACTCTCGCCATCCCATGTAGCCCGGCTTGTTACCCGTCCAGCCCACGGTGATGAAAAACCGCGCGGTGAGACCTCGCGACAGTAAAACAGGCAACGCATAGTCAAAATTTGAAATATGCCCATCGTCGAAGGTCACCTCCGGCCACAAGCCGGGACTTCCAGCTTTCCGCATCTCCAAGAACAGATCCATGTGCTTATTAAACTCATTGGTTTCAATTGCATATGAGTAATCGCACCCGTGCGTCCTCAACTGATGGTAAAGAAAATAAAGTTTCTGCACGGGCTCCGTGGCTCGTTCCTCAGAGATTGATTCAAGTTGCAAGCTTCAATCCTCACTCAGAGATTTGCTGTTACCACGGTCGTAGTCTAGCAGTCCGTGTAGCACGCAGCTGAATTCCTAAAGCCGCAAGCTCAATAAGCAAACCTGTAGATATCTGCATTCTGGCCTTCTTCATAGCAATTCAAATGCCCAACAGCGGAATGACTTGGTCCCTGTCAAGTCTCCGAGAATTCCCTGCGGCAGGAAACAGTTTTCCCTTGCGTGGGGAATAGTCTTTCCACTTTTCCAGGGAATCAATACCAGGATTCTTCCTTGTTGGAAGGGAAGAAGCTTCCTTTATTCAGACCGCCCGGCCCGAAACGCTCCGAATGGCGAACCTGCGTTAGCAAAAGCGCATTTTCTGTCCTGACCTCAGGTTTGGAACCTGCATTGCAACTGGAAAAGCGCGGACGCAGAGCTCTTCATAACGGGCTGAGCGGAGATAACTTGTGTGAATCGGCAGTGAGACGGTTTGGAGCCATTGCAGTGCTTGAAAGAATCTGCCGCCTTGGGCATTCGGGATTCACTTGGCTCTCACGATAGGACTCGAGCGGCTCGTATCAATCGCCATACCGGCTGCTTCGACCGTCCCAAACTCAGGCGGTCGGTCTGCAATTCATGGCGCTTTCGCGAAAAGGCTGTTCCATGCCACTGGTTTCGATCGTAACTCCGGTCTATAACGCCGCCAAATGGTTGCCGGAGACCCTCGCCTCTGTTCGCGCGCAGACTCTCACTGACTGGGAGCAGATCCTGGTCGATGACGGCTCGACGGACGGCTCGCTAGCCATCATTGAGGCTGTGGCGGCTGAAGATCCGCGCTTCCGTGGGCTACGCACATCTGGCCGGAAAGGTCCCGCAATAGCACGCAATATGGCGCTGGACGCCGCGCGCGGCCGGTTCATCGCCTTTCTCGACGCCGACGATCTCTGGCACCCGGAAAAACTGGCCCGCTCCGTGGACTGGATGACGACGCACGGTTACGGCTTTATTTATCACGACTACCGGCACATGTCCCACGATGGCGCTCTTGTGGGTCCACTGATCACTGGGCCTGAGGTGCTGGACTTCCGCACCTTGCATACGCGCCGCGGTCACGGTGGTTGCCTGAGCATCGTCATCGATCGAGAACGAGTTCCTGGGCTCCGCTTTCCCATCGAGCATCGCTACATCAACGAGGATTTCATCGGCTGGATGAGCATCATCCGGCAGGGCGAAAATGGGCACCGGCTGCCGGCCGATCTGGGCCGTTACCGCCTGTCGGCGCACAGCCGTTCAGCCAACAAGCGAAGGGCGGTGGTCGACACATGGAGAATCTACCGCGAATTCTCCAAGCTACCTCTCATGCACGCGGCGCTGTGGTGGACGATATACATCTGGAACTCATTCTGGCTTTATCGGCATGCGCGGCCGCGGCAAAAACGTGGTGCAAGTTTTGCCGCCCCATCTGCGGCAATGCAGCAATCCAATTCCCCGATAGATAGCTCGCTACCCGACTGACAATAAACCGTATAGCTTCGGTTCAAAGCTCCCGACTGGCAGTTAGCTTGGCCAAGTCTGCACCTCCTGAATGATGGGAAGCATCGTCTCAAGAGGAGAGTATGCTTTCGCCCCCGTGTTGGAACTGGTTTGATCTGTCGGTAGCCGGGGAAGTCGCTTAACGATCACCCGCATGGGAGCCAGCGATACATTCATATAACCGCACAGTACCTCCCCGGCAGCCTTGGCCATTGTGTACTCCGTCATTCCCCGCGGTCGATCCGTGACGGCAACTGAGGACGGATAGAAGAGGGACAACATCGGATTTCGAGTCCGTAATGCCTGTGACAAGTTCCAGAATCCGTCTACATAAACTGCGAGGAATTCACTCAAACGCTCAGAGGAAAAAAATCCCGATTGTGGGCGGAAAATTGCCGGCGTTGCGAAGTAATATGCGTGCGTTGGCACCTCCGTCATGGACGCGAGTTGTTCAAGCGCCGGCCTGCGTGAATCGTAAGCAAGAGTTTCGCATGTCCCGCCAGCCGAGCGGATTTCCCGGGCCACGCTCTCAGCGTCATCTCTCCCGTTTTGCCAAGTGACAATGGCGTGACCGCCTCCGGCAGCAATCAGCTTCGCCGTCAGTTCGCCTAGCCCACGCGATCCGCCAACGATCAAAGCCACACTTCCGTCAAATTCGGCCGGGCCAACGACGCCGAGCAGAGATTCCATCGTTGCTTGCCGCACAGGCGGAGTGCGAAAAAAACTTCTGATCGTTCCGGTCAGACCGCCACCGGAGATTTCCTGTTCGACCATGCGAAAGCGTCCATCGGTTTTCGTCACCCGAAAGGCGAGTTGCTCCCCAAGGTCTGCTACTGGGCATGTCTTGACTGACAAGTCGCGATAGGTTGAATAAAGGCCAGGGCAGACCATGCCAACTAAGTAGGAGGTTGCCGCCGCTGCGCAAATACGCGTTGCTCCAAGCCACTTTGTGGCGTGCGGAAAAAGTACTTTCGCATCTTCCTGCGTCATTGCAAATGCAAACCGGCCGGAGCGGCCGGAGCTCTGCCCAAATTCCTGATTTGCAGGTACAGATGCAGGGGGTATCGGTTCTAAAGAAGTCACGCACCAGGCTGGTGTTTCCTGAACGGGCTCGCCAAATTCGATGGTCACTCTCGACCGTGGGACGTGATCGACAGAGATATGCAATCGCATACCTTCAGGCCCTTGCTGAATCAATTCTACCTGGACGATCTCTTCAAGATAGATAAAGTTGTAAAACTGGGCGTCGAATCCACGCAGAGGGGGTAAATCCTGTCGCAACGCTGCTAAAGAGTCGAAGGCCCAGAGCAAGAGATTGACTCCATGGACAACCGGCGCTCCCGCCTGCGTGCGGCGGGCCTGAAGCGCATCCACGTGCATTGGGTTGAAATCCCCCGCAGCAGAGGCAAATCGCATCTGGTCCGTGTAGCTAAATGCCCTCTGAGACAGCATCATGGATTCGTCCCCTCGCGCAGTTGAGAATTACCCTGGAGTCCGGGTTTCTATTTCAGAACGCTGGCAGCTGCGATTCACATGAGAGCACATCAACCGGCCAGAGGACGGTCAAAGCGTAGCACCCTTCTTCTTCAATTCCTCCTGAAGCAATGACACGCTGGTGAGCTCTGGTATGATCTGCGGGTCAAACTGCACTCCATATTCTCCTTCAAGCGCCAGGATTGCTTGCAAGTGCCGGAACGAATCCCAGGTGCCGACCATTTCCACGTTGAGATCCGGAGTTACCTGTTCAGGCGAGATTTCGAATATGTCGGAGAGAATGTTACGAAGTGAAGACGGGACTTCCTGATAGTTCATTGGATTCATATCCTTCCACTTTGATCCACTCCGGGCTCCTGGGAACCGAAGCGTTCAATTCCAGTGTAAAAAACTTGGAGTTGGAATCGCCAGCATTCTTTGCATCACAATTGACGAAGCCGTGATCGAGGTAGAAGCTCGCGCAGAGGGCATTTTTCTTAGTTGGGATAAACTCGCCTACTAGTTGCCTGGCACCCATCTGCAATGCTCGCCGGCCAATATAAGCCAATAGAGCGGTTTCAATGCCGCGGCCAATCACCCGACAGGATAGTAAGAAAGAGTCGATAACGCACGATTCGCCTTGGTTCCGTGCAAGAGCCAGGCCCACGACTCCGGCATCTCCGAAGCGGTCGCGGACTCGCACAACCACGGCCTGCCCGCCTTCGACAGAGGCGAATTCCTCGATCTCCGCAGCCGAGCGGCGCCTGGTTGTGAGATTGAACTGGTTCGTCTTTGCGAGCAACTGTGCCGCGCGAGCGAGCGGAGCTTGCAGCGCGCTTTGAAAGGTGCAGACAATCTCGAGGGAAGCCAGAAAATCGTTCCGGTCGATCGCGCTGTGTTCCAATCTGGCCCTCTGGGCCTGGGCTTTGTACTCGTTCAAACGATTCAGATCGTCGTCTGTGACCGATAAGGCGTCAAAAAATGGCTGTTCCGACAGAATCTCGACCAGCTTCCAGGGCTCCTCAACCGGCGCGGTAATCACAGCTACTTCAGGCAATTGCTGCCGAATCTCCTCGCACTCTTGAGGACTGTCATCAACGAAGACGAACGAATCAAGCCCCAGTGAGAGCTCTTCGGCGAGTTCTTGAATCGATTTCGACTTCTCACTCCACCCGATTTTACAGGCTACGAAGTGGTTCAGGTTCAGCGCGAGATCGGAGGACCGCACTGCAAATGCTTCTCGAACGTCCGCCTCATTGTTCTTTGAGACGATGGCAAGCAGGATTCCTCTTGAAGACAACTGCTTCAGATAACTCTGATAAGCGAAGTAGCAATTCCCGGGGAACGTGCTTCCCGTGGCAATTCCCTCCGCCCCGTCTTCGCCCAGGATTCCTCCCCACAACGTGTTGTCGAGATCCGTGCACAATACCTTTCGGGGCGCCCGGTACATCGTCGAGAAGGCGCGAACCAATGCACGCGAATAAACGTTGAAGAATTCCGAGCGCACGGGAAGTCTATTCGCCAGAAACATGCGCGCATCGCGCCAGCGCGCACGGCCATGGCGCGCAGAAAGACGATCCACATCAAAGAAAACGCAGTCAGACACCGTGCGGCATATCGCAGCCAGTCTCTCATCCAAACGCAGAATCGCATTGGGCAGGCTGTGCGGCAGATTTGCATCCCCGATGTCGCCAAGGGATGTGTGGTCAGGAACGGCGAGACCCTGCAGCAGAATGCGAGCGGAACTGCGGGAGCGAAGGCTGCGCAGCAGTTGTGCCATCCGTCCGGCACATTCTTCGATCTCCGCTTCAACTCCGGCGCCTAATCCATCCGAGCAAATGTCAGGGAGGTGACCGGCGATCTCTTCCAAATCGAGAAGAATCAAAACGAGGTCGGGCTTGAAATTTGCGAGCGCGCTCTGAGGGTTCATCAGTTCATCGGCATATGAGCCGTAGCCGCCCACTTCGAGATCGAGCACATAATACGAGAACACTGCCTCAGTGGCCAGAAATGGAAGGATCGGTTCAACAGTTACGGAACGAACGATATAGGTTCGTAACGGCCTGGCGCCCAATTGGCCCTGTATGGCGTCGGCAATTGCCGCAAGCGCGGAGGCACAAAACATTACATCTGCGGGCTTGTTCGACCCGCCAACGAGCATTCTCGCGCATCGGATTGCCGTGCCTGCGTCCCGGTTGCGCGCAGAATCCTTGATCTGCCTTCGTAGCTCCTGCCTCTCGGCGTCACTTTGCACGGACTTCCTCCGCTGCTGTTGCTGCCTGCGACCGAACAGCCTTGGGCGCACGCATGATAATTCGACCAGGTACACCCATCACAGTTGCTCCGTCCGGAACGTTAACAATCACCAGTGTATTGGCCGCGATTTTTGCTCCGTTCCCAATTTTGATCCTTCCCACTAATGTTGCGCCCGTGCCAATGTAGACATCATCGCCAATTATCGGCGCGCCCTGACGGCCCATGGCGGAGGTTCCAATTGTTACACGATGGGTGATGTCGCAATTCCTTCCTACTACAACTTCTGGATTGATGTGGATTCCTCCGATATGGCCCATGTAGAGTCCCTCTCCGATGGTGGCCCCGGGATCAATGCACATTTCCATGAATACTTCGCAAAACTTGTTTGCGATGAAGAAAAATAGCTTCAGGGGCAATCGAATCAGTACGAATGGTCTTGTCACATTGAGCCAATTGCCCAATCGATAGCAACCAATTGCCCAAACCGCTGGATTGGTCCACAACTCTTTGCCCGCATGGCCCTTGGCCTTGAAGCGTTCAATATCTGCAGAAAACTTGCTCATTAAATCCCCGTGAAAGATCGACTTCTTTCGAGGCTTTCCTTGGTCGCTGAGGCGATGTTATCAGGTTAAACACGCTTCAACCAGTGCCCGTAATCCAGGAATGCAGAGCATTGTGAAGTTCCCACCTTCATGACCTGCTTCGATCTCCTGACGTCATATCTTTGCTGGAAAGTTGCCGTCGATCACTTCAAACTGTTCGGTCTGTGTGTAGGTGTGCGTACCGAGATTTCCGCGAACCCATCCTGGGTCGAGTCGTGCAATGGGACGCTCCCGATACTCGGTGTCAGTCAGGGAAACAACTTCCGAGAAGACGAGTGCACCGCCATACGCCTTCGAGCAATCCTGAGAAGGCCGGATGAGGTGGTCCCCCTCGTAAAACAACGCGCCAGCCGGTCGTGCGCATCGAACGTCAGAAAGCACAGGGCTACGTGGATGCGGCTCCCAAGGTCCAGTGAGGGAATCGGCGAAGAAGAGGCCAAGTTCGTCACAGTTGGAATACCTTCCATTGGAGACCCCGGCGAACATCCAGAATCTGTTACCGACCTTATGGATTGTGGCGTCCACTGCGTAAACATTGGACAAGAGCACGGCTTCAAGGTTCCAGTCAGCGGGAAAATTCGTTGCGCGATATAACTCCACCGTCCGATTTGCCTTGGTTTCAGGGATCATGTACATCTCCCCGTCATGTTCAATAAGAAATGGATAGGACAGGTGATAAGGACGGCGCAGCACCTCGACAGGCGTACCCGGTGAACCATCCGCCTGAAGCTCGCAATAGGAAATAACGGCGCGACCTTCCTCGTAACGAAAATCTTCAAGAAACAAAAAGGTCTTTCCGTCCCTCTCAACCAGGAAGGGATCGGCGTAGAATCGGTCCTTTGGCGGCAGCATCATGCGATAATCGGACGGATCGGCGAAGCCATGTTCCGCACTCCTGCGCCGAATGGCGAGGAACCATTGAGGTGTTGAACCGAATCGCAGAGAGTTAACCCGCGCCTTCACCTTCCGAAGAAGCAAGCGCGCTATGAAGATCACCATCTTGGACGTGGTTGGCGTTCTGTAAATGCCACGAGAATAGGTGTTCTTTTCCTGATAAGTGGGCAGAGACTCAAGGAACTCAAAGCCGCGCTGATGAAGATCGCGCAGTCGGCGCAGGGCATATTCCGCTGTCTTCCAGTAGATAGGGTTCCGGTTGCGATAGAGCGAGGTAAAATCCGTGGAGGAATGACCCCGGTATAGAACCCGTCCGCCGTCGAGGGATTCAGTTAATACCTGGAGAATTGTTCCGGAAACAGGGTTCCTCTCGTAGATTTCCCAAAAAAGAGGCGGGCCCCCGCGATACTCGAGATTGTCATCATGGTGGAACGACCATACCCCGTAGCGGGCGGCGCTTAAGATTCCCCCGCGAATGATCCGGAAGCCGAAACGGAAGAGAACATCGAGATTGTGGCCGCGTATCTCGGCCAACTCGTCTTCAGGTATGCGGTCGGTAAAGCCTTTGCGAACCGGATGCACGGTGATGGAAGGGATGCCATTGAGCAAAGTTGAAAGGTCCGCCGGCGCCTTTGCGTCGTTGACCACTTTGTTCCGCCGGTAGTCCCACTGTTCGTAAAGGTGATACAACGACGAACGCCAGTGGTTGCGAAGCCTGGTCTTCAGGTTAGGTCTCGATTGAACGGGCGGCGTATTCAGAATCACAAGTTCAATGCGTGCAAATCCCGAGCCCTTGATGTCTTCGACGATCTTGGCAACCCATGCAACGGATGTATACGAATCCAGCAGAATGCCTACGCGCAGCATAATTTTCCCGATACTGAATCACAATGGAACTGCATCGCTATGGCCTCATGAAGAGAATACTGGAACCTGATAACTACCGACTTCTCAATGAAGCAGAAAAAGCTGCCATGGCGTCCGCAGCCTCAATTGATGACAGAACTCCAAACCGCGAGGGGCTGATTCCGGAACTGCGAGGCGCCTGTTTTGCTCGGCCACCTCTGTGGCTGTCCAACCCTGTTTGAGTTTCCATTCAAGCCTGTCGGGCTACTCCAGTCCGGCGACATCAATGCGTACCTGCATGAGCCCGGAAGCGGCTGCATGCAGATACGCTTTTGCACTTTAGCCCAGGCCTTGCAGCGCCGCTCTCGCGTCCTTTCCTGTTGGCGAATCTGGGGCCAGAGACGCAGCCTTTTTCAGGTGAATCGCGGCGTTGCTCTTGTCCTTCAGTTTGCTGTAAACCATTCCCAGGTGATACTGCATTGCGGCGTTGTTTGGTTCGGTCTTGATCGCATTCTCCAGCAGGTCGCGGGCAAATCCGTAGGCTCCCTTGTAGTAGTAGGCCCACGCCAATGTGTCCGCTGTGTCGGGTGAGTTCGGCAAAGCCTGCCGAGCCGTTTGCGCGAGTGTCAGAGCCACATCCACGTTCTCGCCATTCACCAGCATCCGATAGGCAAGATTGTTCGCCGCGACGGGCTGTTGCGGCTGGATTTGCAGCGCTTTTCTGTAGTAGGCCTCGGCCTTGCCCATGTCTCCACGCGATTCCTCGAGAGTTCCCAGAACCGCGAGGGCCGCGGCATCGTTGGGATGCGCAGCCGACCACTTTTCCCAGGTGCTGATGGCATCGGCCGTCTGACCGCGCTGCACTTCAATCTGCGAGTACAGCGTCGCCGCCTCGCCGTCGTTGGAATTGAGTTGCATGGCTTTCTGGGCCGTAGCTGCCGCCTGGTCCAAGTTCTTGTTTTGAATTTGCAGCTCCCCCAGAAGATCGTAGAAAGCGCTGTTTTTCGGGCGCTTCTCTATCTGCGCATTCACGCGGGCCAGGGCTTTGTCCGGTTGTTTTTGGTAGAGATCGTAGCTGACCACCAGGCTCAGGGCTTCGGCAGAATCAGGTTCATACTGCAAAGCCTGTTCCAACAGCGCCACGCCTTCTGGAAAACGCTTCTGTGCGAATCGGATCTTGCCCAGTTGGAGATAGGCCTGCGGGCTTTGCGGAGCAATGGCCATGGCCGTCTTAAGATCTGCTTCGGCCTTGTCTGCCGAGTTATGGCTCATCTCCGCCATGGCACGCCACACATAGCCGCCAGGGAAGCGCGGCATCGCAGCGATCGTCTGGTCAGCCACTTCGGCTAGCAGATTCATGTCCCCGCGTTGACTTGCGATTCGCGCCAGTTCTTCCTCTGCGTCCAACCTGGACGGGCTAAGACTTGCCGCCTGGCGAAGGCTGGTCTCCGCCAGGTTAATATCGCCCTTAGCCAACGCAGCCCTGCCCAGCCAGTACTGCAGAAAGGCATCCTTCGGGGAATCCTTGACGGCATTTTGTAGAGCATTTACGGCGTCGCTCGCCTTACCGCTATTGAGCAGCACGATTCCGTTCAATCCCGCAACTTCCGGATCCTTGGGGTGCGTCTTCAACAGTCCGGTAACCACGGTTTGCGCGGTTCCGTAATCTTTAACCTCGAGAAGCACGCGGACGTATCCCTTCTGCACAGAAATGTTCTTGGGATACTTGGCGGCAAGACTTGAGTACTCTGCCTTTGCCTTGTCCAACTGTCCGGAATTCACGTAGTAGTCTGCCAGGATGCGGACACCCTGCGGATCGTTGGGAAAGTCTTTCGATGCCTGTCGAAGCACTTCCTCGGCTCTCGCCTGATCCCCCTCCTTGAGAATGACATCAGCGACATTTGCCCTGGCGGCAAGGTTCTTGGGGTCCGTGGCGACGGCATCCCAACTGACCTTCTCCGCATCGGCCAGGCGGTTGATCCTGACATAGAATGCCGCGAGAATGAGCTTGGCCTTCACTGATTTCGGATCGAGAGCGACAGCCTTCTTCAGCTCATCTTCGACAGAAGAAGCCTTGCTTGCATCAGCCGATTGAAGGAATGCGAGATCCTCGTGGAAGGCCGCACGCCGCGGATCGAGTTCGATAGCACGCTGCATCTCGGTCAGAGCCTGATCCTTCTGGCCCCGCCGGACCTCTATGCCGGAGAGCAACGCGTGAACATCTGGATTGTCTGGTTGTACGGCCAGCACAGCATTGGCCTGCACTTGCGCGTCGTCGAGTTTACCGGCCGCGATCAACAGGTCGCCGAGATCGATCCGCGCCTTATAATTTGTGGGCTCTAAATCCACGGTGCGGACGAGTTCCCTGTACGCCTGGCTGAACTGCCCCAAATGCTCGTATGCCTGGGCCAATGCATAATGGGCGTCGGCAAAGTTCTTGTCCACCTTGAGGGCGTTCAGATATTGGATGGCAGCTTCCCGGTATTTGCCTTGGGCGCTATATCGCTCTCCGCTCTCCAGATACTTCTGCTTTCGCACGTTTGGATCGCCATGGCACCCGGCTAACATCGCGGCCACCGCAATGAGCGCGATCACGCAAAAAGCTCCTCGCCGATTCATGTGTCCCCACCTCTCATCGCATTTCACTTGAGCTGCCTTAAACAAGCTTTTCACTGTTTTCCATCCTTGCTGGCTGCCATTCGCACGAACACAGCCTGAAATTCCCTGCTGAAGCGCGTGGCCCTTCCGTGCTCCTTCCCATTTGCTCAGTTCGGGATAAAGCGAGGGAGCATGGGAATAAGCTGCGCAGTAAATGCCTCGGCCCTGGCCCTTGCCGCCGCCCTGCCTTCGTCGGCGTCGAACGGCGTAGTCACCCTGATCAGCGCCCCATCCGTGCGATTCAATCGTATCGCGTCAGTGACCAGATAGATTTTGGCCAGATATTCATTGGCGATGCTACGTCCGTGCGCCTGATACCAATAGATAACGAACTGCCTATTCTCTCCGTCGGCAATGATGTATTCACCCACACGGTGCGCCTTGCCGTTTTCATCGTTCAGATTGACATACTGCGACGATTCGAAGGTCCAGCCGGAACCTGGCAGGCAGTTTTTCGGCGAATGAATGGTGACGCCCGTCCTTTGCGTTGGAAAATACCCGATAAAGAGACCGATCGGCGGCTCATGTCCGCTGTGGAGGTAAACGCGCGACAGGAAGTCTCCGGCGCCGAGAACATCGAGCGTTTCCTGGTCGATCTGCATATCGCTTCCCGACCATCCGGCAATGGCGCGCGGGATCTGCGACAAGGGCTCGCTCACGGGAATCAAATCGGAATTGCCACGGGCATACAGCAGCAGTGCGGTTCCGGCCAGCAGTGCGACAACGGTCCAGAAGCGAGCGCTCTTCATACTTGCCTCCTTCGGGCCGGGAACAAATACATGACGCGATGCACGATGAACAGGCACCCCAGGGACACGAGAAATATGACCCAACCGGAAAACTCATG
>Ga0326727_10015840_pt1 | contig 16070 bp, 13 predicted proteins | sample MB2enrmetagenome_FD_207643 | JGI IMG/M metagenome (GOLD analysis project Ga0326727, IMG submission 207643) | Lab enriched peat soil microbial communities from McLean, Ithaca, NY, United States - MB29MY | ecosystem: Environmental > Terrestrial > Soil > Wetlands > Peat | place: USA: New York...
AATCCGCATCTTGCGCAGGTTTCGGTTGGGCGCCGTTGGCCGGCTGGTTGAGGGCTTGCCATGCAGCGAAGTCTCTTGCCTCCCTGGCCTGGGCGGCGTCGGCGGCCGCCAATTTTGCGTCCTGCTCCTGCTTTAGTTTGGCGGCGACAATCTCTTGGTCATGTTGGGTTTTGGCTTGCTGTTCCGCAGCCAGGCGTTTGTTTTCCTCGTCCCTAGCCTGGGCTTTCAGAGCGGCGGCTTGGGCGGCTTGATCCTGGCTGGCTTGTGCGGCGGGTTGGTTAGTGGCTTTGGCTTGGGTGGCGGCGACGGTGGCGGCCATTTTTGCGTCCTGCTCCTGCTTCAATTTGGCGGCGATCAGATCTTCGTCCCGCTGGGCGCTGGTTTGCTGCTCGGCGAGCCGGAGTTTCTTGGCCGCTTCGCTGGCCTGGATTTGTTGAGCGGTGAGTTCGGCCGCTCTCACCTGGCGGGCTTGTGCGTCGGCCTGACTGGCCTGGGGTTGGGCGGAGGATGCGGCCTGGCGGGTTGCGCAGGACAATCCTCCGGCAAGACCGATGCCACAGGCCAGAAATAAAAGGGTGAAGTTTCGCATTCCTGAATTGGTAAAGGATAACGGCGCGAAAATCAACTTCATTTCAGCTAGTGTAGTGGCCCGCAAATCGCTATGCATATTCTCAAGCGCATTTGCCGTTGTTTTGCGTCCTTTGCCTCGCAGATCCAAGTTGTTTTATGTCTAGTCATTTCAGGGACACTACACTAGGGTCATTCGGGCAAAGTCATTTCCCGGCGGAACTGGGCCTTCCAGGCGGGAGGCCAGGCGGACAGAAGGACGGAGCGCGCGATAATGGCGCGGACTTCGGGGCGGGTGATTTTGACGCGGCGGGTTGAGTCAAGTATGTTTTCGGCGCGCAACTTGCGCAAGGTCCGCGCGCCAATCAGGACCGGCCAGGCGCAGGCCAGGCGCAGCCGCCATTGGCCGCCCGGCAGCGTGTTGGTGTAGTTCCAACCCGCCAGCAAGTGGCCTTCGGCCCGGCCCAGGCAGGTTCGGTAAAGGGCGCGGAACCGCGGTTCGTTGGCGGCGGAGAGCAGGTCCTCGGGCGCGAGGCCGGCCGCCGCCAGGGACTGCCGGGGAATGTAGCAGCGGCCCTTGCTCAAATCCGCCGGGACGTCGCGGAGGATGTTGACCAGTTGCAGCCCTTTGCCAAAACGAATCCCATCGCGCAGCAGCGCGGCGTCGTCCAACCGCGCCCGCGGAAAAAGATGGGCGCGGCAGAGGCGCGTCCAGAATTCCCCGACGCAACCGGCCACGCGATAGGTATAATCGTCCAGTTCGGCCTCGGTTTCCAAGGCGCGTGGATTGGGGGGATGGGGCGGGCCGAATCGCCTGAGGTCCAATTCCTGCCCGCTGATAATGGTGTTCAAGACCTCGCGAATGAGCCGTTTATCCGCCTCCGCCAAACCGTTGAAAATCCGCAAAGTTTCCTCGACCCGGTCCAGCAGCTTCCTTTCCGGCGCGGTGTCATTGCCGGGAGACAAGCGGACGAGGTTCAGGGCGGGTTCCGAGGCGCCCATGATGCGGGTGCGCAAATCCGTCAAACCGCGCAAGCGCGCCGGCAAGGCATCCAGGTCGCTGTCCGCGATCGTGTCGGTGGTGCGCGCCAGGAGATAGGCCAGGCCGATTTGCGGCCGGACGGCTCGCGGCAGGATCCGCAGCGTCAAGTAAAACGACCGCGAAGTGTCGCGGAGCAGGGATTGGAGCGAGGAATCAGGCATGGGCGGGGGGATCAGACCATTTTGGAGTGCGGCGGCTTGCCGCCGCTTTGTGCTCCGCAAATCGTGCCCGATCCAAAAGCGGGAGCAAGCTCCCGCACTCCAAATTGCGCGTCCTCATTCGGGACGTCGTTGGCACCTTCAATCCCGGCAGGGCGAGACTCTGTCGAGCCGTGACTTATCTTATTCAGGGCTCGACGGAGTCTCGCCCTGCCGGGAAGGAAGTGGGCGCTTCTCATGATGAAAGTCGTGTCCGCCATTTGGCCAACTGCCGGGCGACTTCTTTGGTTCCAGGCGCGCCGAGCATGTTTCGTTTGGCCATCGCGTCCGGCATACGGAACACGGCCAGAGCCTCGCGGCCAAAACTCTTGTCAACGGATTGCAATTCCGCGAGGGACAACTTATCCAGAGGCTTGCCCAATTTTTCAGCCAGGGCCACGGCCGCGCCGACGACGTGGTGGGCCTGGCGGAAGGGCAGGCCTTTGCACACCAGATAATCGGCCAGGTCCGTGGCGAGCAACGCCGGGTCGCCTGCCGCCGCGGCGCAGGCCGCGCGGTTGACGACGGTGTTTTTCAACATGGCCGCCATCAGCCGCACGCAGGCGCGCACGGTGTCGGCCGTGTCGAACAACCGCTCCTTGTCCTCCTGCAAATCGCGGTTGTATGCCATCGGCAAACCCTTGAGCAGCGCCAGCAGCGACATCAAGTTGCCGATGACCCGGCCGGCCTTGCCGCGGGCCAGCTCCGCGATGTCCGGGTTTTTCTTTTGCGGCATGAGCGAAGAGCCGGTGGTGAAGGCGTCGGCCAAAGTGATGAAATGGAATTCGGCCGTGGCCCAAAGAATCAAATCTTCGGCCAGACGGGAGAGATGCACCGCGAGCAGCGCCGCCGCCGCGCAAAATTCCACGATAAAATCGCGGTCGCTCACGGCGTCCATCGAGTTTTGAGTCAGGCGGGGAAAGCCGAGGAGGCGCGCCACCAGGGCGCGGTCCAGCGGCAAGGTCGAACCGGCCAGCGCGCCGCTGCCGAGAGGGCAGACGTTGGCGCGGGCATGGCAGTCCTGCAGCCGGCCCTGGTCGCGTTCCAGCATTTCGACATAAGCGAGAAGATGATGAGCCAAATAAACCGGCTGGGCGCGTTGCAAATGGGTGTAGCCGGGGATGACGACATCGGCGTATTTCTCACCAAGTTCCACCAGCGCCGCCTGCAAACCTTGAATGGCAAGCCGCAGGGCCGTGATTTCCTCGCGCAGCCACAACCGCATGTCGAGCGCGATTTGGTCATTGCGGGAGCGGCCGGTGTGCAGTTTGGCCCCGGCCGGCTCGCGGCGGGTCAGGGCGTCCTCGATGTTCATGTGGACATCTTCCAGTTCCTCCCGCCAAACGAATTTGCCGGCGACGATTTCCCTGGCGATGGCGGTGAGGGCCTTTTCGATGGCGCGCGCTTCCCTGGCGGTGAGCACGCCGATCTTCTTCAACATGGCGGCATGGGCGAGCGAGCCGAGGATGTCGTGTTCCCAGAGCCGCCAATCAAAGGAGACGGACTGGGTGAATTTCGCCACACCGGCATTGAGTTGGCTGGCGAACCGGCCGCTGCGTGAGACTGGAGAACGGCGCTTCATGTGACGTGTGGAATCTGAGGGAAATGGGGGAGAAAGTCACGAGAAATGCAACATGAATCAGGAATCACGGTTTGCATAAAATAACTTGATTAGCCTTGATTAGGCTTGATTGGGTTTGATGGGCAAGAGGCGCCATTTGGCGCGCAATATGTTCATGGAGAATAACTTGCGATGAAATTCATCAAAAATTGGGCGTTCACCTTCACCGCAGCTTTGACGGGCAACCAATGCACAGAAAAGCCGGGCGGCAACCGGATCCAGCACGGCCCGCAGATTGGGACAAATTGACGCCGCGTGGCAAAGCCGCAACCAAAGGAATTTAACCACGGATTTCACGGATTTCACGGATAAAGATTCTTCATTTTGCATTTTGCATTCTGCATTTGCCCCATCCGTGTCATCCGTGCCATCCGTGGTAAAAATCTTCGCGAAACGGAGCGACTCTGACGGATTGCAGCACCGGTGATCTTGAGCGGTGGCCCGCTGGCTCGACAGGTTGTGCGGCATGGAACCGCTGAACGCCGGGAGAGTGCCGAGGCTTGTTCACGGCCGCTTTGCTCTCCGCACATTGTTCCTGATGCAAAAGCGGGAGCAAGCTCCCGCACTCCATATAAGATGGCCCTCATGCTGCTGGCATATTAGCATTTAAGCGAACCTTGTCAAGGGGGATCAAGACCCCAAGACGGGGGGGCCTTTTCCTTACGGGAACAGGCCGCGAATGCGCTTGGCCTCCTGGACGCGCTTGATGCCCAGGCTCAAGGCCGCCATGCGCATGGAGGTTTTCTGTTTCCGGCTGTAAGCCACCACCTGGGTGAACGCTCCTTCCAAAATGCGGAAGAGCTTGTCCATGACCTCCGTCTCCGTCCAAAAAAAACGCTGCAAATCCTGCACCCACTCGAAATAAGACACCACCACGCCGCCGGCGTTGCACAGGATGTCGGGGAGGACGAAGATCTCCGGCCTTTTGTCAAGAATAACGTCCGCCTGGGGCGTGGTCGGCCCGTTGGCCGCCTCCGCCAGAATCCGGCACTGGATCCGCCCCGCGTTGGCCTCCGTGATTTGCCGTTCCACCGCCGCCGGGACCAAAATCTCGCAAGGCAGGACGAGCAATTGTTCATTGGTGACGGCATCGGCCCCGGGAAAACCGGCGACGGTCCGCTCCCTGGCCAGATGCTTTTCCAGCGCCCAAAGATCAATCCCCCCCGGGTTGTGCAAACCGCCGGAAGCATCGCTGACCCCCGTCACTTTCACCCCGTATTTGGCCATGGAGAACGCGGCCACGCTGCCGACATTGCCGAAGCCTTGCACGACCGCCCGGCAATCCCCCGGCGCCAGGCCGAGCATGTCCATGGCCCGGTTGATGAGATAGCCGGCCCCGCGCCCGGTGGATTCGCGGCGTCCCAGGGAGCCGCCGATGCTGACGGGCTTGCCGGTAACGATGCCGGGCACGGCGTAGCCGGCGTGGGTCGAATAAGTATCCATCATCCAGGCCATGGTTTGTTCATTGGTTCCCAGATCCGGCGCCATCACATCCACTTTTTCGCCGATGAACGGGATCATTTCCTGCGTATAACGGCGGGTGAGCCGTTCCAACTCGCCGGTGGAAAGCCGGCCCGGATCGCAGGCGACGCCGCCTTTGGCCCCGCCGTAAGGCAGCCCGGTCAGGGCGCATTTCCAACTCATCCACATGGCCAGCGCGGCCACTTCTCCCAAACGCACGTCGGGGTGATACCGCAAGCCGCCCTTGGTCGGCCCCAGGGTCAAATGATGTTGCACGCGATAGCCGGCAAAAACCTGGGTGGCGCCATCGTCGCGCCGCACCGGCAGGGCGACGGTCATGGAACGTTTGGGGTATTTGAGCCGGCCGCGCTCGTTGGTGGGGATTTCGAGATGATCGGCCACCAGATCAAACTGCTGGCAGGCCATTTGAAAGGTGGGATGGTCGTAAATATCCATGCGGGCATCTTACGAAGCGCGGCCTGGAAAAGTCGAGCCTGCCGTCCCGCCCGGGCGCATCCCGGCGCTGTGCTGGCGAACAGGAACGTCCAGATGGGGTGCATTTCACTTTTTTGGGTTCCCCTCTTAATCTCAATCCTAATCTTAATCCTAATCTTAATCTCAACTCCCTCCTGCATGCGGATTAGAGAGCAAGATTAAGATTAAGATTAGGATTAAGAAACCGCTACCCAAAAAAGTGAAATGCACCCATTCACCACCCCCATTATTGCTCCAAGAGCCTGTCGAGACAGAAGGAAGGCTCGACAAAGCTGAGATGGGCTGCTTCTCTCTGTCGGGAAATATCCTGACAGGGCGTTTCTTTCCAGCCTGACGCGTGTTTGAGTCTTTCCACCACTTCACGGACGACCGTTTACGAGGTAATATGCGGGTTGGAGACCCGCCATGAAAGACAGAGATTCCAGCCCATCGCCAGTGTCAGTTTATTTTTCCCGCAATTTCCCGCCGATTTTTCTTGCATTAAGCAGGGAAATCGTGGAAAGTGCCCCTTGGGAATGGGCATTTAGGTGCGAATGAGAGATGACAGTATGGCGGGTTTGAGTATGGCGGGTTCGTCTGGATTCAAGGACGGGAACCTGAGGGGGCGGTGTTTGCTTCATATTCCAATCATCCACAGCCAGGCGGAAATGGGGAGCCTCAGTCCCACCATCCAAGCCATGATGGTGCAGAAGCTGGGAGCCAAAGGGTGGGAGCGCAACGTCAACTTGATTGATGGCATCTGGACGCAGATTGAGCAAGCGATTGATGGTTGGTCGCTGCCTTACGAGAAAGTGCGCCTCTACCAGGATGGCTTGCCGGTGTGCGGGCGGGAGCTGGAAATTGTCTCGGACCTGGCCCAGGCCGGCAGCCGCAACCACCAACTGCTCCTGCGGTTGAAGGGACGCGGCGCCACCCTGATGGGAACCGAATCGGCCGACCTGCTCGTGCAGGAGTATCATCTAATCAAGCAAACACTGGCGGCCAACGACCCGGCGATCGCGGTGCGCCGCGAGGCCCGCCGCCAGGAGAGCAGTCTTTCCATCCTCAAACGCCGCGACCAAGCCATTGCGGAACGGATCAACCGCACGCTGTGCCGGGGTGAAATCGGCCTGCTGTTCCTGGGAATGCTCCACGCGATGGAGGGCTGGCTGGCCCGGGATATTCAAGTCACCCATCCGCTTTATCCGCCGTCACCGGGAGGACACGCATGCCCATGACCAACGGAAAAAGCAAGGTCCTGATTGTGGACGACGAGGAGGAGATCTGCCAGTTGATCTCCCATCTGATGGAGCAGGAGGGCCTTGTCCCGCTGGTGGCGCAGGACGGAAAGACGGCGCTGCAACGACTTCGCACCGCGTCGCCCGACACGATCATATTGGACCTGGTGCTGCCGGATTTGGACGGGCTGGAAATCCTGCGGCAGGCGAAGGCCCTGGACGAGGATCTGCCGGTGGTGATCCTGACGGCCCATGCGAAAGTGCCCGGGGCGGTGGAGGCGATGCGGGCGGCGGCCTTCGATTATCTGGCCAAACCGTACGACCATGAGGAATTGTTGCGGGTGGTGCATCGCGCCCTGGCCCAACGGCAACTGAGTCTGAAACTCAAACAATTGGCCCGCCAGAGCAGCGCCAGCCATGATCTGACCGAGCTGATGGGCCCCAGCGAGGCGATCGGGCGGCTGATCGGCGACGTCAACACCGTCGCCAAGTCCAACTTCAGCGTCGTCATCATCGGGGAAACCGGCTCGGGCAAAGAAGTGGTGGCGCAAGCCATTCACGCCAGCGGCCCGCGGGCCAAAGGCCCCTTTGTGCCGGTGGATTCCGGAGCGATTCCAGAGGCGCTTTTTGAGGCGGAATTGTTCGGGCACGAGAAGGGAGCGTACACTGGCGCGGTTGACCGCAAGGCGGGCCGATTTGAACAGGCCAACGGGGGCACGCTCTTCCTGGACGAGCTTTTGAACATGCCGCTCATCGCGCAGGCCAAAGTGCTCAGGGCGCTGCAAGAGAAGTCCTTTTGCCGGGTCGGCGGCACGGAGCCGATCAGAATTGACGTGCGGGTGCTGGCGGCAGGCAACTCGGATTTGGATGCGGCCGTGGCGGCGGGGCGGTTGCGGGCGGACTTGTTCTATCGGTTGAACGAGTTCACCCTGCGGATACCGCCGCTGCGCCAGCGCAAGGAGGACTTGCTCTACCTGGCGAAGCGGTTCCTGGATTTAACCAACCAGGAACTGAAAAAAAAGGTGCTCGGTTTTTCCGAGCCGGCCATCCGCACCCTGCTGAATCACCCGTGGCCGGGGAATGTCCGGCAACTGCGCTCGACCATCCGGCGGGCGGTCCTGCTGGCCGGCGAGGTGGTGACCGAACAGCATCTGGATATTCTGCAAGAGAACAATGAGGCCTGGCGGCGTCTGGCCGGGCCTGCCAGGGCGCCGGTCGCCTCCGCCGGCCAGCTTTCGCTCAAGGAAATTGTGGCGCAAAGCAGGTCGCTCGTGGAGCGCGAGGTCTTGTCGCAGACCTTGCGTCAAACCGGCGGCAACAAAGCCCAGGCCGCCCGCCTGTTGCGGGTGGACTACAAGACGATTCAGTCGAAGATCAAACACTACGGGATCAGCCCCAATAAGGAACATTATGAAGAAGAGAACCCCAGATAAAAACGAACCCCGAGGCCAAGCCGGCGGCAGTGCCGGCGGCAGTGCCGGAGGCATCCTGTCGGGACTCACCGGCCTGTTGGAAAAGCTCAACGAACTGGCGGAAACGGGCGGCGAACTGCGGCGCGGCGGCGAGATCCACAGCGCCGGCCAGGGGCTCAAAGGCATCTACGGATTCACGGTCAAGGTTGGCTTGGGCGACCAGGCGGCGCGCGTCGAGCCGTTCGGCAACATTCGCACCGACAAAACCACCGGCCAGGCGGTGGTCGAGGAAATCCGGGAACCGGTCGTGGACCTGTTCGAGGAGAAAGACCATCTCCTCATTGTCGCCGAGATGCCGGGGATCGGCGCGGCCGACGTGCGGCTGGAAGTCAAGGACGACGTGCTGACCATCACGGCGGCCAAAGGCGACAAGAAATACCGCAAGGAGGTGCTGTTGCCCGGCAGTTATCCCAAGGCAAAAATGAGCCTGTCGTGCAACAACGGCGTGCTGGAAATCAAATGTGTCAAATAAATGGTCAGTCTCGGCTGGTAAGGCGCGCACTCCGTGCGCGCCGCTTGGTGTAGAGTCGAGCCTGTGGCTCGAAATCGGCGCACAGCGCCGACACTACAACCATCAAAACAAGGCAGCACTTGTCAAATGAAGGGAATCGAGATTATGGACAAAACGGAATCCGCGCAACTCAAACTCAAGGTGTCGGAGGCCATTGGCAAAGACGTGGGCCGCGCTTTGGCGCGCATCGGGCCGGAAGACTTGCAGCGCCTGCAAGTCGCCATTGGAGACACGGTCGAAATCGCCGGCAAACGCGCCACGGTCTGCAAAGTGATGCCGGCCTACAAGGAACTGCGGGGCCAATCCCGCGTGCAACTGGACGGCCTGACGCGCGAGAACGCCGGGGCCGCTCTCGACGAGTTTGTCCAGGTGCGGAAAATAGCCGTGCGCCCGGCCCAGCGCATCGGGCTGGCCCCGCTGACGATTGCGCCCGACGGCCGGGACCTGGAGTACATCGGCAGCCTGTTGGACGGCTTGCCGGTGCAGGCCGGGGACCGGATTCGGGCGGCGCTGTTTGGCAGCCGCAGCGCTGATTTCAAGGTGGAAAACACGCTGCCCCGCGGGCCGGTGCTGATCAATCCGACAACCGAACTGGTGATCGGCAAAGCGGAGATCAAGGAGCGCGCTCGCATGGCGGTGCCCTACGAGGACATCGGCGGGCTGAAGCCCCAACTGCACCGCATCCGGGAAATGATCGAACTGCCGCTGCGCTATCCGGAGGTGTTCGAGCGGCTGGGCATTGACGCGCCCAAAGGCGTGCTGCTGCACGGTCCGCCCGGTTGCGGCAAGACGCTCATCGCCCGGGCCATCGCCCATGAAACCGAAGCCCAGTTCTTTGCCGTGAGCGGGCCGGAGATCATCCACAAATTCTACGGGGAGAGCGAGGCCCATTTGCGCAAGGTCTTCGAGGAGGCGACGCGCCAGGGACCGAGCATCATTTTCCTGGATGAGATTGACGCCATTGCGCCGCGGCGCGAGCAGGTGGTGGGCGAGGTGGAAAAGCGGGTCGTCGCCCAACTGCTGGCCCTGATGGACGGCCTGAACAAGCGCCAGAATGTCATTGTCATCGGCGCCACCAACATTCCCAACGCGCTGGACCCGGCCTTGCGGCGGCCCGGCCGGTTTGACCGGGAGATTTCGATTCCGATCCCCGATCGGCGCGGCCGGCTGGACATCCTGGAAATCCACAGCCGGGGCATGCCCTTGAAGCCGGATGTGGACATGGGCCGCCTGGCGGAGATCACGCATGGATTTGTCGGGGCGGACCTGGAGGCGCTCTGCCGGGAGGCGGCCATGATTTGCCTGCGGGACATCCTGGCCGACCTGGATTTTTCCCTGGCCAAAATCCCGTACGAGCGTCTGGCCAAACTGGAAGTGCGCATGGACCATTTCCTGACCGCGCTGCGGGAGGTCGAACCGTCAGCCATCCGGGAGGTGTTCGTCGAAGTGCCCAATGTGCGGTGGAGCGACGTCGGCGGGCTGGCCCGGCTGAAACAACGGCTGGTGGAAGCCGTCGAGTGGCCCTTGCGTTACGCGCCCCTCTATGAGCAAGCGGGAGTCCGCCCGCCCAAGGGCATCCTCCTCTCCGGCCCGCCCGGCTGCGGCAAGACGCTTTTGGCCAAAGCCATCGCCAACGAAAGCCAGGTCAATTTCATTTCCGTTAAAGGCCCGGCGCTGCTGTCAAAATATGTCGGCGAATCGGAGCGGCAAGTGCGCGACGTCTTTCGCAAGGCCCGGCAGGCCGCCCCCTGCATCATCTTCTTTGACGAACTGGACGCTTTGATGCCGGTGCGCGGCGGCGCGGTTTCGGACACGCCGGTCACGGATCGGGTGTTGAGCCAATTCCTGGCGGAGTTGGACGGCATCGAAGAACTCAAAGGCGTTTTGGTGCTGGGAGCCACCAACCGGCTGGACCGGCTGGATCCGGCCGTGCTCCGGCCCGGACGTTTTGACGAAGTGGTGGAAATCCCGCGGTCGGAGGAAGCGGAGCGGCGCGAGATTTTTGAAGTCCATCTCCGCGGCAAACCGGTGGCGCGAAACGTCAAAATCAGCGACCTGGCGGCGAAGAGCGAGGGCTTCACCGGGGCGCAAATCGCCTCGGTCTGCAACCTCGCGGCGCTGCGGGCCGTGCGCCGGGCGGTGGGGCTGGCCGCCCGCGCGGACAGCGGCGAACCGCCCGTGGCAACTCAGGCGAAGGCTCTGATCGAGGCGGAGGATTTGGCGGCCGCGCTGGCGGAAGTTTCTCCAAAGCTATGAAAAACGATTCCAACGGCGCGTTTTACGTCTACGGGTTCACGCAGGCTGGCCTCGCGCCGGAAGCCGCCGGGGCGGCGGTGGCTGAATCCGGGGTGTCCCCAAGCCTTTTCAGTGTCGGCATTGATGAACCGCACCCTCCATTTTTCCGGCGCTGCGGGAGAGTGGCCGCGGTCTTGAGCCGGGTTGCGCAAACTGAGTTTTGCGGACCCGCCGGTGAAAAGAATCTGCAAGACCTGGCCTGGCTGGCTCCGCGGGCCTGCCGGCACGAGGCGGTGCTGGAGCAGGTGATGCGCTTGGGAGCGGTCTTGCCGGCGCGCTTCGGCACGCTCTTTTCCTCCACGGCAAGCCTGGAAAGTTTTATGCGAAAACATGAAGACGCCATGGGCCGGTTTCTGGAGCGGGTGGGCGGCCAGGAAGAATGGGCGGTGAAAGGCTTCCTTGACCAAGCGCGCGCGGAGGCGGAGTGGCTGGCTCGCCGGCGGTCCGAGGAGCCATGCCCGCCGGGTTCGCCGCCCGGCATGGCCTACTTGCAGGAACAAAGCCTGCGCATCCAAGCCAGGGAGGCCTCGGACGACCGGGTCGCGCAGGTGTGCGCCGACCTCCTGGACGAGTTAAATCTCCTGGCTTCTGAGATTGTCCCGCGCCGGATTATGGCGCACGAAAGGCCGGACGCGGCGCGGGAGTTGGTGCTGAATTGGGCGTTGCTGTTGCCGTCGGCGGCGGTGGCGGATTTTCGCGGCCGGATCGAGCGCGCGAACGTGGAACAAAATGTGAGCAGCCTGGCCTTGGAAGTGTCAGGTCCGTGGCCCCCTTATAGTTTCTGTCCGGTCCTGGAAACGGAGCCGGCTCGGGAAGGGGCCATCGTGGAGGAGCGGAACCATGAGCGGAGAGCATGTGGAAGCCAAAGGCGATGACAGCCTTTACGAGATGCTGTTGAATGCGATTCCTTCGTCGGTGTTGCTGGTCGGGCGGGATTTGCGCATCACCCTGGCCAACCGCAATTTCTTGGAAAGGAGCCGGCGCACCAAGGAAGAGACGCTGGACCGGCGGTTGCCGGAAGTCTTTCCGCCGGCCATCGTGGATCACACCGAGATTGTCCGGCGCATCCAAAGCGTTTTTGAAACCAAAAGGCCGACCACCGGCGAAAGGATCAGCTACCGCGCCCCGGGCGGACTGATGCGCATTTACTACTACCGCGTGCTGCCCTTGCCGGACCGGGATAATGTGGAGTTTGCCATCTTGGTGATGGAGGACGTGACGGAGCGGGAGCGGTTGAGCGAGGACATCCGCCGGATGGAGCGCCACCTCAGGATCGTGGTGGAGAGCACCAGCGAAATCATTCTTTCGACCGACCCCGAGGGCCGGATTCTCAGTTGGAACCAATCCGCCGAGCAGATTTCCGGCTACACACCCCAGGAAGTCGAAGGCAAGCCCTTCTGGGAGTTTTGCGCCCCCGAGCATCAGGCCGGGGTGCGCCGGTCGTTTTCCGAACGGGCCGCGGGCAACACCCCGCAGCGGCCGGAATGGAATTTGGTGGCGAAAAGCGGCAAAGAGGTTCCCGTTTCGTGGATTTGTTCGCCCATGATGGACGACCAGGGCGAAACCATCGGCATGGTCGCGGTCGGGCGCAACCTGACCGAAGGCCGCAAGTACGAGGCGCAACTGCTCCAGGCTCAGAAGCTGGCGGCCCTGGGGGTGATGGCCGGCGGCATCGCCCATGAGCTGCGCAATCCCCTGGCCATCTGTTCCTCCGCCGCGCAGTTTCTGATGGAGGAGGAAATCACGCCGGAGTTTCGCCGCGAGTGCGCCCAAAAGATGCAACAGGGCATGAAACGGGCCTCCGGCATCATTGATCACCTCTTGAAATTCACACGGCCTTCCGAGCGGGGCGATTTCGTTAGGTTGGACCTGCTGGCCGTCCTCAACGAAACGCTGGCCTTGGTGGCCGACCAGGCGAAAATTCAAGACATCACCGTCGTGGCGCAACTGCCTGAGACGCCCGCCTTCGTTCATGGCGACGCGCACATGCTCCAACAGGTGTTCATGAACCTTTTCTTGAACGCCATCCACGCCATGCCCGCCGGGGGCCGGCTCCGGGTGGCCGTTGAGGCGGCCCTCCACCAGGTCAGTGTCCAGGTGGCCGACACCGGGCACGGCATTGCGGCGGCGGACCTGGGCAACATCTTCGATCCGTTCTACTCGAAGTCCATCGGCCGCAGAGGCACCGGCCTGGGCCTGCCACTTTGCTATGCCATTGTCCAGCAACACGCCGGCACCATTGAGGTGGAGAGCGCGCCGGGACAAGGCACCGTCTTCACTGTGCGATTGGGCCTGAGTCCGGACTGATCCCGGATGCGGAGCGATGAACCGGGAATACCTCATTGTGGACGACGAACCGGACTTGTGCTGGGCCTTGCAAAGCCTTTTGACCTCCAAAGGGCTGGCTTGTCAAACAGCCCGGACCGCCCAGGCGGCCCTCGACTTGATGGAAGCGCACCGGTTCCAGCTCGCGTTTTTGGATGTCACCCTGCCGGACATGAACGGACTGGAGTTGGCCAGGCGCTTGCACAAACTGGACCCCCTCCTGCGCTTCGTCATCGTCTCCGGGTACCTGAACAACGAAGGGGAGGCCATGGCCCAGGCCCAGGCCGAAGGCCTGGTTTGCGCCTGCATCAACAAACCCTTCCTGCACGAAGCAATCCTCGCCGCCATCCAGGATTTGGCAGAGGGCCACTGTCCCTGACGGCGCCAATTCGGTTGCGTATTGTTACCGCGGGCCCGTGTCAAAGAAACCACACGCTGAAATTCACGCCGCGAGACGCGGCTTGAACCCGCAGCCGGGGACGGCTGCGCTACGTAGCGTAGGCGTCTTCGCCTGCGGGTTCTCCGGGCGTCCCGCCCGGAATTCCCCCAATAGCCCTTTCTCAAGGCTCAGTTGCTAATGTGTGACACCGACATGGCCCTCAATTGCTATGAGGGCGTCCATTGCGGACTTCGCAACGCTTGGTAGGGGATCATTTGTCGCCTGCCGCAACAGCGGGATCGCTGATTGGGCATTGGTACCTAAATGGCCAAGCGATTTTAAAATTACAAACCGAACAATTTCATTCGTCTCCCGTGGGAAGCGATTTACGAGCGCTGCCACCGCCTCAGGGGGATTGCTCCGGCCAAGAGTTCCAAAATGTCCCGCCGCTGCGATTCGTAAATCTCTGGCACTTATTGCGTCAGCCGATTCGTAGTTCAAACATTCAACAAACGCGCGCAAAGCAACCTCGGTATTTGTTCCGATTCCATCAGGTAGATGCCTCGCCGCCGCCACACGCACCTCGAGCGAGCGATTCGTAAGTGCGCGGGTAAAAACCGTCGCAGCTTCATCCGTATCAATAGCCATCAAAAAATCCGCGAGCCTATCTGGGGGCATCGCCCGTTGCTCGAAAAGCCTCTCCACTTCCCTGATTGCAGGGCGACCGTTGGTTCCCAAGGCACGAAATGCACTAAGGAGCATCAGACATCGTGTAGAAGTCTCGGGAAAAACGGCGCCATTTGTCGCGTAATTATTGGCCAATTCGTTCAACTGCCCTAATAAAGCTGGTACCGCGTTCGTACCAAGGTGCCGAAGTGCTTCCATCGCCTTGGCTGGCTCTGTTTCCGACGATGGCCGTAATTCCTTGACCCACTCGTTTACAGATTTGTCTTGATAAGTAATGGCCTGGCCGCAAAGAACGCTGTCAATAAATGCCGCGGACGTCATCGTCCCGACTACAAGGCACCAAAAGGGTATTATTTTCATATCTTCAATGCTACCACAGTTTTAGGGTCATGCGTGAGGAAACCTTCCTTACCACTTCGCCCTTAATGTTATCAAACTACAGTTTTGGCTGAATCGTGAACGTCAGAGAAGATAACCTCGGAGCTTACTGCGGGACGGCCTGGCGGATGGCGTAGAGCCGCTGCGCTGTGGCGAGATACATCGTATCGCCGGTGACGGCCGGGGCGCTGTAGAGCGGGGCGGGCATTTCGATTTTAGAAAGAATCTCCATTTTTCGGCCTGCCCGATAGACGAAGATCGTGCCATCCTCGTCGCCGACGTAGAGCCGGTCGCCGGCCAATACCATGCAGCCCCAAATCCGGGCCATCTGGTCGTTGGCCCAAACGCGCTGGCCGGTCTCCAAGTCCACACAATGGACCTGCCCGTAATTGTCCCCCACGTAGATCAATCCGTCGTGAATGACAGGGGTGCAGATGGTGCGATGCAGGTCATGGTATTCCCAAATGCGGCCGGTGGCGGTGATGTCGCCGGCGCCGTCGGCGGCAATAGCGTACAAGCGGCCCGCTCCATCGCCGTGTGTCGGATCCTCGCCCAGGGCCAGATAGACGCGTCCGGCGTGGAAAACCGGACACGCGATAACAATGTTGCGGTTGGGGACGCCCGCGACGTCACTGCTTGGCCGCCAGACGGCTTCTTTGGGATTGCCGTCGAAGCGCCACTGTTCGCGGCCCGTGCGAACGTCCAGCGCGTAAAGCCAGCCGTCGCCGCCGCCAAAGAAGGCGAGGGTCCTGTCCCCGACGCGCGCGACCGACGGACTGCTCCATTGACCGTGCAAGACGCGCGGGCTGGGCCCGACCACCTGCCAGACGACCCGTCCGGTTCGCTTCTCCACGCCGATGAAACTCGGCGCGCGCGGGGCGGGAATCCCGGTGTGGGTGCTATCCACGCCATTGCCGGTGCATACCATGAGCAGATCCCCGATGCCGACGACGGAGCAATTGGCCGCTTCGTGCGGATAGACTCCCAGCTCCATCCCCATGTCGAGTTCCCAAATCAATTCGGGGGCCTGCCCGCCGGTGTTGGCCGCGCTGGCCGGGGGTGTGCCTTGTTGGCGGTTGTTGGAGCCGGGGATTCGCAGGCACCTAAGCTGCGCTTGGGCGGTGACATAGTAGAGCCGGTCTTCCTCGACAAAAGGTGTGCTGGTCGTCATCGGTTGGAGGAAGTTGTAAAGACCGCCCGTTGATAAATTGAACGGGGCGGTGTCTTGCCAGAGGAACTCGCCGATGTCGGCGGTAAAGGCCATCAGAATACCTTCCTCGCGATGGTCTGAGACGTCGCGAGGCTCGCCGTTGTCGGTGCCGATGAACACTTGGCCACCGGCGACCGACGGCGCGCCGTATGTCTCGTCCCCAAGGCGGGCTTGCCAAAGGACGTTCTCGCCCGTCCGGGGATTCCAGCTCAA
>Ga0326727_10015841_pt1 | contig 16069 bp, 21 predicted proteins | sample MB2enrmetagenome_FD_207643 | JGI IMG/M metagenome (GOLD analysis project Ga0326727, IMG submission 207643) | Lab enriched peat soil microbial communities from McLean, Ithaca, NY, United States - MB29MY | ecosystem: Environmental > Terrestrial > Soil > Wetlands > Peat | place: USA: New York...
CGTCGAGGCGCTCTCCGAAGCGCAGGTGCCGCTCTTCGCGGGGCGCGTGGACATGATTCAGATCGGTGCGCGCAACATGCAGAACGTGCCGTTGTTACGCGCCGCGGCGCGCAGCGGTTTGCCCGTCTTGCTCAAACGCGGTCCGGCGGCGACGCTCGACGAGTTGCTCTGCGCGGCCGAGTACGTCTTGCTCGAAGGCAACGATAACGTCGTGTTGTGCGAGCGCGGCATCCGCGGCTTCGATAGCGCGACGCGCAACGTGTGCGACCTCGCCGGTGCGTTGCGGCTCAAGGAACTGACCCAGTTGCCGGTCATCCTCGATCCTTCGCACGCGACGGGACGGCGCTCGCTGGTCGAACCGCTCGTGCTCGCGGCCGCCGCGGCCGGACTCGACGGCGCGATCGTCGAGGTCCATCCCGATCCCGACCGCTCCAAGAGCGACGCGGCGCAGGCCATCGATCCCGCGACGTTCGCACGCATCGCCGCGCGCGTGCGCGCTATTCGCGCGGCGCTGGCCGACGACGAGGTGTTCGCCGCGGCCGGCTGAGCCTGCGTTACCGGACGACGTTCGACCAGCGAACCGCGACCACGCGCCGGTCGGAAAGCCACTGGACGTCCGCATCGAGCCCTTCGGCGATGACGCGGATCGGCACGACCACCACGCCGCCGACGAGTTGTGGGCCGACGTCGAGCGGCCGGCTCTCGCCGTCGATGAGGACCTGAGGCTTTCCGACGGTCAGTTGCAGGATGTCCACGCCTTTGCTCACCTCGATCTGCCGGGTCGCGGGATCGTAGGCCACGCTGGCGCCCATCGCTTCGAACATCGAACGCAACGGAACGAAGAGTTCGGCGCCGCGCGCCAAGGCGAGGAGCGCGCGCCCGCGCTGGAGCACGTCGGGCTTCGCATAGCTGACGTGCTCGCCGAGGACCATCGGAACGACGTTCGGCGAGGGAGTTCCGAAGTCCAGAGCCTGCGCCGGCGGCGTCAAGGCGCGGGCCTCGGCGGCCGGCGCCGCGAGCGACAGGGCCAGTGCGAGCGCGCCGGCGCAGGTGAGAGCGGTAGCGATCCGGGCCACAACGTCCTCCTCGATGGTGTGCGTTGTGGAGACCGTATCATGGAGCAAAGGAAGCGAGCAGCGTCGCTCGCCCCCTTTGCGTGGGGCCCGATCCGGGGACGGGGGGACCGAAAGTCCCGGTCCCGCCGCGCCCCGGTGCTTAGAAGTGGAGTCCGACGCCCGCGTTAAACGCGGAGTGCGTGAAGCCGTCGGGAGCGTAGACGTTGCCGATCCCGCGGTCGCCCATGTAGCCGGCTTCGACGAAGAGCGGCGTCTCGCCGAGGTTGAGATGCACGCCGCCGTCGTAGCGGTAGATGTGGTAGGCGAGGTTCCACGTCTGGCCGTAATACGGCGACGCCGCGCTATCCGTATAGTTGCCCGAGACTTGCGGATAGTAGAAGAAGCTTCCGAAGATCGACAGGCCGGACTTGAAGTCGGGCAGCTTCTCGAGCCCGAAGCCGACGCCGTTTTGCGTTGGATAGCCGTAGTTCGTCCAGCGGCGGAGATAGCTGACGTCGAGGCTGACGTGGACGATCGGGACGCCGATGCCGATGCGCGCGTCGAGGTCGCTATCGCGCGCGGTGAACGCCGGCACGTAGGTCTGTCCGTAATGGCCGATGGTGGTCACGCAGCCCGGATTTTGCGGGCAGCAATACGAGAGCGTCGGGATGCAGCCGATGCCCGCGACGGAGTCGTGCGGATACTGGTACTGACGGCCGTCCGCTTCGAACAGCACGGTGAGCTTCGAGACGGGAATCTCGACGCCGGCGCGTCCGGCGAACGAGGCGCCGGTGCCGGTGTTGCCGGGGCTGAACTCGTTGTAGACCTTGGGATCGAAGAGGTAGTCGCCCACCACGAAGACCTGCGCGCTCGGACCCTTCGGCGGCGCCGGGGTGGGAACGGGCGTCGGGACCGGGGTCGGGGCGAGGGTCGGAGCCGCAGTCGGCGGCGGCGGCGCCGGCGCCTCGGTCGGCGGCGGCGGAGCGGGCACCGCGGCGGACACGTAGCGGATCACGACGATGCGGCGGTCGGGCAACCATTGCACGTAGGCGCCGAGTCCCTCGGAGATCACGCGAACCGGCACGACGACGACGCCGCGGAAGATGCGCGGACCGACGTCGAGCGGCTTGCTCTCGCCGTTGATGATCAGCTCGGGCTTGCCGACGGTCAGCTGCAGCGACTCGCCCGGTTTGCTGACGTCGATCTTCCGGGTCGCCGGATCGTAGCTGACCGTGGCGCCCATCTGTTCGAACATCGAGCGCAGCGGAACGAAGATCTCGGTCCCTCGCACGAGCGCGGCCAGGACGCGGCCCTTACGCAGCGTGTCGGGCTTGGCGTACACGTGATGGTCGTTGTAAATGATCGGAACGACGCCCGAAGGGCCGGTGCCGAAGTCGGGGGCAGGCGCTTGGGCGCGCGCGGCGTGCGGAGCGGCCAGTGCCGCAACGGCGAGCCAGAGCGCGACGGCGAGCGCTCTCGTCGAGAGACGCGATCCGTTCCGTTTCAAAGAATTCTCCTCAAGTTTGGTCGGTCGACACGATGGTAGCACGCCGTGCACGAGTCGAGGGACGGCTTGCGCTCCCGCGGGCCAAGGCGAGGCCGCAGCCCGTCAAGGCCCGGCCGGTTTCATCCCTTTATGTCGGCACGGCTGCTCAGGTAGGTTAGCCAGGGCGCGGCAAAGTGGGCGTCGCCGCCGCGAACGGCCGCGGCATACCGCCGGGCGAGCCGCGAGGTAACCGGGCGGTCGTCCGGAAACGCCCGGCCGTCGATGCTGAGGATGGGCACCACCTCGGCGGCGGTTCCGGTGAAGAACGCCTCGTCGGCGCCGAGCAGCGCGTCGAGCGAGATCGGGCCGATTTCGCTCGGGATGCCTTCGTCGGCGGCGAGTTGCAAGATCGAGTCGCGGGTGATGCCGTAGAGAACGTCCGACGACGCGTCGTTGGTGCGCAACACGCCGCCGCGCACGATGAAGATGTTTTCGCCCGAACCCTCGGCCACGTCGCCGCGCTCGTTTAGCAGGATCGCTTCGTCGAAGCCGCGGGCCACCGCGTCTTGCAAGGCGAGCACCGAGTTGGTGTAGTGTCCTCCGGCTTTCACCGTTGAGGGCAGCGCGCGCGACGAGAATTTTTGAACGGGCGAGATCGTCGCGCGGAAGCCCGGCGCGTCGCCCGCCAGGGGTGGAAAGGGCAGCACCACGATCAGCACGTGGGTCGCGCACTTGAAGCGCGGCTGCAGCGCGATCGTTCCCTCGCCGAAGTAGGCCAAGGGCCGGATGTAGGCGTCGTCGAGGCCGCTCGCGCGCAGCGTCTCGAGACAAGCCGCGTGCAGATCGTCTAACGCGTAGTCGATCGCCAGGCCGTAGTGGGCGGCGCCGTTCATGAAGCGGCGCAGATGATCGTCGAGCCGGAACACCGCGCTGCCCTGCGGCGTGGGGTAAGCGCGAATGCCTTCGAAGACCGACGTGCCGTAATGCAGCCCGTGGCTCAGCGGCGCGGCCCCGGCCGCTTCCGCGGCGACGAGACGCCCGTCGAGCCAAAACGCCGGCTGGACTGAATTCACCGCTATGCCTCCTTCGGGCCGAGGGTTGCGTCGCGAAACGCCGCCCAGCGTCGTTCGGCGATGGCCGCGCGCGCATCTTCCATCAAACGCAACAAGACGCGCAGGTTGTGGAACGAAAGCAGCCGCGGGCCGAGCATCTCCTCCGCGCGAAACAGGTGCGAGAGATAGGCCCGGGTGTGCGTGCGGCAGACCGCGCAGTCGCAAGTCTCGTCGAGCGGGCGCAGGTCGCGGGCGAACGCGGCGTTGCGGATGTTGAGGTCGGCGCCGGTGCGGGTCAGGGCCCGGCCGTTCCGTCCGCAGCGGGTCGGATAGACGCAATCGAAGAGATCGACGCCCGCATCGACCGCGACCAGCAGATCGCGCACGGTGCCGACGCCCATCAAATAGCGCGGCTTCCCGGCGGGCAGCAACGCCGCGGTAAAGCGCGCCATCCGCTCCATGTCTTCGCGCGACTCGCCGACCGAGAGCCCGCCGATCGCGTAGCCGGGAAGGTCGAGGGTGACAAGGTCGCCGGCGCTGCGCGCGCGGGCGCGTTCGTCGAGGCCGCCTTGCACGATGCCGAACAGTTGCGTCCGTTCGCTCGTCCGCGCGGCCGCGCAGCGCCGCGCCCAGAGGGTCGTGCGCCGCACCGCGGCGTCGATCTCGGCGGGCTCGGCGGGCAGCTTGACGCAGACGTCGAGGGCCATGGCCACGTCCACGCCCAGCGCTTCCTGAAATGCGACGACGTTCTCCGGCGTGAAGCGATGCTCGCGCCCGTCGATGTGCGAGCGAAAGGTAACGCCGTCGTCGTCGAGCGCGCGCCGAGATTCGAGCGAGAAGACTTGGAAGCCGCCGCTGTCGGTGAGGATCGGACGATCCCAGCTCATGAACGCGTGTAGGCCGCCCGCGGCTTCTATCGTCTCGCGACCGGGGCGCAGCCAGAGATGGTACGTATTGCTCAAGAGAATGGATGCGCCCAGTGCGCGCAGGTCGTCCGGCGCGAGCGCCTTCACCGTTGCCGCGGTGCCAACCGGCATGAAGGCCGGCGTCTCGACGACGCCGTGCGTCAGCATCAACGTTCCCCGGCGCGCGTTGCCGTCGGTCGCGTGCAGCGCGAACCGCCCCGGGGCGAGGGCCTGGCTCACCGCCGCAGGGCGTCCCGGGCGGCGACGTATGCGGGCGGCGGCGGCGACTCGAATTCGAGCGGCGCGCCGGTCGCCGGGTGGCGGAAGCGCAGGCGCCAGGCGTGCAGCGCCTGGCCCGGGAGCGTGACCCGCGGGTCGCGCCGGCCGTAGACCGGATCGTTGACGATGGGCAACCCGAAGGCGGCCATGTGCACGCGAATCTGATGCGTCCGGCCCGTCTCCAAGCGGAAGCTCAACTCGGCCGAGCCGTTGAGTTTCTCGCGCAGCGCGTAGTGCGTCACCGCGGGCCGGCCCTCGGCGCGGATCGCGTACTTGAGCCGGTTGTGTTCGTCGCGTCCGATCGCGCCCTCGATCGTACCCTCGGGCTGCTCGGGGACGTTGAGCACCAAGCCCAGATACTCGCGTTCGATCGCGCGGCGCATCATCGCCTTGCCCAGGATGCGCAGCGATCGGTCGGTCTTGGCCACCGCCAGCAGGCCGGACGTATCGCGGTCGAGGCGGTGGATCAAGCCCGGACGCAGCGGGTCGCCGGGGAGCCCGGCCACGTGCGCGGCCAGCGCGTTGACCAGCGTCCCGTCGCGCGCGCCGTGGGCGGGATGGGTGACCATTCCCGCGGGCTTGTCGACGATCAGGATCTCGTCGTCCTCGAAGACGACGTCGAGCGGAATGGCCTCCGGCGCCGCGCTCAACTCCTCGCGCGCGGTCAGCGCGTAGCGTAATTCGTCGCCGGCTTCGACCGCGGTGCTGCGTTTGACCGCGACGCCGTTGAGCGTCACCGCGCCGCGCTCGACCGCGTCGGCGACGATCGCGCGCGAGGCGCCGCTGTGCCGCGCGACGACGACGTCGACGCGCAGTCCGGCTTCGTCGGGCGCGACGACGAGCGTTGCGGGAGCGTCCGTGGCTCAGGCCGCCGCGCGCGCGGAGCGTTCGCGCAAAAACGTCGCGACGATCAGCGCGCAGACGCCGAGGGTGATGCACGAGTCGGCGGCGTTGAACACCGGCCACCAGCGGAAGTCGATGAAGTCGACGACGTAACCGTAGTGGAAGCGGTCGATGATGTTGCCGATCGCGCCGCCCGCGATCGCGCCGAAGGCGATCTGAATCGTGCGCGAGGTCGCCGCCGCATCGCGGAACGCCGTCCAAAACAGGACGAGCACGATCAGCGCCATGATCACGAGCAGCCACGGCTGCGTGCCGAAGAGGCCGAACGCGCCCGCGTGGTTCTGCACGTAGGTCCAATAGACGACGTGCGGGATGAAGACCCGGCTCTCGCCCGGCACGAACGACGCGACCACGAGATGTTTGGTGAACTGGTCGAGCGCGATCGTCGCCAGTGCGGCGAGCGCGATGACGAGGCGCATCACAGGCTCGGCGGCTTTACGTACTGGTAGAAGAACCCGGCGACGCGGGTGAACGAACCGGTGACCAGCACCAGGCCCGTCGCGACGAGGATGGCGCCCGAGGTCGCCTCGATCACCGGCAGATAGCGCTTGATGCGGTTGAGCGCGCCGAGCGACTGGGTGATGGCCGCCGCGGTGATCAGAAACGGCACCGCCAAGCCCATCGAGTACATGAACAGCAAGAATGCGGCCTGGCCGATGTGTTCTTGCGCGGCCAACAGGATGATGCCCGAGAGGATCGGGCCGATGCACGGCGACCAGCCCGCCGCAAAGCCGAGTCCGACCAGGAACGAGACCAGCAACGACTGCTTGCGCGGTTTGAGGTGGAAGCGCTTGTCCATCATCAGCGCCGGAATCTTGAACAAGCCCATCATGTTCAAGCCGAGGATGATGATGATCGCGCCGCCGATGCGGGCGATCGTGTCCTTGTTGTTGGCGAACACGCCGCCGATCGCGCTGGCCGAGAGCCCGATCAGGATGAAGATGAAGGTGAAGCCGCAGATGAAGGCCAGCGCGTGGGCCAAGACCCGGGCCCGGGCGGCGGCGGAGGTCTCGACCTTGAGGTCCTCCAGGCTCGTTCCGGTCAGGAACGAGAGGTAGGAGGGCACCAGCGGCAGGACACAGGGCGAGACGAAGGAGACCAGTCCTGCCAGGAACGCCGTCAGGACGTTGATCGTGAGGTGCGGCTGCATTCCAACCCGCCTTCTACGACGCGGCGAGCCGCAGGCCTTGGGAACCGGCAGGGCAGCCGGGCTCGCTCCCCGCAATCGGAGCGCTGGTGCAACACTGGTTCACGTATCCGAACATCGACCCGGTCGCCATTCACTTGGGGCCGATCGCCGTGCATTGGTACGGACTCTCCTACCTGGCCGGCTTCATCGCGGTGGGACTCTGGATGGCCCGCCCCGCCGGTCGCCGCCGCTTGGGCCTGACCACCGATCAGGTCACCGACTTTCTGGTCTACGCGCTGGTCGGCGTGCTCCTGGGCGGACGGACCTTCTTCGTGTTCGCGGACATCGTGACCAAGCACGACGCGGCGGTCTACTTCGGCAACATGCCGGCCAGCCTGATCAACATCGTCGCCGTCTGGAACGGCGGGATGGGCTTCTTCGGCGGGCTCATCGGCGTGATCGTGGCCATCACCATCTTCGTGCGCAAGCACCGCGGGCTGACCTTCAGCGTGCTGGCCGACGAGGTCGTGATCATGCTGCCGGTCGGGCTGGCGCTGACCCGGATCGTCAACTTCATCAACGACGAGCTGGTCGGCAACGTCTGCGTCCCCGACCATCCGTGGTGCATGAAGTTTCCCTCGGCCGACGGCTACCGCTATCCCTCGCAGATCTTCGAGTCGCTGCTCGACATCGCGGTCCTGCCGATCTTGCTGCTCGTCTATCGGCGGCGGCCGCCCGACGGCGTCGTCGCCTGGACGTGGTTCACGCTCTACGGCGTCACCCGCTCGCTCGCCGAGATCTGGCGCCAAACCGATCTCGCGGTCGGGCCGTTGACCGGCGGCCAACTGCTTGCGTTGCCGATGATCGCGATCGGCCTGCTTTTGGTGTTCCAGGCCTATCGCCGCGGTCGGCGCACTGACGTCGCGCCCACGCTCGTGCCGGACGCCAGGATCTGAGCCCGGCGGGCTTGCGAGGGAAAGACTCGCGCCCACAGGAATCCTCTCGTTAATGAAGCTCGAAATCGGAGAATCGCCCGCAGGCGCTCCGAGTTCGGTCGCGGAGCGCATCGAGGGGATGCGGGAATCGATCGCTGCCGAGGCACGCGCTCTCGGCCGGGATCCGCGCGGCATCGTGCTGGTCGGCGTTTCGAAGAAACAATCCGTCGAGCGCGTGCGCGAGGCGCTCGAGGCCGGGCTGACCGACCTCGGCGAAAATTACCTCCAAGAGGCGCGGGACAAGTTTGCCGCCCTGCCCGCGGTCCGCAAACACTTCATCGGACACATTCAAACCAACAAGGCCAAGGCGATCGTGGAAACCTTCGACGTCGTGCAATCCATCGACCGGCTCGATGCCGGCGTGGCCATCGCGCGCGCGCAGGCCAAGGCCGGCAAGCGCGTCCGCGCGCTGATTCAAGTCAACGTCTCGCCGTCGGAGCGCTTCGGCGTGCGCGCGGACGAGGCGCCCGGGCTCGCCCGCCGCTTGCGCGAGGACGAAGGGCTGGAGGTCGACGGCGTCATGGCCATCGGGCCGCTGAGCCCCGATCCGCGCGTGGTCCGAGAAGCGTTCGCGGCGGCCGCGGCCGCCTTCGCCGCTGTCGGCGGCACGACGCTCTCCCTGGGCATGTCCGGCGACTGGCGAGAGGCGCTGGCGGCCGGTTCGACGATGTTGCGTTTAGGCACTGCGTTATTCGGAGCACGAGCATGAGTACGAGCGAGCAAGAGAGCCGGGACGACGACCGGCAAGGAGGTAAGGTGGGCGTCCTGCACAGGATCGGCTCGTTCTTCGCATTGCGCGAGGACGAAGACGACGAGCTGCCCGAGGACGACGCGCCGCCGCAGCGGCGCAACGTGGTCACCTTCGCCAGCCGCGATCCGCGCCGCACCGGCGCCGAGGTGACGGTCTTCGTGCCGAAGTCGTTCGGCGACGTCTCGGAGATCGCCGACGCGCTGCGCAACCGGCAAGTCGTGATCATCAACATGCAAGGTCTCGATCGCGGGCTCTTGCAGCGGATCGTCGACTTCGTCTCGGGCGTGGCCTACACGCTCGAAGGCAAGATGCAGAAGCTGACCGACCTCATGTTCTTGGTGACGCCGCCGGGCGTCGCGGTCAACGCGCAGGGCTTGAAGGATTCGCTCGGACGGGCCTCCGGCGGCGTGGTCGACTTCATGTCGGAGCGCGGACAAGCGTGAGCAAGATTACCGTCGTCGACATCCAGCACAAGTCGTTCAAGAAGAAGCTGCAGGGCTACGACCCTTCCGACGTCGACCAGTTTCTCGACGAGATCATCGAGACGCTCGAAGACGAAGCGACGGCCCGCGCCGCGCTCGAAGCGCAGATCGGCGAATTGCGCGAACGCATCAGCCACTTCAAGGCGATGGAGGAGTCGCTGCACAACACGCTGCTGCTCGCCCAGCGCACCGCCGACGAGGTCAAGGCCTCGGCTCACAAGGAAGCCGATCTGATTCGCGCCGAGGCGCGCGTTGCGGTCGAAAAGGAGATCGCCGGTTACGGCGAGCGCGTGAGCGAAGCGCGTCGCGAATATCAGCGCGCGATGGAGACGGCGGAGAAAGCGAAGAGCGAATTGCGCAGCCTGCTGACCACGCACCTGGCGTTGCTCGAGCGCGTCGAGCCGGGTCCGGCGCCGGCGTACGCGACGCCCGAAACGCTCGTCACGCCGCCCGGCAACGGTACTCCCGCCGCTTACGCCGACGTCTGAGTTTCGTGGCGAAGAGCGGCGGAGCGTCTTCGGCGGCACGGGTCTACCCGGCCGGCCGCGCGGTATTGCTCTACGCCTACGCGGCGCCCGAATTAGCCGGCCGGCGCTTTAGCGTCGAGGGCCGCAAGGTCCACGCGATTCGTTACGGACGGTTGGCCTTGCTCGTCGGCTTCGCCGACCGCGACGCCTACGCCGACGATCAGGTCGAACGCCGCCGCGGCGACGCCGGCTGGCTGCGCGCCGAGGCACGCGTTCACGAGCGCGCGGTGGAACGCGCGGCCGCGCTCGCGCCGCTCGTGCCCGCGCGGCTGCTGAGCGTGTACGGCAGCCCCGAGGCGTTGGAACAGGCCGTGCGCCAAGCCTACGTTCGCTGGTCGCGGTTGTTGGCCAGGCTCGCCGGAAAGCGCGAGTGCGTCCTGCACGCGTTCTTGGGCCCGCACGCCGAGCCGGTGCTCGAAGCGTATCTGTTACGCGTCAGCGCCCGCGCGGCGCGCACCAGCCGCCTGCCCGTACCCAAGGCGCCTCCCGCGATCGCGAGCGCGGTGCAAGGCGTCTGGAAGGCGTGCGCGGCGTCGGCCGGCGCGGCTCGCGCGCTGCAGCGCCCCACCGGTCGGGGCGCTTTGGGCAGCGTGGCGTTCTTGGTCGACGAGGGCGGCGAAACGGCGCTGCGCGCGTTGGTCGCCGCGGCGTCGGCCGAAGCCGCGGCCCTCGGCGTCACCTACTATCTCGAAGGTCCGCGCCTGCCGTTTACCTTCGTGTAGCGCGCGCTCAGCGGGTGAGCAATCCCGCGTCGATGACGAACTCCGAGCCGGTTATGAAGCGTGCCTTTTCGGAGGCGAGATAGACGACCGCTTCGGCGACGTCTTCGGGCTCGATCCACGGTACCGGCAGCAAGTTGCCCGCGGAACGTTCGGCGATTTCGAGCGGCGTGGCCCCTTCGATTGCGGCGAGGCCGTCGTTCATCGGCGTGTTGACGCCGGTCGGGTGGATCGAGACCGCGCGAATGCCGTAGGGCGCTAACTCGATCGCGAGCGATTTGGTGAAGCCGGTCAGCCCCCATTTCGAGGCGGCGTAATGGCTCAAACGATTCATGCCGCGCAATCCGGCGATCGACGAGTTGTTGAGGATCACGCCCTTGCGCCGTTCGATCATCGAGGGGACGACCGCTTTGCTGACGAGCCACGCGCCCTTGAGATTGATGTCGAGCATCGCATCCCAGGCGTCTTCTTCTAATTCGTGGGCGAGACCGTACGCGCAGATGCCCGCGTTGTTGAAGAGCACGTCGATGTGGCCAAAGCGTTCCAGCGTCGCGGCGACCGCGGAATTGACGGCGCCGGCGTCGCGCACGTCGCCCGCGAAGCCCAGACACTCGCTGCCCAGCGCGCCGCACTCGGCGGCGAGCGTTTCGAGTTCGGCGTTGGAGCCCATCGCGTACTGCGGATACGGCAAGGGCCGGGCCACGTCGAAGGCGGCGATGCGCGCGCCGCGCCGCGCTAGGGCGAGTGCGGCGGCCCGGCCCTGGCCGTGGGCCGCGCCGGTGATGAAGGCGACCTTATCGTCGAATTCGCGTTCCAACCGTCGGCGCGTTCAGGTCGCCGCGGCGTGGGTTCGGGCGCGATACTCGTAGAGCACGTCGTCGAGGTCGACGCGCAGCGCGTCGTTGAAGATGTTGGTGGCGATCATCATCGCGCCGAAGGCGGTCAGCGCGACGATCTGCGGATCGGTCAGGCGATCGCGCAGTTCGCCGTAGACTTGGTCCGAGACGCCGTGCGGGTCGCGGGTCAGCGCGCGCCCGTAGGCGATCAGCGTCTCTTCCCACTCGGTCAGCACGAGGTCGTCGGGGTTCTCCCCGTTCTCGATGAGGATGCGGCGGAAAAAGGTCGAGCAGATCAGACAGTCGTTGGCCACCGAGATCGCGTGGGCGAAGATGGTGGTGGCGCGATCGCCCAAGAATTCGGCGACCTCGTCGCGCAGCGGATACCAGGTCATGAGCGCTTGGAAGGCCGGGAGCGAGTGGCCCAGGGTGCGCTTCATGTTGGTCACGCGACCGTGCGCGCTGATCTGCGCGTCGAACTCCCTGCGGACGGCGGGCGGCGCCTCCTCGTCGGAGAGCGGCTGAATGCGGGCCATGGTAATCCTCAGCGTACGATAGCGGGGGGCCGGACGCCGTGCCATTAGGCGCAACCTCTGCAACTCCCGCCATAGGGCGGAAACCTTGCGGCAATGCGGCCCCGCTACGCTCGCGGCATGAACGGCATAGAACTCATGGCCCAGGCGATGCACGCCGCGCGCGCCCGTCTCGATATCTCCGCTCAAAATCTGGCCAACGTCTCCAGCGGCGGCGGTTTTCGGCGCCGGGTCGCCCGCGTGCGCCTCGCGGCCGGCGGGCTCAGCGTGAGCGCGGCCGAGGATCCCCGCGGCGGTCCGCTCGAGCGCACCGGGCGCGGCTTCGACCTGGCCGTCGCCGGCGCGGGGGCGTTCTTCGTGCGCGATGGGCGCGGCCGCGTCGAGGCGGAGCGTTCCGCCTCGTTCGTGCTCGGCGCGGGGGGCGTGCTGCGCGACGAGTCGGGCCGGGTGCTGCTCGGGGAACGCGGCCCGCTTCGCGCAAGTGCGGCGACGACGTTCGACGCGCGAGGCGCCGCGCGCGACGGCGCCGGCCGGGCGCTCGACCGCGTTCGCCTCGCGCCGGGAACGTCGCTACGCGCGGGCTTTCTGGAGCGCTCCAACGTCGACGCCGTGCGCGAGATGGTCGACGTGCTGGCCGCGCAGCGCGCCTTCGAGAGCGCGCAGAAGACGCTCTCGGCAATCGACGACACCCGGTCGAAGGCCGTTAACGACCTGGCCCGGGTGAGCGGATGAACCGCGCGCTCTACGCCGCCGCGACCGGCATGGCCGCACAGCAGCAACAACTCGATACGATCGCCGACAACTTGGCCAACGCCGACGTGGCCGGGTTCAAGCGGGCCACCGCGACGTTCGCGGCGCTCGGTGACGGGCTGGGCACGGCGCCGTCGGGGCTGCTGCGTTCGTTCGAGCAGGGCAAGTTGGAGAAGAGCGGCGGCCCGTGCGATCTGGCGATCGACGGGCCGGGGTTCTTCCAAGTCGAGCGTGACGGCGCGCGAGCGTATACGCGCGCCGGCGCCTTCGCGCGCGGCCCCGACGGTTCGCTGCGGACCCCCGAGGGCTGGCGCCTCCACGGCATTCGCGTCCCCGCCGACGCGGTTGCGCTCGAGGTTGCGCCCGACGGCCGTATGACGGCGCGGCTGCCCGGCGGCCTGCGGCGTTCGCTGGGCCGCGTGACGCTCGCGCAGTTCGATGCGCCGGAGCGTTTGCAGCCGCTCGGCTCCGCGTTATTTGCCGCGACTCCGGCTGCGGGCAAATTGCGCGTCGTCACGCCGGGCAGTGCGCGAGGACCGGCGCTCGCCTTCGGCATGCTCGAACGCGCCAACGTCTCGATCTATGCGTCGATGATCGAGATCCTCACCGCCCAACGCGCCTATGAAGCCAACGCCAAAGCCGTCCAGGCGAGCGACGAGATGCTGCGCATCGCGAATAACTTGCACCGTTCGTGAGGGCGGAGCCCGCTGGAACCCCGGCTCGGCCCGTCGAATGGGGCCGTATGTCCGTGTCGCTCAAGACCCCGCTCGTGCTGGTCACCGACGACGATCTCGTTCGCGTCTCGGAGGAAAATCCGGGCTATCAGTTCGAGCGCGAACGCGACGGCAGCGTCACCGTGAGCCCGACGTCCACCAACGGCGCGGCCAAGGACGGCGAGGCGTTCGCGCAACTCTATGCGTATGCGAAAAAGTTTGGAGGCAAGGCGTTCGGCTCGAGTGCCGGCTTTAAACTGGACGGCGAGCGTATCGTAAAGTCGCCCGACGCGTCGTGGGTGAGCCGGGCCCGCATCGATGCGCTGACCGCCGCCGAACGGAGGGTCTTCTACCCGCTGAGTCCAGACGTGGCGATCGAAGTTTGCTCGCCGTCGGATTCGTTCGAGACGATCGTCGAGAAGGGCGCACAGTATATCCAGTATGGATCGACGTATGCGGTCGCGATCGACCCGCAAACGCGCCAGGTCGTCGAATTCGGCGATCCGCCCGCGGGCCTCTCGCTCGACTTCGACGCAATCATCGACGCCTAGCGTTTCGGTCGCAGGCCAGGCCGGCGACGAGACGCTGCTCATCGCGCTTTGCCTCGAAAGCCCGATGCGAGACGACCTGCGCGAAAGTCGGAGCTCTTCATGAGTGCGGTAGCGTCGACGCCTTCGCGATCGATCCCGGCACCCGCGAAGTGGTCGAACTGGGTGTCGCCCCTGCGCACCTCCCCCTCTACTTCGACGCTATCCTCAACGCTCAGCCGGCGTCCCTGAGGCCGCCTAGCCGGCTCGGGCGCCGGCCAAGCGCGTGCCCGCGGGTCGAGACGCGGCCGGTCATTCCCGTCAAAAAACTTGCGTTAGCACTCTCTTGACACGAGCGCCAGGCTGAATAAAATACGTCTTGCGAGTCTTTTCGACTTTGTTCGTCCCAGCTTCGAAAGGAGGAGTCTGCCTTGTCGAACACTCTCGCGCGCACCAACGGATCCGGTTCCGCCGCCGTCGCCGATCGCCCGTTGCCCTGGACGCCGCTGCGCGACCTGCTCGGGTTCGATCCCTTCCAGAACATTCGCGCCTCGTACGGTTTCGACTACGACGTGACCCGCACCGAGACCGGCTATCAGGTCGACGTGCCGGTGCCGGGCTACAACGCGTCGCAGGTCGAGGTGAACTTCAAGGACGGCGTGCTCAACCTCGCCGGCCGCAACGAGCGCCGCTCGTTCACCCGTTCGTTCACGGTGCCCGAAGACATCGATACCGACGCGATCACGGCGAGCGTCCAGGACGGGTTGCTGACGATAACGCTGCAGCGCCGCCCCGAAGCGCAGCCCAAGAAGATTCGCGTCCAGGGCTAACGCCGTGCGCAGGCTCGTCATTCCCGCTGACGAACCGGCCGTCTTCGCGCGTTGGACGTCGTGGTACCGCTACGAAACCACCCGCCGGGCGGCCCTGAACTGACCCCCCCGATCCCGATCGCCCGCTAGAGTAAGGCCGCGCCGTAGGTGCGGCCTTCGCGTTTCCGTGCCGGCAACGTCGCGTTGACCTCCGGGCAACATCCGCGGATTACGCTCACGTCCGGGGGTGGAACTTTCATGGTATGCGGCGGATCGCCGACAGATTGCGCGACGCGCGCCGGAACGAACGCGCTCGTCCCGCCCGCGCAAACGCGGGCGGCGGCCACACAGTTCGAAGCGCTGCTGTTCGAGAGCGCGTTGCGCCCGCTGGCCGACGCGCTCGGCTTCTACGGCGGCATCGTGACCGGAGCGCTGGCCGAGGGCATCGCGCAACGTTCGCACGGCGCCGTCGAGTCCGCCGTGGAGCGCGCGCTCGCGGGGCCGGGGCGATGAGCGGCGACGAACGCGATGCGGCGATTCGCAGTCTCTTTCCGCTCGTGCGGCGCATCGCGCGACGCGTGCATCGCGTCGTCCCGGCGATCGAGCTCGACGATCTGATCGGCGACGGATCGCTGGGCGCGATCCGCGCCGTAGACACCTTCGACGCGTCGCGGGGTACGCGACTGGAAACGTACGCGCGCCGCCTCATCCTGGGCTCGATGCTCAACGGATTGCGCCGGACCGATCCGGTTTCGGAGCGCGTGCGCCGCCGCATCCGCGTTGCCGAAACGCGCCGCTACGCGCTGGCCCAGGAGTTGGGACGGCTTCCCTCGGCGCACGAGATGGAACGCGACGACCCGCGGCTGCGCGAGGCGCGGGTCGCGGCATACGCGCTGACGCCGCTCGCCATCGACGCTATTCCGACCGACCGCGACGCCGTCGCGCTGCTCGATTGGCGCGGCGAACCGGCGCGTCTCGCGCTCGCGTCGCTCGAACGCTCCCGCCTCGCCGCCGCCCTCAAACGCCTTTCGGCGCGGCAGCGGCAAGTCGTCGGCCTGCACTATTACGCCGACCTATCGTTTCACGCCATCGGCCGCACCCTGCGCATCTCGCCGCAACGCGCGTCGCAACTGCACGCCGCGGCGCTGACGCGCCTGCGCGCGACCGTCGCGCCGTGAGCGCGAGCGTCGAGCGCGACCCGGGCGCGCCGCTGACGCAAGACCCGGCCTTCGCCGCGGCGTTGGCGGCCCAGGCGATTCCGCCGCTCGCCTTCGACCTCGACCTCGAATCCGGCTATCGTCTCCCGCCCGACCATCCGCCTTGGCCGCGCGACCTCGTCTCGATCTCGCAACGCGCCCGCGCGTTGATCGCGCGCCTCAAGCCGGTCGTCGTCGCGGCGATCGCGGCCTGGCAACACAAACTGCGGGCGATCGTCGTCGGCGGCCGCCGCGTCTCGATCGACGCTACGGGCAGCTATCGCGTCGACTGACGCGAGAAGGCTACATCGCCTCCAGCAGCCGCGCGAGCCGTTCGCTGCCTTCGTTCGAGACGCGCAGCACGTCTTCGTGCGCGACGTGGCCTCCCGTGGTGTTCGAAATCAAGCTGATGCCGAGCACGT
>Ga0326727_10015842_pt1 | contig 16068 bp, 12 predicted proteins | sample MB2enrmetagenome_FD_207643 | JGI IMG/M metagenome (GOLD analysis project Ga0326727, IMG submission 207643) | Lab enriched peat soil microbial communities from McLean, Ithaca, NY, United States - MB29MY | ecosystem: Environmental > Terrestrial > Soil > Wetlands > Peat | place: USA: New York...
CTCTTCGGACCTTGGCGTTTCACTTGCCCAAATGGACCTAGGCGCTCGTCTCCAAGGCGCTCTGCGGGGAGGTGGTTTGGGAACCCTCCTGAGCCTCCTCACGCAGGATGTCAATGCTCCCCTTGAAATAGGCGCCCTCCTCGATGGCGACAGCGCCTGCCAAGAGGTCGCCAACTACATGCCCACTGCGGCGAATCGCGACCTTTTCCCGCGCCACAACGTTGCCTGCGACGGCGCCCAGGATCACCACCTGGCGCGCGCGGACTTCCGCCTTGACCTGCCCATCCGCTCCTACCGTCAGGCAATGGTCTTCAAGAGAGATGGTTCCCTCGAATTGCCCTTCGATGAGCAAGTCCTCGCTTGCCGATAACTCGCCTTTCATCACCACCGTCTGACCGAGAAGCGTCTGGTGCTGAGCGGTGGGCGTCGTGCTTGGCACCTTTGCAGTCGTCTCATTCATAGGCGTTTCCATCCTGGGAGGCGGAGGCGGCGCCGGGGGTTCAACACTTGGGGGCACCACCGAACGAGTTTTCTTCTCCCACCACATTGCGGATTCATCCACCACCAAGGCGTCCAGGACGGAATTCCCGTCTGGCGCCTCAGTCACTCTCTTCGCGTTGGTATCTTACAATGCGCCGGGCATAAGAGCAAACCCAAAAGCAACCCAATCCAAACGAGGCCCGTACGCTGAGCGAGGCGTTGGCTGGGGAGCCACGCGCATCACCGATTGCCCGCTTGGTAGACCACCCTGCCTCCCACAATGGTGATTTCCACGCGCGCGTCTTTGATTCTCTCCGGCGGGATTTGGAACAGGTCTTCAGAGAGCACATCCAGATCGGCAAACTTCCCCGGCGAGATTGTCCCCTTATCCTTCTCTTCAAAGGCAGCGTACGCACTACCCTGGGTGTAGGCGCGCAAGGCTTCCTCAACCGTCAAACGCTGCTCTGGAAACCATCCGCCAGGATTCCTGCCGTCGAGTGTAGCGCGCGTGACTGCGGCAGCGATGCCCGAAAGTGGGTCGAGAGGCGCTACCGGCCAGTCCGAACCGAAGGCCAGCACCGCCCCAGCATCCAGCATCGCCCTCCAGGCGTAGCTCGTCCGCGCGCGCTCGTGTCCAATACGCTTTTCGGCCCAGCGCCCGTCATCAATGGCGTGGTAAGGCTGCATGGAGGCGACCACGCCAAGCTTCCCAAAGCGGGCAAAATCCTCCCGCCGGACGTGTTGTGCGTGTTCGACTCGAAACCGGTGCGCCGCGGGATGGTCCCCACCGGCTCGCTCATAGATATCCAGGATGGTTGATACCGCGCGATCTCCAATGGCATGAGTGCAAACCTGAATTCCTGCCTTGTCCGCTCCGCGCGCTAATCCCTCCATCTTCGCGGGCGGAATCATGAGCGGCATAGGTAGACCCACGTTGCCGGGTTCGTCATCGTAAGGCTCGAACATCCAGCCAGTCCGAGAGCCCAGAGAGCCGTCCGCAAAAGCCTTCACGGCTCCGAGCTTCAGGAAATCGCTGCCCATGTCGTGCGAGATTCCCGCCTCCGCCAGCTTCTCCCATTGGGCAATCGGAGTGATCGCGTAAAGGCGGCAGGTAAGCCAGCCCTCGAGTTCCGCGCGCCGCAGCAATTGGATCTCGCCCGTGAAGCTCCCGTTCCACGAGTCCGTGTCCACGGTAATGTCATGCACAGACGTCAGACCGACGCGCGCGGCTTCCTTGAGGGCAGTTCGCAAGGCCTCCTCCATCTCCCGCTCGGTGGGGCGTGGAATCACCTTGGCGACCAGATCCTGCGCCCCGTCCTTCAAGATTCCGGTGGGCTCGCCGGACTTCGGATCGCGAACTATCACACCCCCGACCGGATCCCGCGTGTCCTTGGTGACACCCGCGAGCTCGAGCGCCAATGAGTTCGCCAGTCCGGCGTGGCCGTCGTAGCGGCTTATGAAGACGGGAGTGTGAGGGGTCACCGGATCAATCAACCAGCGATCGGGCAGCTTCTCCGAAGGCCATGCCTCCTCATCCCAATTGCCGCCCTGCATCCACGTTCCGGGAGGCAGAGTGTTCGCCTTGTCCGCGATGCGGCGCACGAGCTCCGCCTCGCTGTGCGCGTCTTTCAAGTCGACCCCCAGAAGCTGAAAGCCACCCTGGATGAAATGAACGTGGCTATCGGTCAAGCCCGGAACCACCAATCGCCCCCTGAGATCGACCACCTCCGTGTTCAGGCCCTTGTAGGCGCGGATTTCTTCATCGCGGCCCACGGCTAGAATCCGCCCGTCCGCAATGGCTACAGCCTCAACCATTCTCGCTGGAGCAGGAGTTTCACCCCTGGTTGTAACAGGCTCTCCAGTCCAGATCTTGCCGTGCAGAAGTATCAGATCAGCCCCATGTGGTAACTCGTTGCCTCTTAACAGATCGTCACCCGATTGCGGGTTTGCAGCGATTGTTGGCATCCCCATCGAAAGCCCCATAACTAAGATGAATGCGCCGAGCGTTCGACTCACTGATCCCTCCCAGCAGGCGATTATTCATATTATGGGGCGCTGGAGCAACCATGGAGTGGACTTCCTTCGACCGCTGACCCAGGCTTCGGTAGTACCTCTGTGTCCTCTTCGCGAAAAGAGCCATAACACAGAGATCACTGAGATGCTCCTTGTCCTCCGTGTTAAAGCTTGAGAGGCACGGAGGACACAGAGGGTCTCGTTTTGGTTGCGACTGGCGCCTATGTAATATGATATGCATGACAAAAGGCTGGTCTAACTAGTCGTGATGCATGGAGCCAGAATTCGTGGCCGCGAGCATCCGCGACACCATGGAGTGCAGGCAGCGCCGCTCTTACGATTTGGCGGATTTCAAGATCTTCTGGGTAGTTTCAGCGATTAAGTCGCCCATGCGGGAGGTCGTGATGGGGCGGGACTTGCCCGGAAGCTCGGGCGTCCGATGGCCACGTTTCAGAACCTTCTCAATGGCTGTCTCGATGGCGCTCGCCGCCATCTCCATGCGGAACGAATAGCGGAGCATCAGGGCGGCGGAAGCGATGGCCGCGATGGGGTTGGCTCGATTGCGCCCGGCGATATCCGGCGCTGACCCGTGGACGGGTTCGTACAAGGCATGTTGCTCACCCAGGCTGGCCGACGGTAAAAGGCCGATGGACCCCGTGAGCATGGCGGCTTCATCACTCAAGATGTCTCCGAACATGTTGGTGGTCAGGACAACATCGAAACTCGTGGGACGATCAATGAGCCGCATGGCGCAGTTATCCACGTACATGTTCTCGAGCTCGACTTCAGGATAAGACTTGGCCACCCGCGAAACGACCTCACGCCAAAGACGGGAAGACTCCAGCACATTCGCCTTGTCTACAGAAGTGACCTTGCGCCGCCGCAGCCTGGCAAGCTGGAAGGCCCGGTGCGCCACACGTTCCACTTCGTGCTCGCGGTAGACCTCCGTATTGATTCCCACGCGTTCGCCGTTCTTGGCGAAGATTCCCCGCGGATTGCCAAAGTAAATTCCCCCCGTCAACTCGCGGACGATCACCATGTCAGTGCCCCGAACACGCTCGGGTTTGAGCGCCGAGATTCCCACCAGCGAATCCAGCACCCGGGCAGGGCGCAGGTTCACGTAAAGCCCCAGCCTCTTCCGGATCTGCAGCAAACCCTGCTCCGGCCGGACTTCCGGCCGAACGGAATCCCATCTGGGCCCCCCCACCGCGCCTAGCAATACCGCCTGAGAGTTGTTGCAGATGGAAATAGTCTCTGCGGGAAGTGGTGTGGCGGTCGCATCCAAAGCGCCACCACCGATCAAACCGGTTTGAAACCTGAATGTGGGCTCGGCGATTGCCTGCACCGCCTGCAAGACTTTTATCGCCTCAGCCGTCACTTCAGGCCCGATACCATCGCCGGGGAGCACTGCTATCCTATAAACACTTTGCATATCTTTTCTGCTGTATATTATACAGGATTAAAACGCAAATTTGCGAATTTCCTGATGGCGTCCAGGAATCGAAAGCCTGTGGTCGCCCCGAGCCCAATCGGGCGCAAAATTCTAAAGCATTTATAATCAATGGGTTGGACTGGGTAGCGCGAGAACCCCGCCCTTTGGCACTTCCTTTCCCCTCGTGGTGATTAAGCTAAACTCCCGGTAGGCTTCTGGAGAGAACTTCACATCCGCTCAAAGCTTCGCGACGAAAGGCTACGGTGGCTAGTAGCCACCGGGGAGAAGACGGTCCACGGCCTCATTCTCGTGCACCGAACTGGAAGCGAGAGCTGTCTCCTCCTCTTCGAGGCGTCTCAGCTCGTAGGCCGCCTTGTTGGCTGCCTGCAAGTAGGCGCGGGTGGCGGCTTCTACCACGCTGTGGCTCGTGGACCTTCCCGTGAACTCGCGTCCTTCAAATCGCGCCCGAATCGAAACCTCGGCCACGCCGTCCGTCCCAGGGCCTACAGTATGGACCGAAAAATCAGCGATGATGCCCGGAACACCTACGATCCGGTCCACCGCGCGGAAAGCCGCATCGCAGGGCCCCTCCGCCGTCGCTGAGTCGTGGAATACGGCGCCGTCTTTTTCCAACTCGACGGTTGCCGTGGACCGCCCCTCGCTCGAGGTCACGCTCTGTAAGAGCTTGAGAGTGAACATTTCCGGCAGGTGCTGGAAACCCTCCTGCACAATCGCCAGGAGATCCTCATCGTAGATGTTTTTCTTGCGGTCCGCGAGCTGACTGAACAATTGGTAGGCGCGCTCCAGTTCGGGCTTCGCCAACTGGTAGCCAAGCTCTTCATAGCGCTTGGCAAGCGCATGCCGGCCGGAGTGTTTTCCCAGCACAATCTGGTTCGAGGATAGGCCCACCGTTTGAGGCGTGATGATCTCGTAGGTGATAGCGTTCTTCAGCACGCCGTCCTGGTGAATCCCAGCCTCGTGGGAAAAAGCATTACGCCCCACAATGGCCTTGTTCCGTTGCACGGCGACGCCGCTCAGTCGCGACAACAACTGGCTGGAGGCGTACAGCTCTTCCTTTCGGATGTCGGTGTGCACCCGCAGGACATCTTTGCGAACGTAAATGGCCATTACCACCTCTTCCAGGGCCGCATTACCCGCTCGCTCGCCGATGCCGTTGATTGCGCACTCGACCTGGCGCGCCCCGCCCCGCACCCCCGCTAGCGTATTCGCCACCGCCAGGCCCAAGTCGTCGTGCGTATGGGTGCTGAGGATCACCTTGTCCATTCCAGGCAGGCGCGATTTGACGTCGGCGAACATCTGCTCGTATTCAGGCTCCAGGCAGTATCCCACCGTGTCCGGAAGGTTCAAAACCGTGGCCCCAGCCTCCACGGCCGCATGACAGCATTCAATCAAGTATTCGCGGTCGGTGCGACCCGCATCCTCCGGAGAGAATTCCACGTCGGCGCATAGACACTTCGCGTGCCCCACCGCCCAACTGATCTGTTTCAAGATTTCCTCGCGCGTCTTGTGCAGCTTGTATTTCAGGTGGATATCCGAGGTAGCAAGGAAAGTATGGATGCGCGGGCGCGCGGCATCTTTAATCGCCTCCCAGGCGCGGTCGATGTCCAGTTGGCTAGCCCGCGCCAGGGCGACAATGACGGGTGTCCTGATTTCCGCCGCGATGGCATGCACAGCATCAAAATCACCCTGGGAAGCAATCGGAAAGCCAGCTTCGAGAATGTCCACTTGCAAGCGCTCCAACTGCCGGGCCATTTCGAGCTTTTCCTGGAAGTTCATGCTGCAACCAGGGGATTGCTCGCCATCCCTCAGCGTGGTATCGAATATGTAGACTTGGTCGGACATCGCCCCTCCAGAATTAAATCATCGGGTCATCGGGTCATTGAGTCATCGGGCCATTGAACCATTTCTCCATTCCCTCCAAGAGCTGACGTCTGCGCCCGCGTTTCAATGATTCAATGACCCGATGACTCAATGGACCAATCGTGCTAATTGTCCGACCGGTCGGGTGGTAAAGTCAAATTTATAATATTTCTGCTATCATAAGCTTGTCTTATAGGAGGCAGCCATGGAAATCTCCCAGCTCGAAGCCTTCGTGGCCGTAGTCGAAGAAAAGAGTTTTTCCCGTGCGGCGGCCAAGCTCCTCAGAACGCAGCCGGCCATCAGCCAGGCCATTCGCCGGCTCGAGGAGTGGACAGGAGAGCCCCTGCTCGACCGCTCCTCCAGGAGCGGCATCCTCACCGAAGCCGGCCGCATGGTGTACGAGAACGCGGAGAGAGTCTTGAACCTCCGGGCTGAGACGCGCGCCGCCCTCAATGAGCTTCGCGCCCTCGAGCGTGGCAAGCTGACCGTGGGCGCCAATGAGACCACCGCTCTTTATCTGCTGCCCGTACTCAAACGTTTCCGCCAGCTCCACCCGCCCGTGCAGGTGATCGTCAAACGTTGTCTTTCGCGCGAAATTCCCGGCACCCTGGTTCGTCACGAGATCGATCTGGGCGTGCTCTCCTACAATCCCCGTAACCCTGACCTGGAATCCACCGTGGTCAGCCTGGACGAGCTGTGCATGATCGTCCCCCCGCAGCACGCCTTGGCCAACACGCATGAAGTCAGCGTGCGCGATCTAGGCCGCGAATCCTTTATCGCTCATAGCATCGCCTCCCCCTACCGGCAGAGCGTGATCGAAACCTTCGCACGCTTGCGCACCCCCTTGAGGATCGATGCGGAACTGCCCACGGTGGAAACCATCAAGAAGTTCGTCAGCATGGGCATGGGAGTGGCCTTCGCCCCGCGAATGTGCGTGCAAGAGGAATTGGCGCGCAAGGAGTTCGTGGCCCTGAACGTCAAAGAACTGCGTATCCAACGCAAGCTGCGCCTGGTCTACCGTCGCCGTGGCGCCCTTTCCGCCGCCGCCCAGCAATTCCTGCGCGTGGCCAAAGAAATCTCTCGTGTCTGACAAGCGAGTTAGGGTAAACTGCAATCGCGCGCCTGTAGCTCAGATGGATAGAGCGGCAGCCTTCGAAGCTGAAGGTCGGGGGTTCGAATCCCTCCAGGCGCGCCACCTCAACAGTCAGCTCTCAGCCGTCAGCTATCAGTCCTTCTTCCCCACCTACCACCTACGACCGCAGTAAGCAGTAGGCAGTAAGCAGAAGGCGGCCGGCGGAGAGCAGACGCTTTTCGTTCTGACTCCTGAATCCCGAATCCTGAATCCTGAATCGTGAATCCTGTTTCTTTTCAACAACATTCCCGCTTTCAACGTGTAACCACCTTTGTTTTCTGTAACATTCCCGCTTAACCCCAGGTTGCTGAAAGCCGGCGCGATTGTATACTTCAGAAACCCATCCGGCGTGATAAGCTAGTTTCTGGATGAGGTAAATATATGAATCTAACAGAGATAGCTGAGCAAATTAAGACAGAAGGCCAAGCCCGAGAGTTTCTTGAAAAGACCCTATGGCCTGATGGGGCAGTTTGTCCGCATTGTGGCCTTATAGGAGAGTCTTACCGCCTCCAACCTAGACCGGACGGCAAGACTCACGTTCGCCCTGGCGTGTGGAAGTGTAGCGGGTGCCGCAAGCAGTTCACCGTTGGCGTGGGAACCATCTTTGAAGATTCACATATCCCGCTTCATAAGTGGCTTCAAGCGATTCACTTGCTCTGCGCCAGTAAGAAAGGCATGAGTTCACACCAGCTTCATAGGATGCTCGGAGTCACCTATAAAAGCGCGTGGTTCATGTCTCATCGGATTCGATATGCAATGAAGCAAGAGGGTGCAGACACAAAACTTCGAGGAACAGTTGAAATTGACGAAACCTACGTCGGCGGGAAAGTTAAGGGCAAGGGCACAAAGGCAGCGAAGGATAGTAAGGTTCCAGTAGTTTCGCTTGTAGAGCGCGATGGACGAGCACGCTCATTCCAACTGGAGCATGTTACAGCTAAGAATCTGAAGCCGATCCTTCAGGAACACCTTCACGCATGGTCCCGAGTGATGACCGACGATTCTGCCGTCTATCCTTTTGTTCTTAAGAATCGTGTAATTTCCCATGACGTAGTTTGTCATAGCAGAGATGAATACGTTCGGCACGAAGATGACCGGAGCATTCACACTAACACAGTCGAGGGATTCTTTTCGATTCTAAAACGTGGAATCTTTGGAACCTTCCACCATGTTAGCAGGCAGCACCTTCACCGCTACCTTAGTGAGTTTGATTTCCGGTATAATGCTCGAAAGGTCTCGGATGAGGAGCGCACAGAGCAAGCGATTCAGAGCGTCGTGGGCAAGAGGTTAATGTACCGAACGAGACCTTGTGCCGAAAACTAAGAAGCGCTAGCAACGATTGACGGTCGCCCTAGCGCCCATAGAAAGTGTCTGCTCACCCTCTAGATAGAGGGTACAGGAGAGGTGTGCAAAAATCAAGAAGTTGAATTCTATTCCGTTCTTGATCACATTTGTTGGGGTCTGCTTCTCAATAGGGATTCTCCGTTAACCGTGGTAGCTGCCTTGACAGAATTCTCAGGATATTTCGACGATGGAGGACATCCCGACGATCAGCCCGCCGTGATAGTAGCTGGCTTTGTCGGAACAAAAGAGCAATGGCTGATCTTTGAGCGTGAATGGATGGAAATTCTTTCTCCACTCGGCATAGAACAATTTCACATGACTGATTTCGAAACGTGTCGAGTATGGAGCAGGCGGAAAAAGGACGAAATTCTAAGCAAGCTCGTGTCGGTCATAAGAGAGAGAATTAGAAGGCCAATATCTGCAACAGTTCTTATGCAAGACTACAAAGAGCTAAACGATTCGTATACGCTTGAGCAAAGCATCGGGACACCGTTTGCTATAGCCGGAAGAACCGTAGCCGCTTCGCTGAATACATGGAAAGCCAAATACGCAAACCCAAGCGACCCGCTTATAGTTTTTTATGAGCGAGGCACTAAGCATTACAGTGACTTTGAAGAGGCAATGAAACGAGACCGGCTCCCTCTTCCTATTCCGGCAGGAAAGGAAGTAGTTCCACTACAAGCGGCGGATTTACTGGCGTGGGAGTTGCTGTATTCTGTCAAAAAGCGAAAAATCCGTGAAAGTCTCAGGAAGCTCTTATGGACCGATGAAGGGATGGGAATCATTCGCAAACCACACCTTGAGGAAATGTGCAAACATCCCACGGTTAGGAAGTATGAGGAATTAACACCTGACTATGATTTTTCTTACTGGACATCCCCGAAAAGAAAAAGGCGACGCACAATCGGTCCACCAAGAAAATAGAATATGAAAATTGACAAATCATTTTTCGGTGAACTTGCGGAGCTTCTTCGGCTCCGGCTTAGCCTTCGCAATCGCCTTTACCGCATCCTCAAATTTCATCGGGTACAAGGTTAGCTTGGGTTCGTAGTGGCGCTTTGGGGTTTTCATGTCGCTATGATAGCATAAACCCCGACGAGGCCATACCAACGTATATTTAGGGGGTTACCCATGCAAGATGCTTATGCCGCTCAGATCATCCAAGGCCTGAACCATATCACACGAGAACTAGCCGAGATCAAGGAAGTTTTGAAGGCTATAGCCTACTCCCAGGCTACTCAAAGGATTGAGAAGCCCGGTCCTCAGCGCTGATATGCGAGCTACCCGCGCTCACTGGCACTATAGCTTTAGCGGCGTCCAGAGCTGCCAACTTCTGAACTTCTGTTGCGCCAGACTCGTCTAGCATTTCAATGATTTTCTCAGCAAGGATAAGGCTCAGGTACTTCAATAGATTTTACCCCTTGGGTTTGTGAAATATACAATCGCGAAAGCCGGTCCTTTGTTTTCATAGAGATTCCCGCATTGATCGGTCATTTTCTGAAGTTACTATGGTTTGTTCCTTCGCTGAACTGAAAACATCTTGTCCCTGACCGCAATGCGTGCAAAGAGTCCTGCCGGTTCCGGCCACTCTCAAACGGACGAGCGAGGAAGCAAACGGCGCCAAGTCGTGCAACAAGGAGCAAACCAATCCATGATTCGCCATTCACCATTCATAATTCACAATTCCCCCCGTATCCGCCGTTCCGTCTCCTTGCTCCAGAGCCCGATCCAACCCCACGTAGGATACTAGCCTATTGCCTTCGGTTTGTCAACAGACATCGAGTCCCCTTTAGCCCCACAATCTGCGCGTGTATGTCACTGTCGATGACGGGGTACAGGTCTTTATGAGCCAGAACTTACTGAGGGTGTGCAAAATGCTTTGGGTTGTGCGCAGCACGAGACGTTTCTATTTGGCGCCCCGGATAATGTGGTTAGGCAAGGAGACAAGCTACTTGCCGTATGTGGCCGCCGCACTGGAGCTGCGGACCTGCTTGGAGGCAGGGTTGTCGCTGAGGTCGGCTAACTGCGTTCGCGTTGTGGCAGGTTCATCGATCGTGTGCGCCGTGGCCAGATGTGCAGGCTTGGCAGAGTGCGCTCCGCCCCCCGGGCCGCATAGCACTGACGAGTGACGTCAGGCGCGATCCGCGGCTTTTGACATTCGCCCTCGCGGGAAAGCCGCCCTCATGTCCGATCTGCGGACTCCGATGGAGTCCATCGGACTCCAGCAATCGGAGAATCGGGGCGCTACTCGCTGTCGTGTAGATAGGCCCCGCCCTCTACTTGCTGTCCCTGCGGGCTTATCGGACTCCACCGCCCGCGGGCCCCGGGAGCTTGCTGGCGCTTTCCGGTTGGCGCATTTGCTGCGGGTGACGCGCCCAATCGATGCCTTTTTCCTTGGGCTGGCCGTAAAGTTCAGGATGGAGGTAGAAACCTCGTTCAGCCTGAGGTTTTGCCTCCTCAACCTGTATTCTGTGCGCTTTTGCGAAAGCGTCCTGACGGATGCCGGTCACCTGCCAGGAGACTTTCCCACCCGGCTTCCCACCCGCAATCTTGAACCGGTTGCCGGAAATCTCTTCGGCAATGTAAAGCCCTGGCGCGGGTGCCCTAATAGCGGTGAGCTGGTAGCGGAAGTCGCTGTTCAGTGTTGCGAAATATTCCGGCAAGTCAACCCAGGCCTCGCCGTTCGCGTCCAACACTGCAACTCCGTCGTAAACGTTCTTCATGTCCGGGCTTTCGACGAACGAGTGCACGAGGTATTTGTTAGCCGGATCCAGCGGATGGTCGATTTTGAACCCTCCACCTGCTTTCGTCAGCAAACCGCTTACATAAACGGGCCCTCCGAACCACCCCGCGTAGCTGCCGGAGCCTTGTGCCCCCCACACACCATAATTGTGTCCGTTGCTGATGCCGTACACGCCGGTGGCGCCCGTGCCATACACGCCGATGTTGGTGCTGCCGTTGCCTTCCACGCCGATGGCGCCCACGCCGAACACGCCGACGCCGGAGGGGCTGGTGCCGTACATGCCGGCGGTACTGGCGTTGGCGCCGGTGTAATTGCCTGACATGGGGGTCCCGCTGCTGCTGGTAGCGCTCACGCTGGCCGCGGTGATGCTCCCTGCAAAGGTGTTGGAGCTGGCCGCCAGCGTCGGGACCTTGGTCGTGTCCAGGTTCAGCGTCACGGTCCCACTCGTCCCGCCGCCCGTCAGGTCCGTGCCCGCCGTCACGCCGGTGATACTGGCGCTGCCGCAGGGCGACCCGGTGGTCGTTAGCAAACCGGCTGGCCCGGCCTGGACGCAGTTGCCTACGGTCAGAGCCCCGACCGCGACGCTGCCGCTAAACTTCCCTGTGCCTTTCACATCCAGCGTCGCGGAAGGCGCAGTTATCCCGATGCCCACCTGGCCCGACCTTAATATCGTCAGCAAGGCTGTGGGTAAACCCGCATCGCTATACGTGGAAATCGCGAACTGACTCGAGGTATTGCTGGCGGACGGTTGGTTTTCGATGGCCCAGAGACGGTAGTTGGCGGTTGCCGCCCCCCGATTGAGCAGTAGCCCCGCATAGCCGCCCGCTAATCCCGTGTCAGCAGTTAAATAGGTGCTCGCCCCGGCTTGCGCGGCCTGCAGCAGCACCGAAGGAAAGGAGGTTCCGTTGAGAGTTCCGGGCGTCGTCATAGCGATGCCCAGGTTACCTGCACGGGATAGGGTCAGCAAGGCTGTGGGCGTACCCGCATCGGTATACGTGGAAATCGCGAACTGGCTCGAGGTGTTGCCGGCGGCCGGTTGGTTCTCGATGGCCCAGAGGCGATTGTTGGCGTTTGCCGCCCCCCGATTGAGCAGTAGCCCCGCGTATCCGCCCGCTAATTCCGTGTCAGCGGTTAAATAGGTGCTCGCCCCGGCTTGGGAGGCCTGCAGCAGCACCGAAGGAAAGTAGGTTCCATTGAGAGTTCCGGGCGTCGTCGTATCGATGCCCAAGTTGGTGCCGCTCTGATACATCACCGAGTTGGCCATGTCCCCGGAATTGTCGGTGAGGACCGGGATGTAATTCTGCGTGGCACTGATGACGTTGGCCCTAATCACGGTCGGGGTGGTCAACAATGCTGCCTGGCCCGTGGCGCCGCTGCCCGCAGTACCCGTACCGCTTCCCTTTGTCCCCTGGGTCGTCCCCGAACCGCTCTGGCCCTGGGTTGCGAGCAGGTAGGCCGAAGCGGGTATGCCGCCCAAGGTCGCCGCATCGCCCGCTTTGAGCGCGTAAGGCACGCTCACCAGCAGGGTGCGAGGTTGCAGCTCCGTGCCTGCCGCATTAACCTCCAACCACCGTGCTTCACCCGAGCTGAACAACTCCATAGGCAAGCCTTCCGGTTGCATCGCTCCCAGCAGCACCGTGTAGCGCCCCTGCTCGTCGAGTTGCAGGGTCTGCATCTCTTGCCAGACAGGCTCGGCGTCCGTCTGTTCCTTGTAGATGGCGAAATTGATGTCCACCGGCCCCATGAGGGGCTTCCCGGTGAAATCCTTCATCACCCCGCTGAACTTGATCAGCCGCGGCACGTTGAGGGTATTAGAAGGGTTGCTTCCCAAGCCTTCGCTTAGCGTGTTCGGCTGCTGGCCCCACAACTCGATGCCAGCAAACAGACACACGATGACTGCCCACATCAGACGATTCGGTTTCATGACCTACCTCCAATGAGAATTTGAAAGAGCGAAGACGAAACGATCAGGCTATGCCCCTACAGCTTCTCTGGCGGAGCTTTCTAGCCGGGTGTGCTTTTCGATTTCACCGGGAGCGGGAGTGGACGGCATGTTATCCGCCAAGCGGGGCCTGTTGCTTCGTGGCCACATGCAACCATCGAAGGGAGGGAATTCTTGAGGGAGCCCACCCAACAGGCGCACCGTTGGCCACCTATCCAGGCTCAGCATCTAATGTTGCACAAAGATGCTGCGAGGGTACCCTTGTCAAGTCGGCCAGCACAATGACAAACGTCAGATTCTGAAAAGACTTGTGTAGGTGAGTCGTACGGCGGACACTATGACCGTTGAGCCCTTCTGACTGGAGCTCCAGCGATACAACAGGAAGGCGAGGACATTGCCTGCTTATAACGTGAAAGGAAGGGGCTGCTCTCAGTCTGAATCCACCCTCATATTAAAAGAGTCCTCCAAGATTCAGGACAAGCACGGAAATCAGGATGACCACCACCGCCGCGGTCAGCACCCTGCGGGTTGCCGGTGAAGTGGCTCGCCATTCTCCGGTCAGGATGCCGAGGAAGTTCGAAGAGAGAATCATTGCGGAAACGAACAGGGCGAAGCCGAGGGAAGTTCCGTACTTTCCTACCAGCGTCGCGCCGATGCCATAACCTACCATCCCCGAAAGCCAGAGCAAGCCCATGGCGATTGCCAGGCTGGTTTCTCTTGCCCAGCCCGGTTTCAGGAAAAGCGACCAGGTCCCGTTACGAAAGAGCAGCAGGCAGCAATAGAGCAGATTAGGAATGAAGCCAGCGCCCAGCACCAGCGCCCACGAGGCGTAGGTTGCGGTTACGGGGAAAGCTCCCAGGGCCACGGCCTTTTCGAGGATTGGGCCGCTGAAAGCGAAGCCGAGATTGATGTTTGACCCAAAGATACCGGTGAAGATGCAAATGGCCAGCCCGGTCATAAAACTCGAAGCGACTTCGCCGGCGGAGGGCCCGGCAGGCCTCTGCTCCTTCTCTCGCCGGCGGCCTGCCATGCCATAGAGAGCGAGGCCAGTAAAGAGGATGGGCATGCTGATGAGCAATAGGATGCCCCGCGGCCGGAGCAGGTCTAAAGGGTAAAGGACCAACAAGGGTACGAGGGACCCCGACAGGCAAGACAGGCCGGCCACCACCGCGAACGCCAGCGCCATGCCCACGGCGCTAATGCCCAGGCCGAAGGTCACCTGAGCGATACCCCACAGAAAGCCAAAGACCAAGGGGGCGAGGAGTCCGCGGCTGGAAACGCCTCGATAGACATCCTCGAGGTGGGGCACGAAACCCGCTGCCAGTAGCCACGGTATAATCAGCAACGCTGTGGCGGTAAAAACCAGCCAGGTGTTTTCCCATTTCCACTGACGCGTGTACTTCATGGGCAAGGGAAAGCTTCCATTCAACGCGCCACTGATGAAAATGACTGCCATGCCAAGCCAGAAATGGTCGCTCATCGAAAACTCGCTCGCGGCACGAACTAAGCAACACAAGTAGCGCCGGCTTTACAGGCTGCGGAAAAACCCCTCCAAGCTGTCATTCCGAGCGGAGCGAGGAATCTCGCTCTGAGTATTTTCAACGCAGTGCAAGATTCCTCGTCGTCCGCCAATAAGAATGGCTGACTCCTCGGAACGACAGGTCACTTGAAGCCAGCACGAAGAGCCGCAGGGCCGACCAGCGGGTCCTGCCTACCGTCCAGAAACCGGCGGGTGGCCCAGATGAAACTCAACTCACGGTCCGCCCCGCAGCCTTCTCTGGAGAAGCAAGGGAGCCGCGGAACAGGTCACTCGACAACTGCTCTTCCGCCTCGAGGTGTGCACGCATTTCACGAATCATACGCGCGCCGAGGGTCAAGAGCACGGTGGGGTCTCTCGATAGACCGTAAGAGATTATCTGCCTCTCGAATTTATCCAGGTCCACGCCAAAACGCTCGTGGTCTTGTCGAAAGGCCGCCAGTTTTGAGGTGATATCGGCGTCGCGGTAGACGGCCGGGAACAACTCCGATTCCTCTTGCCGGCAATGCGCGGTCAGAACCGTTTCGAGGTACCTCAGTATCTCGTGTAAGGAGGCATCCGCCGCCTGCCGCTCGACGGGCTGGCTGCCATCCATGGAAAGCCGGTGCAGCGCTGTTTCCCAGTCTTGCAGCCGGGCGCGCACCTCAGCGTGTTGGTCGATCCAGCGCTTCTCATCGATTGCCGTTCCCGTGGCCGGCGCCGTACGGGCTATCTCAACCGGCATCTCTTGGGCGAGATATTTGCGGGCAAGCCCACGCTGCTCCAGTGTCGCAACCACTTCCCGGCGGGGCGGATAGTCATGGGTGGAAAACTGGCCGGGCAGGTGCCGGCGCAAGTAGGCGCCCGGCAGGGTTTCGCAATCCACGGTAAAGAGATCACCGGCAGCCACCATCGAGATATTCAGGTCGTAACTCTCGCGGGTATTGAAGAACAGGCGGGAAGTGGGGAAAGCCATGTGATAAACACTAACAACCAGGCGGAAGTCGTCGTCGGAGACGCTGAAGCGATTTGGCTTCTGCGAGGCCAGGACGCCGCGCGCCGGCTTCAATCGTGGGATTCCCAGCGCGTGCGGCTCAATTCCGTAAGTGCGGCGCAAATAGTTTCCGTGCTCGATGACCGACAAGGCGTCGTAACGGAAATCGTAAAGCCCCAACAGCACGCCCATCCCAATCTCGGTAATGCCTGCGGCGATAACGCGATCCCAGAGATCCAGGCGGGACTCGTAGTTCCGCTTACGCGAGCCCGCAAAGTGCCAGCGGTCGAAATGCGGGCGATGGTAAGTCTCCTGCCACTCGACCACCCAATTCAGCCCGGCGTCGCGCAAGCGGACGTAATCCTCTTGCTGGTAAACAGGGGAGCACAGAGCCACCACTCCGCCGCCCAGGGCTTCGAGTTTCCGGCGTGTGGCGGCAACGTAGCGCGCCACCGTTTCCGGGCCGAATTCAGGGTCATCGGAGAGCACCAATTCGATCTGCCGGTGACCCCAGGAGAGAATCAGGTCCAATTGTTTTTCAAAGTCTTCAGGGTTGAGCCGGACTCGCTCGGCGATGGAATTGCTGTGCCGATA
>Ga0326727_10015843_pt1 | contig 16068 bp, 14 predicted proteins | sample MB2enrmetagenome_FD_207643 | JGI IMG/M metagenome (GOLD analysis project Ga0326727, IMG submission 207643) | Lab enriched peat soil microbial communities from McLean, Ithaca, NY, United States - MB29MY | ecosystem: Environmental > Terrestrial > Soil > Wetlands > Peat | place: USA: New York...
CTTTTCGATCACACACACGGACAGTTCCTTGCCACTGTCCATCGCCTGTTGTTTCAGCCGGATCGCCGCGGCAAGCCCGGACGGGCCGCCACCAACGATGACGACATCGAATTCCATAGATTCCCGTTCCATATCGCGCCCTCTCTCTTTTGCGTCGATTCCCGCACCTTTTTTGGGGCCTTCATCCGTCCGAAGCCCCTGTTTTTAAAGGAGGTTCTGCCTTGAAACCTCTATAACATAGCAATCCCCTTTTGCCGACATCCCATTCATATTGCCAAGGGCCAGGATCGGGAGCCGTCGCCGCCATTGAATGAGGGAAGACTTCCAAGCGATTCGCGGATATTTTCGGCCATCAACCGCTTAGCCAGACAGCCCCGATGAGACTTTTCGAACCGCCGCCCCCATTGACCCCGGCCCAACTGCTGGGCTGGTACCTTGACGCCGGGGTCGATGAAGCCATCGGCGACGTCGCGCTGGACCGCTACGCCCTGGCGGATCGTCGCGCGCACGCTCCGCTGGCGGTCGATGCCGCGTCAGGGCAATCGCCCGACCGACCGGCTGTCGCGGCGCCCCCCTCCACCGAAGCCGCCGTCCGCGGCGCGGCGGACCTGGCGTCCGCTTGCCACAGCCTGGAGGACTTAAGGGCGGCCATGGAAGCCTATGAGGGCTGCGCCTTGAAGCGCACCTGCCAGCGAACGGTGTTCGCCGACGGCGCCGCCGACGCCCCGGTCATGCTGATCGGCGAGGCGCCGGGGGCCGATGAGGACCGCCTGGGCCTGCCCTTCGTCGGCGCCAGCGGCAAACTGCTGGACCGCATGCTGGCCTCTATCGGCCTCGAACGCGGCGCCGTCTACATTACTAATGTGGTGCCTTGGCGGCCACCGGCCAACCGCAAGCCCGAGCCGACCGAGGTGGCGCTGTGCCTGCCCTTCATCGTGCGCCACATCGAACTGGTGCGCCCGGCTTTGTTGGTCTTCCTGGGAGGGGCCCCGGCCACCGCCCTGCTGGGCCGCCACGACGCCATCAGCCGCCTGCGGGGGCGGTGGTTCGACTATCAGTCGCCCGGGCTTGTCGCCCCTATTCCGGCCATGCCGACCTACCACCCCGCCTATCTGCTGCGCACGCCCCACCACAAGCGCGAGGCCTGGAGCGATCTTTTGTCCATCCGAAAGCGCCTTGCCAGGCATTCCGAAAAAACATGACGAAGACCACCCGCTAACGCCTTGAGTTCGCACAAAACTGCGAAAAAGTTTGGGGATTTAGGCCGACGAAGCTTGCCCACTCTCCGGGAATCGATTTATAAAGCTGAAGACGACCATCGGCGAAACCGATTACGGAAGAGGAGAGACGATGCTGAAAAGCAGGCTTCTCCAGGCCGTCATGGCCCTGGCAGTGACAGTTCTGGCCGCGCAAACCGCGTTGGCCGGCGAAGCCATGCCCGACGGAGACGATGCCGCCAATCAGGTCGCCGCGATCAACGGCGGCGCCGGCAAGTTGGGACGCCAGGCTGCCGTTCCGGCCGTTCTTTCCGAATCCGACGTCCAGCTCTATCGGTCCGCCTTCGACGGGCAGGAGCGTGGCCAATGGGCCGCCGCCGATCGGGACATTCAGCGCCTGAAGGATCCGTTGCTGGTTGGCCATCTGCTGGCCCAACGCTATCTGTCCGCTGCCTACCGGACTCAGCCCGAAGATCTGGCCGATTGGATGGCCCGTTTCTCCGATTTGCCGGAAGCCACCGCGATCTATGACATGGCGCGTCAGCGCATGGGCGCCCGTATCGCCGCCGTCAAGCTGCCGGCACAAGGATCCGCCCGCCCGGCCAGTGCCTCGACCTCGTCCTACGACGATCCGGTCTGGGAAGAGTTCTCGGTCGAAAGCAACCGCGACCTCGGTACCGCCGACCGTCGTCACCAGCAGGACCTGAAGGACCGCTTCCGCACCCTGGCCCGTCAAGGCAAGTTCGACGCCGCCCTGGCCCTGTTCGACAGCGCCGAGGCGCACCGGCTGTTCGATGAGGTGGATGTCGACGAGTTGCGAACCGACCTGGCCATCGCCTATTTCGGTCAGGGCCATGACGAGGAAGCGCTGCAGCTGGCCAGTCAAGCCGCCGACCGCTCCGGCGACGTCATTCCCGAAGCCCATTGGGTTGCCGGTCTGGCCCTGTGGCGCAGCGGCGATCATGGCATGGCCGCGGCACGCCACTTTGAAGCGGTGGGCAATGCCTCGGACGTTTCCTCCTGGCTGATCTCGGCGGGCGCCTACTGGGCGGCCCGCGCCAATCTTTCAGCCCGCCGCCCCGAACTGGTCAATCACTGGCTGCAACGGGCCGCCGCCTACCCCAGGACCTTCTATGGCCTGTTGGCCCGCCGCGCCCTGGGCGAGGACGTGCAATATTCTTGGGATGCCCGCCCCTTCACCGATCTTGACGGCGAGGCCTTGCTGCGCGTTCCGGCCGCACGCCGCGCCCTGGCCCTGTTGCAGGTTGGCGACCGCGGTCGCGCCGAAGACGAACTGCGCCATGTCGGCGAAACCGCCGGCCCGGCCCTATCCCAGTCCCTTCTGGCGCTGTCCCATAGCAGCGGCATGCCGGCCCTGGCCCTGGCCGTCTCCGGCCGTGTCGAATCCCGCGACGGCCGCCATCACGACAGCGCCGACTATCCCCTGCCGGACTGGCACCCGGTCGGCGGTTGGAACATCGACCGCGCCCTGTTGCTGGCCATCGCCCGCCAGGAATCCTCGTTCAATCCCAAGGCCAAAAGCCCCTGCGGCGCCATTGGGCTGATGCAGCTGATGCCGCGCACCGCCCGCTCCATGGGCGCCGGTAAACTGACCGATCCGCAGGTCAATCTGGAACTTGGACAGCGCTATGTCCGCCACCTGCTGGATGACGACACCGTCAAGGGCAACCTGCTGTTCCTGGCCGCCTCCTACAACAGCGGGCCGGGCAATGTCGCACGCTGGCTGCAAAACGTCCGTCATAACGGCGACGCCCTGCTGTTCCTGGAAAGCATCCCGGTGCAGGAGACCCGCGCCTTCGTCGAACAGGTGATGACCAACTTCTGGGCCTATCGCAATCGCCTGGGCCAGTCGTCGCCGTCTCTCGACGCGGTCGCCGCCGGCGATTGGCCGCTGTATGATGGGGCCGGTTCCATCATACAGGCGGTCAAGCATGTCCAAGATTGACGGTGAGCGGGCGTTCCTTCCGGTCAACATCGCGGTTCTGACGGTTTCCGACAGTCGAACGCTGGATGACGATACCTCGGGACAAACCCTGGTGGATCGTATCCTTGCCGCCGGGCACAAGGTGGTCGGGCGCGACATTCTGCCCGACGACAAGGACCGTCTGGTGGTCCGGCTGCGCCAATGGATCGCCGATCCCACCGTGGACGTGGTGATCTCGACCGGTGGTACGGGCTTGACCGGCCGCGACGTCACGCCGGAAGCCTTCCATGCGGTATATGAAAAGGAAATCCAGGGCTTTGGCGAGCTGTTCCGCCAGCTGTCCTATGCCAAAATCGGCACCTCGACGATCCAAAGCCGCGCCACCGGCGGCCTGGCCCACGGCACCTACCTGTTCGCCCTGCCCGGCTCGCCCAGTGCCTGCCGCGACGCCTGGGACGACATCCTGCGCTGGCAACTGGACAGCCGGCACCGCCCCTGCAATCTGGTCGAACTGATGCCCCGCCTGATGGAGCACCTGCCCAAGGACCATTGAGGCCGGCAGGAAGAGGGTGGGTAACTTTGTTCAGTGGGACAGGCGTCCCTGCCTGTCTTCCCCGAAAAGCGGCGGAATTCGGCCATCTCGGCTTCGCCGAACGACAGCCGGGGACGGCTGTCCCACTCTATTTTTTCACGCCTGTCCTCCTACAGTTTGCCGCGGCGGATCACGCGCATGAAGGCGTCGTACTGGGGCGGCAGTTGTTCGCCGTCCTCTTTCACCTCGGCCGGCGCGGCCGGAGCCTCGTCCGGCTGGCGATCCTGGGCGCCCAAGGGCGCCTCCTTCTTGTTGTCCTGATCCATCAAACCCTCCCGGTTCGTTGCCGATGCCGGTGGTCCGGCCTTTGTCGGTTGATTGTCGTGCCCGGGAGAGATTGGTCCGCCGGCCCCCCGCGTCAATGCATCACTTTCGCAAAGGTCGCGCACCGCATGTTCTTTATTTGTTCCATCCCGACATGCTATCCTTTGCCATGGCCGATCATCCGCAAGCACATCGCGGCGCCCCCAGCAATCCCGACGGACGGTTCGAACGCCATTGCCGGGAAGAGGTGGACGACGGCTGGTGGCGTGACGACGACCTTCCGCCCCTGAAGACGACGCTGGAACCGGACCGGGCCCGCAGCGTCATCACCCGCAACCAGTCGCCGGACATTCCCTTCGACCGCTCGATCAACCCCTACCGAGGATGCGAGCACGGCTGCATCTACTGCTATGCCCGGCCGACCCACGCCTATCTGGGCCTGTCGCCCGGGTTGGATTTCGAGACGCGGCTGTTCGCCAAACCTGAAGCCGGCGCCTTGCTGGACCAGGAACTGCGCCATCCGGGCTACCGCTGCCAGCCGATCGCCATCGGCACCAACACCGACCCCTATCAGCCGGTGGAACGCCAGGCCGCCATCATGCGCGCCATTCTTACCGTATTGGCCGCCTTCGCCCATCCGGTGACCATCACCACCAAGTCGGCCCTGATCCTGCGCGATCGCGATATCCTGACCGATCTGGCACGCCGTCGCCTGGTCTCGGTCACCGTTTCCATCACCACCCTGGACCGCGACCTGGCACGCCGCCTGGAACCCCGCGCGGCGGTGCCGGCGGCCCGCCTGGCGACGCTGCAGGCTCTGGCGGAGGCCGGCATCCCGGTGGCGGTCAATGTGGCTCCGGTCATTCCCGGCCTGACCGATCCGGAACTGGAAACGATCCTGGAGGCGGCGGTAAAACACGGCGCCACCGCGGCCAGTTGGCTGCTGTTGCGCCTGCCCTACGAGGTCGGCGACCTGTTCACCGACTGGCTGGCCCTGCATGCGCCGCACCGCCGGGATCGCGTGTTGTCGCTGCTGCGGCAATGCCGCGGCGGGCGCCTCAACGATCCGCGCTTCGGCCATCGTTTCGCCGCCCAGGGGCCGTTTGCGGCCATGTTGCGCGACCGCTTCCGCATCGCCAGCCGCAAGCTGGGACTGGCCGACCGGCCGATCCTGCGGACCGATCTGTTCCGGCTTCCGCCACGGCCCGGCGACCAGCTGTCCCTGTTCGGGTAAGCAAGCCGAAGCCCTTTGCAGGAAGGGCCGCTTGAAGGCATTATGACGCCCCCTTTCGCTGATCGGCGACCTCGCCATGCCCCCTGATTTTTCCTTTGAAGACAGCCTCGCCGGTATCGTCTGCGGTATCGACGAGGTGGGCCGCGGCCCCCTGGCCGGCCCGGTGGTGACCGCCGCCGTCGTGCTGCCGAGGCCGTTACCGGTGACGCTGGCCGACCATCTCGACGATTCGAAGAAGCTGTCGGCCAAGGCCCGCGAGCGCCTGTTTGCCATCATCATGGACTGTGCCCAGGTCGGCATCGGCGAGGCGTCGGTCGCGGAAATCGACCGCATCAACATCCTGAAGGCCACCTTCCTGGCCATGGGTCGCGCCTTCGCGGCGCTTGCGCGCCTGACCACGGTCGACCATGCCCTGGTGGACGGCAACCAGACGCCCCCCCTGCCCGTCCCGGTTCGCTGCATCGTCAAGGGCGATTCCCGCAGCTTCTCCATTGCCGCGGCGTCGGTCGTTGCCAAGGTCACCCGCGACCGTCAGATGACCGTCCTGGCGGACGCCTTCCCTGGTTATGGTTGGGACCGAAACGCCGGCTACGGCACCGCCGCCCATCGCCAGGCGATGGCCCGCCTGGGCCTGACCCCGCACCACCGCCGCAGCTTCGGGCGAATCGGGGATCTGTTTGAAACTTTATAGATTCCAATAAGTTCTTGACGTGCTCTGAGCTTTGACTCAAAGTGCCGAGATGGCACAGCTGAAAACCAATGTGATCCTGCCAGGAGACTGCATCGCCGCCATGGACGCCATGCCGGCGCGATCGGTCGATCTGGTCTTCGCCGACCCACCCTACAATCTTCAGTTGGGTGGCGATCTGCTGCGCCCGGACAACAGCCGGGTCGACGGGGTCGACGCGGCCTGGGACCGCTTTGGCGATCAGACCAACCCGGCCGACAGCTTTGCCGCCTATGACCAGTTTACCCGCGCCTGGCTGACCGCCGCGCGCCGCGTCTTGAAGGACGATGGGGCCCTGTGGGTGATCGGCAGCTATCACAACATCTTCCGCGTCGGCACGATCCTGCAGGACCTGGGATTCTGGATCCTGAACGACATCGTCTGGACCAAGTCCAACCCGATGCCCAATTTTCGCGGAACCCGTTTCACCAACGCCCATGAGACGTTGCTATGGTGCGTCAAGGCACCCAACGCCCGTTACACCTTCAATTACGAGGCGATGAAGAATCTCAACGACGGCCTGCAGATGCGCAGCGACTGGACCTTGCCACTGTGCACCGGCTCGGAACGGCTGAAGAGCAACGGCCGCAAGACCCATCCAACGCAAAAGCCCGAAGCCCTGCTGTACCGGGTGATCCTGGCGACCACCGAACCCGGCGACGTCGTCCTCGACCCCTTCTTCGGGACCGGCACCACCGGCGCGGTGGCCAAAAAGCTGGGACGACGCTGGATCGGCCTGGAACGAGACGCCGGATACATCGCCGCCGCCCGCGCCCGCATCGATATGGTGGTGGAAAACACCGACCTGACGGTGACCGCCAGCCCCAACAAACGGTCCGAACCACGGATCCCCTTCGGATCGGTGATCGAGCGGGGCTATCTGTCCCCCGGCCAGCTCCTGTGGGGCGGCGAACGGCGCCGCTGGTCCGCCAAGGTGCGGGCCGACGGCACCCTGGTGTCGTCCGATTACAAGGGGTCGATCCATCAGGTCGGCGCCGCCGTTCAGGGAGCGCCCGCCTGCAACGGCTGGACGTTCTGGCACTTCGAACGGGACGGTGAGTTTCACGCCATCGATCTCCTGCGCCAGAAGATTCGCGAAGAGCGGCCTGGACACTGACGTCGGATAGGGTGGAACCAGCCGTTGGTTCTATCCACGCACGTCACAATCTTCATCTAAATTCAACCGGCAGAACAAGCAGCAACCGCCGCGATCCGCTATTGCGTCTCCTGCCCCATCGAAAGCTTGAAATTTTCTTACGGTTGAGGCTATTCCCCATGATATCTGCGGGAACCTTGGAGACGATTTTCCGTCGCATTGGTTCTTTTCGGAAAAACGGTCCGGCCAGGACCCAACATGAGGATGCAGCCCTTGAGCACCGCCACCCCGCACGCGCCGACCGTCGAGGAAATCCCCTCACTGGTTGGCAAGGGCCGCTTGTTCGGCCACCCCAAGGCTCTCACCTTCCTGTTCGCGACGGAAATGTGGGAACGCTTCTCCTACTATGGGATGCGGGCGCTGCTGACGCTCTACATGGTCAAGTATCTGTTCCTCAATAATCCGGCCGAGCATGTGTTCGGCTATGCGACGCTGAAAAGCGCGCTGGAATTGGTGTTCGGCCCGCTGGGCGTGCAGCCGATGGCGTCCCAGGTTTACGGCCTCTATACCGGGCTGGTTTTTCTGACCCCGGTGCTGGGCGGTCTGATCGCCGACCGCCTGCTGGGACGCAGCCGCACCGTCATCATCGGGGCGGTGCTGATGGCCATCGGCCATTTCATGATGGCTTTCGAGACCCTGTTCCTGCCGGCCCTGCTGATGCTGATCCTGGGCAACGGGGCCTTCAAGCCCAACATCTCGACCCAGGTCGGCGGGCTTTACGCCCAGGGCGACCATCGCCGCGACCGCGCCTACTCCATCTTCTATGTCGGAATCAATCTGGGGGCCTTCTTCTCGCCCCTGGTGTGCGGCACCCTGGGCGAGAACGTCGGCTGGCACTACGGTTTCGGCGCCGCCGGCATCGGCATGCTGGTCGGGTTGTTCATCTATCTTTACGGACAGCGTTTCCAGCCACAGGAAGCCACCATCGTCCGCGGCCGGACGATCCATAAGAAGGAACCCTTCACCCGCGCCGAATGGAAAGCGGTCATCGCCCTCTTGATTCTGTGGTTCCCCACGGTGCTGTTCTGGGCGACCTATGAGCAACAGGGCAACACCATCGCGCTGTGGGCCGACGACTTCACCGACCGGACCTTTACCCTGTTCTCCTTCGCCGCCGCGATTCCCACCACCTGGTTCCAGTCCTTCAATCCCTTCATGATCTTTGCTTTCACCCCCTTCGTCGTGGCCTTCTGGGCCTGGCAGGCCAAGCGCGGCACCGAGCCGTCCACAGTCACCAAGATGGCCATGGGCTGCCTGGGAGTGGCTGCCGCCAATCTGCTGATGGTGCTGGCGGCCCACCAGGCCGGCGCCGACGGCAAGGCCAGTTGGCTGTGGCTGTTCGGGTACTTCGTCTTTGTCACCACGGGCGAGCTTTACCTGTCGCCCATCGGCTTGTCGCTGGTCTCCAAGGTGGCGCCGGGACGCATCCTCTCCATGATGATGGGAGTTTGGCTGGCGACCAGCTTCGCCGGCAACTTCCTGTCCGGTTGGCTGGGCAGCTTCTGGACGGCCATGGACAAGGCCGACTTCTTCCTGATGATCGCCGCCATCGCCGGCGCCGCCGGCGTCGTCATCTGGCTGTTCAACCGTCCGCTGACACCCATCCTGGGAGAGTGAAGGGACGTCGCTAGAGGCAGGCCTCCCGAGGATGTGAGAAGACTGAAGGGGGGCGGGCGTCTGCGCCTGACCTTCCCGGCAAAGCCGGTTGAACCTTGTCGTCGAGTGGCACCGGCGTCTCTGCCGGTGCCACGACTTCTTTCCGATCTACTGCTTGGGGCAGGCGTGCTTGGGATCGCGGTCGTCGCAGACCAGAACCTGGCGCATGAAAGTCAGCCATTCGGCGGTCTTTTCCGCCGGCACCGGCAGGTGCTCCTTCTCGAAGGCCGGACCGCGCCAGGAACGCCACACCACATAGGTCCGTTCCGCCCCGACGATCACCTTGTAAAGGCTGAGTTCGCCGTCGGCCCATTGTTTCGATTTCGGACAGGCGATGGCCCGCATCCCGGTCTCGTATCCATTCTCGACCCCCAGGCTGGTCTGGCCGGCACCGATGTCCTCGCAGGCGCCCTTGACCAGATCAAGCTGATCCTTCAGCACATCCTGCGGTGACTTGACAGGCTTTCCGGCGGTCATCTGCACCGTCAGCATCTCGGTCCAGGCCTTCAGGGTCTGACCGGGCGGCAGCACCTCGGTGACATCGACGTTCCCTTTTTGATCGTGATAGGCGACGTCCCACCCCTTGGGCGGCATGACATAGAGCTGTTCTCCGCCCGCCGGACCGGCAGCCGACGCGGCAGAGGCCGCCAACAGGCAACCGGTGACAAGGCAACAAACCAAACGCATGAACGGTCTCCCGAACCTTCAAACGACGTCAATACGCCTTGCTCAGAGCATGGCGGACCACTTTGCGCATCAGTGTCGGCAGGGCGTACTCTTCCAGACGGTCCAAAGGACACCAAAGGCCTTTGGCCAATTCCGGAACCTTGGCGCGTCCGGCGGCAACCGTCAACTCCAGATGAAAATGGGTAAAGCTGTGGCGAACCAACCCGGGCAGCAGGCGCCATTGGGCATCGGCCGGTCGCGATCCCAGCGCCTCGTCCAGGTCCCAGGACTGGTCGCGCCACGGTGTCGACGGAACCTCCATCATGCCGCCCAGCAACCCGCTTTCCGGGCGACGGCGCAACAACACGGCGCCATCCTTGCGCACCGTCCAGAAGGCCATGCCGCGCCGGGTCGGACGTTCGGCCTTGGCCTGCTTGGCCGGAAGCTCGGCGGCGATCCCCTGTCGGCACCCCTCGCAGGCGTCGCGCCAGGGGCACAGGACGCAGGCCGGCTGGCGGGGCGTGCAAACGGTGGCGCCCAGATCCATTGCCGCCTGGGCATAGTCGCCGGGGCGCCGATCCGGCGTCACCTGGCCGGCCAGAGCCTTCAAGCGCGGCTTGACACCAGGCAGCGGATCGGTCACGGCGAACATCCGCGCCATCACCCGTTCGATATTGCCGTCCATCACGACGGCGGGGCGATCGAAAGCGATGGCGGCAATGGCGGCGGCCGTGTAATCGCCGATGCCCGGCAACAGGCGAAGCGCCGCCTCGTCATCGGGAAACACCCCATCGCGCCATTCCGCCACAGTCTGCGCGCATTTGTGCAGGTTGCGGGCGCGGGCATAGTAGCCAAGACCGGCCCAGGCGGTCAGGACGTCGTCCAACGGGGCCCTGGCCAGGTCGGTGACCGTCGGCCAGCGCTGGAGGAAAGCCAGGAAATAGGGAGCCACCGCGACGACGGTGGTCTGCTGGAGCATGACCTCGGATAGCCAGACGTGGTAAGGATCGGGACGGACGCCTTTGGGGGCGCGCCAGGGCAAGGTCCGGCCGTTGCGGTCGTACCAGGCCAACAGCCGGTCGGCCAAATCGGAAGAGGTCGTGTTTCGCATGGGCCGCACCATAGCATAGAATATTGTCGATGACCGAAGCGCCACCTGAAAGACAAGGAACCGCCGGCCCCGTCGCCATCGGAGTCACCACCGACCGGCTGACCCGGCGTCCGTTCGGCCGCCGCGGGTTCGCCACCGGCGCGCTGGTCGCCGAATGGCCGCTGATCGTCGGTACCATGCTGGGCGATGCCAGCCTGCCGCAACGCATCAGCTTTCCCCGTGGCGAGCGGTCGAACGGCACCCTTTACATCCGCGTCGCCTCGGGGGCGCTGGCCATGCAGATCCAGCATCTGGAACCCCTGCTGCTGCAGCGCATCAACGGCTATTTCGGATACGCAGCGGTCGCACGGGTGTCCATTTCCCAGGGGCCGGTGCCCAGGCGCGTGCGGCCAAGCCCGCCCGCCGCCCCGGTTCTTAGCGAGGCCGAAGAGAAAGCCCTGACCGACCAGGTCGGCCGGGTTGACGATCCAGAGTTGCGCGCCATTCTGGCCGCCCTGGGACGCCATCTTGCGGCCAACCGCTAAACAGCCCTAATATCCGCCGAATCCCTTTCAGGAGGACCTGAGTGAAGACCATATTGAAGACTGTGATGCTGGTGGCCGCTCTGGTTGTCGGAGGATGGTCGGCGGCCCATGCGCAAGACAAGCCCTGGGCCATGGACGAGGTCGTGGGCAAGCCGGATGCGCCGATCACCATCATCGAGTACTCTTCGCTGACCTGCCCCCATTGCGCCAAGTTCCATGCCGAGGCGTTTCCCCTGGTCAAGAAGAACTGGATCGACACCGGCAAGGCCCGGCTGATCTTCCGCGACCTGCCCTGGGATCCGTTGGCCCAGGCCACCGCCATGGTGTCCCACTGCTCGGGCGACCGCTATTTCGCCTTCATCGACACTTTTTTCCGCACCCAGAACCAATGGGCGCGCAATCCGCAGCCGCTGGACGCCATCAAGACCATCGCCAAGCTGGGCGGCATGAGCTCGGACCAAGTCGACAAGTGCATCGCAGACAGCGCCATGCTGAACGAGATCAATACCCGCAAGGACGATGGCATGAAGCGCTACAATGTCGATTCCACCCCCAGCTTCATCATCAATGGCAAGCTCTATTCCGGCGACATGTCCTACGACGATTTCGCCAAACTGCTTGCCGCCGCCAAGTAGGCGGACCGTGCTGCCCCGGCGACCTTGTCCGGTACCCTTGACGGACCGGCAAGGCCGCCGACGGCATGCCGGCCCCGACAGGCTGATCGCGTCTTGACCGCCCCCACTGCCGTGACCCCACCCCCCCGCGCCGCCACCACGGCCGGCCGCGCGGACGCCTGATCGTGATCCAGTTCACGCGCTTCCGGCTTCTCGGCTTCAAGTCGTTCGTCGACCCGACCGAAGTGCTGATCGAACCGGGTATGACCGGGATCGTCGGCCCCAACGGCTGCGGCAAGTCCAATCTGGTGGAGTCGCTGCGCTGGGTGATGGGCGAAACCTCGGCCAAGCAGATGCGCGGCGGCGAGATGGACGACGTCATCTTCGGCGGCAGCTCCAACCGCCCGCCGCGCAACCTGGCCGAGGTCTGCCTGGTCCTCGACAACCGCGCCCGAACGGCACCGGCCCAATTCAACGACAGCGACGAACTGGAGGTGATCCGTCGAATCGAACGCGGCCAAGGCTCGCTTTACCGGGTCAACGGCAAGGAGGTCCGGGCCCGCGACGTCCAAGTCCTGTTCGCCGACGCCGCCACCGGCGCCCGCTCGACCGCCATCGTCAGCCAGGGCCGCATCGGCGCCATCATCAATGCCAAGCCCTCCGACCGCCGCAGCCTGCTTGAAGAGGCGGCCGGGATCGGCGGCCTGCATTCACGCCGCCATGAGGCCGAATTGCGGCTGAAGGCGGCGGAAACCAACCTGGAACGGCTGGTCGACGTGCTGACCACCCTGGACACCCAGCTTCAGGCCTTGAAGCGCCAGGCCCGCCAGGCCGCCCGCTATCGCAGCCTGTCCCAGCAAATCCGCGAGTTGGAGACCAGGCTGCTGGCGGCCCTTTGGACCGAGGCCATCGCCGCGCTGGACGCCGCCCGCGCCGAAGCCGCCACCATCGAGACGCAAGTGGCGACACTGACCGGGCTGGCGGCCCAGGCGGCGACGCGCCAGGCCGAAGCGGCCGCAGGACTGCCCGATCTGCGCCAAGCCGAAGCGGAGGCCGCGGCCCGCCTGCAACGGCTGGTGCTGGCACGCGAACAGCTGGACTCTGAAGAGGGCCGCATCGGCGCCGCCAAACGCGACCTGGAGCTGCGCCTGACCCAGATTGCCGTCGACCAGGGCCGCGAAGAGGCCCGCGCCCTTGACGCCGAACAGGCGCAGGCCCGTTTGGCCGACGAAAAGGACCAGCTGTTGTCGGCCCTGGCCGATGAAGGGGAACAGCAGGCCGACGCGGTCCAGGCGGTCGAAACCGCCACCGCCGAGGCCCTGGCCATCGAGGCTGCCCTCGGCGCGGTGATGGAAGAGGTGGCTGCGCTCGATGCCGATCGGGCGGCGGCCTTGCGTGCCGTCGGCGAGACCGAGGCACGGCGCGAACGCCTGACCGCCCGGGTCACCGAAATGACCGAACAACGCGACCGGGCCGAAGCCGAGATGGTCGACCAGGCCGACCTGACCTCGGCGGAAATGGACCTGGAAGAAGCCCTGGAATATTTGGAGACCTGCCGCCTTGCCGCCGAAGAGGCGGATCACCGCCGTCACCAGGCGGCGGCCGAGCGGGAGCGGGAGCGCGACTCCTTGCAGGAAGCGGCGGCGGCGCGCGCCCAACTGAAGGCCGAGGCCGACGCCCTGACCGATCTGGTCCGCCAGGCCACCGGCGGCGACGGCCATCCGCCGGCGCTGGACGACATCACCGCCATCAGCGGCTACGAGATCGCCCTGGGCGCGGCCCTGGGCGACGACCTGTCGGCCCCGGTGGACTGTCCGGCCCCCATCTCCTGGCAGACCCTGCCGCCGCTGACGGCACCGCCGGCGCTGCCGCCCGGCGTCGACCCCTTGTCCCGCTTCGTCACCGCTCCGGCGGCGCTGGCGCGCCGGCTGGGTCAGGTCGGCCTTGTCGCCAATCGCGACCGCGGCGAAGCCTTGCGCCATGTGCTGGCCCCGGGTCAGCGCCTGGTGACCGCCGATGGCGACCTGTGGCGCTGGGACGGCTTCATCCAGCAGGCCGGCGCCCCCAGCGCCGCCGCCGTGCGCCTGCGCCAGCGCAACCGCCTGCGCGAGCTGGCGCTGCTGATCGAGGATGCCGACATGGGCCTGGACGAGGCGCAGACCCGTGCCGACGCCGCCGCCCAGGCCGTCGAGCAGGCCGCCGCCGCCGAGCGCCAATCCCGCGAGGACGCGCGGCGGGCCGAAGGCGAAACCGCCAAGCTGCGCGAGGTGCACGGCCGCCTGGCCCAGAAGGCCGCCGCCGCCCAGTCACGGCTGGTGGCGCTGTCCCAGCAGCAGGAGGCCGTCGAAGCCGACCTGGCCGAGGCCGTCGCCGCCGAGGAAGATGCCAGAACCCTGGTGGCGTCGTTCACCGATACCGACGACCGCCGCGAAAAAATCGCCCTGCTGCGGGCCGATCTGGCCGAAAAACGCACCCATCTGGTCGAGGCCCGCAGTTTTCTCGACCGGCTGCGCCGGGAAAGCGGCGATCGACGCCGCCGCCTGGACGCCGTCGCGGTCGAGGAAACCTCGTGGAGCGAACGGGCGGCCACAGCCCGGCGCCATCAGGGCGAGTTGACCGAACGCCACGAGATCCTGGTCGAAGAGCTGGAACGCCTGGTCGCCCTGCCACTGGAAATCGCCGAACGCCGCCAGGCCCTGATGGACCAGATCGCCGCCGCCGAGGACGAACGGCGCCTGGCCTCGGCCCGCCTGGCCGACGGCGAACAGGCCCTGACGGCCGCCGACCGCCTGCTCAAGGAAGCCGAACAGGCCCTGGCCGCGGCGCGCGAGGAACGGGTGCGGCGCGATGCGGCCATCGGCGCCGCGGCGCAGGCGGCCAAGGGCATTGCCGAGCGCATTGCCGAAAAGCTGGACCTGACGCCGACCCAGTTGCTGGAGCAGGCGGGCGATATCGCCACCCTCGATCTGGCCGCGACGCAGGACCGCCACGACCGTCTGGTTCGCGAGCGAGACGCCATGGGACCGGTCAACCTGCGCGCCGAGGATGAGGCGGCCGAGCTGGAGACGCGGGTCGGCGAGCTGACGGCCGAACGGGACGATCTGGTCGCCGCCATCGCCAAGCTGCGGCAAGGCATCGCCGACATCAACCGCCAGGGACGCGAGCGCCTGCTGGCCTCTTTCGAGGCGGTCGACCAGCATTTCCGCAGCATGTTCGTGCGCCTGTTCGGCGGCGGCCGGGCCCATCTCAGCCTGACCGAATCGTCCGATCCCCTGGCCGCCGGGCTGGAGATCATGGCCAGTCCGCCAGGCAAGCGGCTGCAGATCCTGTCGCTGTTGTCGGGCGGCGAACAGGCCTTGACCGCGCTAGCCCTGCTGTTTGCGGTATTCATGACCAACCCGGCGCCGATCTGCGTCCTGGACGAGGTCGATGCGCCCCTGGACGATGCCAATGTCGACCGCTTCTGCAGCATGGTCGGAGAGATCGCAAAAACTACCAAGACGCGATTTCTGGTGGTCACGCACCACCGTATGACGATGGCGCGGATGGATCGGCTGTTCGGCGTGACCATGGCGGAAAGAGGAATATCCACAATGGTTTCAGTGGATTTACAGACGGCCGAGGCGCTGCGCGAGCCGGCTTGAACAGGCGAAAATCCCTAAGACCAAGTGGCCTTGACAGGTTTGGACGCAAATCATATGTTGCCCGCGCCTTGGCCTGCGACGGCAGGCTCGACGGGGACCGGGAACGGACGAATATGGCGGACGAGTCCAAGGAAACCGGCACGCTGGCGGATCTTGAAAACCGGTTGCGCGCCGCTCGCGGCAGCAAGGATCAGGACCTGGAGAAAAAGACCGCGCGGGGCGGCGATGCGGGAACCGGCATGGGCCTGGGGTTCCGAATTGCCACCGAGCTGGTTGCGGGTGTCGCTGTGGGCGCCCTCATGGGGTATGCTCTGGATGGGTGGGTTGGCACCCGGCCATGGTTGATGGTGGTGTTCCTGTTCCTGGGAGCGGCCGCCGGTACGATGAACGTCTATCGCGCCGCCAAGGGGCTGGACGATTCGGTGGGTATCGGCGCGGCGCGACGGCGCAAGGAACGATCGAACGATTCGTGAGAGGGGCTGACGTTGGCTAATCCGGTCGAACAATTCCAGATTCATCCATGGGTGCCCCTCGAGGTCGGCGGCACCAACCTGTCCTTCACCCAATCCGCTGCCTGCATGGTCTGCGCCGTGCTGGCCGCGACCGCTTTCCTGACCCTGTCGGTGCGAGGGCGGGCCCTGGTGCCTGGCCGCTGGCAGTCGTTGGCCGAGATCCTTTATGAATTCGTCGCCAATATGATACGCGACAACGTGGGAAC
>Ga0326727_10015845_pt1 | contig 16065 bp, 14 predicted proteins | sample MB2enrmetagenome_FD_207643 | JGI IMG/M metagenome (GOLD analysis project Ga0326727, IMG submission 207643) | Lab enriched peat soil microbial communities from McLean, Ithaca, NY, United States - MB29MY | ecosystem: Environmental > Terrestrial > Soil > Wetlands > Peat | place: USA: New York...
CCTCTTGCTGCCGATGGCACGCCTCGTGGCCGCGGCATGAAGACGATGGCCGGTTGATCCCCGGGTCAAGCGCCCGGGGACAAGAGCCCGGCCATGACGTGGAGAGGTAAGCACGACTCTGCCAAAATGAGAATTGGTGGCGCCCGGCGCCTCTTGTCCCGGCGCCCCAGTCTTCGGCGGGCGCAAGGCCCTCAACGCAGCAGCAGACCGCGCCACGCGCCTGCGCTACACTCCCCCCATGGACGTCTCCAAAATCCCCACCGGCAAGGCCCCGCCGCAGGACATCAACGTCGTGGTCGAGATCCCCCAGGGCTCGGCGGTGAAATACGAGGTCGACAAGGTCTCCGGTGCGATCTTCGTCGACCGGTTCCTGTTCACCGCCACCGCCTACCCCTCGGCCTACGGCTTCATCCCCGGCACCCTCGCCGAGGACGGCGACCCGGCCGACGCGCTGGTGCTGATCCCGGCCCAGGTCGTGCCCGGCGCGGTCATCCGCTCCCGCCCGATCGGCATGTTGAAAATGGAGGACGAGGCCGGCCCGGATGAGAAGATCATTTGCGTGCCGCATGAGCGGGTGCATCCGCAATACGCGCATGTTGAATCGATCGACGACCTGCCGAAGATCACTCTCGCCGCGATCGAGCACTTCTTCGAGCGCTACAAGGACCTTGAGCCCGGCAAATGGGTGAAGATCAGCGGCTGGGTCGGCAAGAATGAGGCCGAGGCGGCCATCGAAAAGGCCATCGCCGCCGCGCGGTTGGCTGCTACACCGTAACGACGACGTATTTCTGCTCGACCTCCACCGGCACCGTTTCGGCAGCGAACGGTCCCTTCGCCAGCGCCTCCCCCGGCTCGACATCGCAGGCGTAGGTCCGCGCGTGCACGCTGTCGGGATCGCACCAGGATTGCCCGGTGCGGATGTCGAACTCCCAGCAATGCCACGGGCAGCGCAGCATCTCGCCCGGCCGCTCCAGCCGGTAGTCGCCGGGCGAGGGCGCGACAAGGCGGCTGACGATCGCCCCCCGGCACAGCGGCGCCCCCTGGTGCGGGCAGCGGTTGATCAGCGCAAAGAACTCGTTGTTGACGTTGAAAACCCCGATCTCGCGCCCCTTGATCGTTACCACCTTGCAGGTGCCCGGCGCGATCTCCTCAACCGATGCGACAACGTGACGGCTCATTGCTCACTCGAAACCATAAACCGCCATGGCATTGTCGTGGTAGATCTTCCGCTTCCAGTCCTCCGGCAGCGGCACCTTGAAGGCGAAGCGCGGATCGTCCTGGTCCCAGTGCGGATAGTCGGTCGAGAACATCACCCGATCGATACCGATCCATTCCAGGGTCGAGAGCATATCGGCCGGCCGTTCCGGCTCCTCGATCGGCTGCGTCGTCACCCAGATGTGCTGGCGCACATATTCGGAGGGCTTCTGCCGCAGGAACGGAACCTCGGCCTTCAGTGCCTTCCAGGTGTTGTCGAGCCGCCAGCACAGCGCCGGCAGCCACGCAAAACCGCCCTCCACCAGAACGACTTTCAAGTTCGGCAGGTGCTCGAACACGCCTTCGCACACCAGGCTGGTGACCAGCGCCGCCATGCTCTGCACGTAGGACGGATGCTCCTCGTGATAGAACGAAACCACACCGCCGCCGGTCGAGGCATGCCCCGCCGTGCCGCCCAGATGCAGCGACACCGGCAGGTTGTTCGCCGCGCAGGCCTCCAGGATCGGCCAGTAGCGGCGGCGGCCCAGCGGCTCGATGCTGCGCGGCGGGATGTTCACCTGGGCAAAGCGGCGGTCGCCGGCGCGCGCCTCGATCTCGGCGATCGCGGCCTTCTCGTGCTCGATGTTGATCTGCACCGCCCCCTTCAGGCGCGGATCGGGATCGCAGAACCGCGCGAGCTGCCAATCATTCACCGCGGTCGCCATGGCGGCGCCGAAATCGATGTTCCGCTCGGCCGCGGCACCACCGACCAGCGGCGCCAGCAGCCCGTAGGCGACGTTGAACTTGTCCAGCAACTGCAACTGCATGAACGGCAGGTCGGAGCCGGGATGGCTGCCATCGGGCGGCCAGGCATCCATGCGCTGGCCGGTGCCGGGCGACATGCGCGGGTAGTTAGAGGCCTTCGCCAGCCCCTGACGCGTGCGCCCGCCGATGCTCGCCCGATGCGCGCGCCATTTCCGCGGCAGGAATTCATCGAACTCGGCCGGCGACTTGAAATACGGGTGCACATCGCAGTCGATGAAGCCCAGATGGCTCTGCTGGCTGGTTTCGATCTGCGGGTTCAGCAGCGTAACGTTCACGGCGTCCTCCTTCCGTCCGCGCCGGTCAGGCCAAACTCAGACTGGGCCAATTCAGACTGGGCCAGGCGCGGGTAGGTCTCCAGCGGGTTGTCTACCAGAATCTTCCGGATCAGCTCCGGCGGCAAGCCTTCGGGCACCGCATCGGCGCCATCGAAGTGCCAGTGCGGATAATCGGTCGAGAACAGCAGCATCCGGTCCGAGCCGATCTCTTCCAGTATCGTTTTGACCTGGGCCACCGTGTCGGGCGCGTCGAACGGTTGCGTGGTCAGCCGCACATTCTCGCGAATCACCTCGGACGGCATGCGTTCCTGCCATGGCGTCTCGGCGCGCACGCCGCGCCAGGTCTTGTTGATGCGCCACATATAGGCCGGAAACCAGGTCACGCCCGATTCGATCAGCACCACTTTCAGCTTGGGAAACTTGACGAACACGCCTTCGGTGAGCAGCGAATTCAGTGTCCCGGCGAACCCCTGCGCCTGCTGCACGTAATCTTCGAGGTAATACGAGAACCAGCCGGTCGCGCTGGGCGGATGCAACTGCGCGCTGCCGGCGTGGATGCCGATCGGCAGGCCGAGCTTCTCCGCCATGCGGTAGACCGGCCAATATTGCCGCCGGCCGAGCGGCATTTCCGTCTGCGACAGCAGCAGCACCTGCACGAAGCGCTTGTCCTCGGCGCAGCGCTCGATCTCCTCGGCCGCCAGTTCGGGGCTGCGCACCGGCACGGTGATCGAGGCCCGCAGGCGCGGATCGCGGTCCAGCCACTCGGCGGCGATCCAGCGATTGATGCCGCGGCACAGCGCGGCCGACAGGTCCTCGCTGTGCAGGATCTGCGCGCCGTTCAGCACGTTGAGGATGCCGTAACGCGACTGGAACGTGTCGAGCGCATGGCGTTGCAGCAATGCCAGGTCGGCGCCCGCCGGCCCGCGTTCCGGGCGCCAGTCGGGGCGGCAGTTCAGCGGCGCGTTCGCCGGGAAGCTGCTCAGCTCCAGATTGTCCGCCTCCAGCCCGCGGCGCGTGATGTGCTCGCGCCAATACGCATCCAGATACGGCAACAGCGCCCGCGTGGTCGGGATCGCGGGATGCAGGTCGCAGTCGATCGGCTGGAACGGCGATGGATCCAATGTCGGTGCCTTCGGCGAACGTGCCGGCAGAGGTAAGCGATTGCGACGGCTCAGTCCAGTCTGGAGTGCCCAAACCAGCTATTCGTCATGGCCGGGCTCTTGTCCTCGGGCGCTTGACCCGGGGATCAACCGGCCATGACGCTTCGACAACAAGTCGGGCCATCTTGAGAATTGCGGCGCCCAAAGCGCGGGGGAATCGCATTTGGAAACGACCCCAGGTCGATCGCCCGGCCCGCCAACCCCCGACCTAGCGCATGAAACAAGCTGACCAGCCGGTCCCGGCGCCAGCCGCGCTACCGCTCCAATATCGCCTGCAAAAACCGCCGCGTCCGCGGGTTCTCCGGGTCCTTCAGCACCCGCCCCGGCGGCCCCTCCTCAACAATCTTCCCGGCGTCGAACATCAGCACGCGGTCGGCGATATCCCCGGCGAAACTGATCTCATGCGTTACGATCAGCATCGACATGTCGCTCGCATGGGCCAGATCGCGCACCACGCGCAGCACTTCGCCGACCAGCTCGGGATCCAACGCCGAGGTCACCTCATCGAACAGCATCACCTTGGGCCGCAGCGCCAGCGAGCGCGCGATCGCCACCCGCTGCTGCTGGCCGCCCGACAGTTGCGCCGGGCGCTTGTCCATATGATCCCTCAGCCCGACCTGGCTCAACAGGTCGATCGCGTGCGCATCGCTTTCCGCGCGAGACAGCCCCAGCACATGCACCAGCGGTTCGCGCACGTTCTGCAGGGCGGTCATATGCGGGAACAGGTTGAAGTGCTGGAACACGATGCCGACCGACCGGCGCACCTTGCGCGCATGCCGCTCGCCGGCCGGTCGCAGGCCGTCGGGCCCGGCCTCATGCCAGAGATAATCGCCGTCGATCCGGATTGTCCCTTCATCCGGCTTCACCAGCCCGATTGCCAGCCGCAAGATCGTTGTCTTGCCGGATCCGCTTGGCCCGATCAGCGCCACCTTCTCGCCCAGCGCCACATCCAGCGATATCCCGTCCAGGATCTTGCGCTCGCCATAGCTTTTCGAAATCCCGCGCATCGACACCAGCGCCGGACGCCCCGTCGCCGCTGGTTCGGCCGATGCCGGATCAGCCATGAACGACATGGTGTTCCGTCTCCAGACGGCGAATGCCCCGCGCCGCGGTATAGCTGATAATGAAATAGAAAAACCCCGCCATCGTCAGCGGCTCGACATAACGGAACTCGATCGAGCCGATGCTGGTGGCCTCGGCCAACAGTTCAATGACCGTGATCGTCGACAGCAGCGAGGTCTCCTTGAACATGGCGACGACCTGGTTGCCCAACACGGGCAGCACCGTCTTGATCGCCTGCGGCAGGACGATCCCGAGCCAAACCCGCCGGATCGGCAGGCCGAGCACAAGCGCCGCCTCCCACTGACCGGCCGCCACCTCTTCGATCCCGGCGCGATAGATCTCCGACGCAGTCGCACTGTAGTAGATGCCGAGGCCGACGATGCCGGTGACCAGAGCGGGCATGGACAGGCCCCATTTGGGGAACACGTAGAACACGAAATACAACTGGACCAGCAACGGTGTGCCGCGCACGAAGGATACGAAGACCTCGACCGCCGGCGTGATTGCGGTGATTCGTTTCAGCCGCAGCAGAGTCCAGATCAGTCCCAGCACGAACGACAGCAGCGAGCCCAGCAGCGTCGCGAAGACCGTGATCTTGGCGCCCGTCAGCAGGGCCGGAACGATCGACCAGGCGAATGCCCAATCCCAGTGGAACGAGCTCACCGCTCGCCGCCGAGCGCCCACGCGGGGACCGAGGAATGGGGATCGCCGGCGAGCGCCGGCGTGGCGCGGCCGGCGCGGCGATTGACGCCGCGCTCCAGCAGCTTGGCGCCGAAGCCGAGCAGCAGCGCCAGCGCATAGTAGATCACGATGATGATACCGAACACCGAGGCGGATTGGCTCAGCGAGGTTGCCACAAGGTCAGCGCGGAACGACAGATCCTGGATTGTCACCAGCGAAACGAGCGAGGTGAATTTGAGCATCGTCACCAGTGCGTTGCCGAACGGCGGGATCATCACCGGCAGCGCCTGCGGCAGGATGATGCGGAAGAACCGGTAGCCGGGCGAGAAGCCGAGCGTCAGCGCCGCCTCGCGCTGGCCGGCGGGGACCGCGTTGAGGCCGGCGCGGACGACCTCGGAGAAATAGCTGCCCTCGTTCAAGCCCAGCACCAGCACGCCCGCCACCAGTGCCGGCAGGTTGATGCCGAAGAACGGCAGGACGTAGAACGCCCAGAACAGTTGGACCAATGAGGAGCTGCCGCGAAACAGTTCGATGACGAAACCAGCCGGCCAGCGCAGCACGGCCAGCCGCGAGCCGCGTCCCAAGGCCAGGATCACCGCGACCGGCAGGGTGACGGCCATGGCGAGGACGGTGACCTCGATCGTCACCGGGATTCCCATCAGCAGGAACGGCAGGAAGTCCCACAGCGTGTTGGAACCGCTCATTGCGAATGCAACACGAACGTGGGGCTTTCACCCACCCGGCAACGAATACCAAGCGTCGGAAAGATTGACCGATTGCACGACCATCGCACCCCCGTCATGGCCGGGCTTGACCCGCCCATCCCCACCGCACCGAGATTGCGAAATAGGCAGTTATCCGCAACTTCGGTGCGGTCACGGATGGCCGGGGTCAGGTGCAGGCCATGACGGAGGTGCCGCACCACACCGATCAAGTCACCGCGCACAGTTGCTCGACGCTGGTGCTGAGCTGTTCCATCGACGTATCGTAACCGAACGAGGTCAGAATGGCGGTCAGCTCCCCCGACGCACGCATCTTCCGCATCTCCTTGACATAGGCGTCATACAGGTCGGTGTCCTGCGGGCGGAACGCGCAGGCCGAGCCGCGCGGCGGGTCGTCCTCCACCGGGTAGGTCACCTCCAGATCGAGATTGCGCTGCTTGATCGACTGGCGAACGCCACTCGGCGACATCACCCCGTAATCGATGCGTTTTGCCAACAACGCGTCGATCTCCGATTGGTCGTTGGTGAACTGGCGAATATTGTCGAGCGTGACACCCGCCGCCAGCAGCGCCTTCACGTCCGCGCCGCCGGCCGGCGCGCCGACCACGAACCCGCCTTTGGCCAGCTCCGACAGGCGCTTCGGCATCGGGCCGGGGTGGTTCTTGACGGCAACGATGTTGTCGCCGTCGAAGATAATGGGATCGGCGAATCTGACCTGGCTGCAGCGCGCCTTGGTGATCGTCAGGGCGGCCGAAACAAAGTCCCATCGGTCCGCCATCATGCCGGGGATCAATTCGCCATAGGTCGCCAGGAAGCCCTCGATGCCGGGAATGCCGAGGCGTTGCATGATCGTCCTGGTGATCGTCGGCGCCGCGCCTGTCACCGTCCCGTCGGGGTTGAGCGCGCTGAACGGCGGCTGGTTGGGGAACCCGATGCGGACCTTCTTCGCAGCCTGCAGCTTCGCCAGCAGGCCCCGCCCGGTATCGGCCGCCGCCTGCGCGAACGCGCTGCCGCAGGGGGAAGCCAGGAGAGGCGAACCCAGAGCGATCGAACCCGCGCCACGCAACACGCGGCGCCTTGTCAGTGACTTCATCCCGATGCTCCTGTTGCCGGCGGATCGCATGGTGGCCGGCGTCCGTTATCCTTACACCTTTCCCCCCGAGAGAGGTCGGAGCGCGTTGGCGCTCCGGGTGAGAAACCTACCGGAAATTCCAGGGTTTGTACGTGCCGCACCACCCTCACCCTCGCCGCTTTGCGGCTCGACCTCTCCCAACGGGAGAGGTGACGTCGCGCAACGTAACGCCCACGCGGCAGCGCCCGCTCACGCCGTGCCCAGATGGCGGCGCAGGAACGCGCACGGGATATCGTATTCCCGCGCCGCATCCGGGCCGGAAAACCGCGCCCGGACGAAACCGTGGATCATCCGCTCGGCGCAACGCAGCGTCACCGCATTGCCGGCCTGCTCCAGCCGGCGGGCGTATTGCCGGCTGTCGTCGGCCAGGCAGTCGAACTCGGCGTAATGAATATGCGCGGGCGGCAGCCGCGACAGGTCCTCGGCCTTCAACGGCGCGGCGTAGCCGTTGCGCGTCGGCCGCCCAGCGCCGAGATACAAATCCCAGGCGCGATCGATGCTGTCGGTGCGCACCGGTGCCTCGGCGTAACGGACGTAACTGTCGGCGCCCAGGTCATCGGTCAGGCACGGATAGACCAGCACCTGCGCAACGATCGCTGGCCCCCCGCGGTCGCGCGCCATCAGGCACACCGAAGCCGCCATATTGCCGCCGGCGCTATCGCCCCACACCGCCAACCGCGCCGGATCGATGCCCAGCGCCGGCCCATACGCCGCAAGGTGTTTCAGCACCGCGTAGCAATCCTCCACCCCGGCCGGAAACGGATGATCCGGGGCCAGCCGGTACTCAACCCCAACGACCACCGCGCCGACCTGATCGGCAATGCCCCACGCGATCGGATCCCCACTGTCGAGGCTGCCTTTGATGAAGGCGCCACCGTGCAGATACACCACGCAGGCCGACGGCGAGGCCAACCCGGCCGGCCGGTAGAACCGGACCATGATTTGCCCGTTGGTGCCCGCGCCCGGGCAGGAAAGCGGCATGTCGCCCACCACCATGCCCGCCGGATAAGGCCGCTGCATGCTGGCCGCATAGGCGTTCCAGCCTTCCCGTTGCGTGCCGGCGGCATCGCCCTGCGGCAGCGCGTCCTTGGCGGCCAGCAGGTCCGCCATGTCGGGATGAAAGTCGAAGCGCGGCCCAGTCATCGACATGCTCCCGTCATCGTCATAACCCCACCATCCACATCCCGCTAGAACCGCCCGAATCCGGCCTGCGCGCGCGACCGCTCCGAGGTCGGCGCCCAGGTGCGCATCTCCAGTGCATACAGGTGATCCAGATCGGCGGGATCGGCCAGGCTGCCGGTGCGGTAGGCCAGCGCGAGGCGCTGCGGCCAATCGACAGCAGCCTGCGGCGGCGCCATCGGCGAACATGCCAGGACGGTCACGCCGAAGAAGCCCGCCTCGCCGGCAGTCCGCGCCTCCGCGATGTCGCCGACCGCGACACGCAGCGGCGCCGGCAGCATGGCCGGCAACGGCGCGTCGAACGCGCCGGCCAGGAATGCCGGGCCGTCCGGCGTCGGCAGCGCACAAATCCACCCCGCCGGCGGCACGGGCGCGATCTCCGCCGCACCGGGCGCCTGCACCATCACGGCCGCCAGCCCACGCCGCGCCGCCATCGCGGCCAACGCCCCCGACAGCCGCGTGCCGATCGCGCCGCGCAGCGCCGCCCGGCCGATCCCGCCGCCCAACCGGGCATCGGCGGTGGCCAGATCGAGCGCGGGTGGCCCGCATTCGAACAAGCATTTTTGCGCCGCCTCAGCGCGCCGCCAGCCCCGCGCGTCGCGGCGCCAGCGCGGCTGCGGGCGCGCGGCCCCCGCGGCGATCGCGGCCTCGCCGAGCCGCAGCATCGTCAGGCCATTGCCATGCACCGCCTCGGTCCACGCCAGCATGGTCGCCGCGCGTTCCGCCGTGCCGTAGGGATAGCCGAGCGCCCGCAGTGCCCAGGTGCCCTCGCGCACGATCTCCGCCATGGCGACCGGGATGGCGTTCATGCCGCGATGCCCGGATGCGCCGCCACGGGCTGTTCCGGCAGTGCCCAATCGTCGTGCGTGCCGGCGGCGATCTCCTGCGGCAGGCGCATGCCCTGGAAAAACACGCCGCGAACGTAACGGATGCTCAGCGGGTTGCCGCATTCCATGCCCAGACAGGCCAGGAAAAAGCGGATCAGGTAGGAGGGCAGGAAGTCCGCCGCCGCGAGATTGCCGCGGATTTCCGCGTAGGGCAGCGCCGCCAGGTACTGCACGCGCGAGATGGCGTAGGCGATGTCGGGTTGGTCGGCGATGATCTCGGCCACCGGCGCATCGTCGTCATAGGCGGTCAGCAGGGCGGCGAGGCGCTGCGCCATGCCGACGTGATCGATGAAGGATTCGAATTCCTCGTGCGGATCCACGCCGCGGTCGCCGCGCCGCTGCTCGCCGTTATCGGCGGAATGATACCAGAAGTGCTGCCGCGACCGGGAATGTCCCAGGTCCATGCGCAGCGCCCAGCCATAACGGTCATGCAACACCTGGCGCAGCGCCGCGACCGGCATTTCCGGCTGCACCTCGCGCACCCTGGCGGCGCCGATCGGCAGATAGTCGGCCGCCGCGTCGGCGAAGTCCGGGTAGCACTCGATCAGCAGCGCATTGAACTGCTCAGCCGTTTCGGCATCGAACGAAGCTGCCACGCGGTCGGCCAGCGTGCCCCACACCATCGCACGGCCGCCCCGCGGCAAGTCTGCCACCCACTCGCGGACCTGCCGCAGACTGGCGACGATGACGTGATGCGGAACGATCAGCTCCTCGTTGGGCACCTGGACCGATCCGTAGTAGTCGATCGCGCGATCCAGCAGCACCAGCATGCGCGGTGCTTGTGATTTCGTTGACTGGGACTTGGCGTAGGCCAGCGACAGCTCGCGCACCACCATCCACGTCGCCACCCAATGCGGCCAGCGCTGCAACGCCACGCACATGCCCTGGCCCGACGAATTGCCGACGCCGATGTAGCGGGCGATCTCCGGCGTCAGCCGCGCCGCGTTGGGCGACCGCGCCGCGGCGATCGCCTCGACCATGTCGATCGAGACCTGCCGCACCAGCAGCAGCCCGAACAGGTCGGCGAAGAACGGGTGGCTGAGCGGATGTCCGGCGGGGTATCCCTCGACCGACAACGTTCCGTAACGTCCGCTGCCGAGATAGCCGCCATTGCGCAACAAATAACCGGCGCCGCTGCCGATCACCGCGGGGTCGGGCTGCTGCCCCGCCGCGAGGCTGTCGACCACATGATCGAAAAACCGCGCGCTGCGATTGGCCGGCGTCCAACCCGTTACATCGCCGCGCGTCCGCATGGTGTCGGCGTCGCGGCTTTCCAGCACGGCGAACTCCTCGGCGATGCGCCGATCGTCGGGCGTGCCGAGGAAGACCGCGCCGCACATGTCGCGATACGCGCCGTCGGAGCGGCGGCCGACCTTCTCGACGCCGTCCCAGCGGAACATCCGCGCGATGTAGGTGAGCCGATGGGGGCCGGTGGGGGACATGATGGTGATGTCGTAGATCGCGTGGCCGTCGCCCTCGGCATCGCAGGCGAAGTGGCGCCCGACGATGCGCCAGCGGTCGCGGATCATGTGCCGGGCCAGGACGCGCGCGAAGCTGGTGCGGGTCGACTTCATGGCACTCAGCGCCGCGGGCGTCATGCACAGGTCGGGCGGCCGCATCCAGGCGGCGATCCGCTCGCGGCCTTCGGGTCCCATGAAGCGGTCAACCACCGCGCGCAGGCAGTCAGGCAGCTCCGGCTCGCTTGGCATGTACTATGGTCCTTGGCGCGCGTGGGGCCGGCGCTTGACGATTGTTACGTTCACCGGGTGAACCAGGGCGGATACCAAGGAATGCAGTAGGTCCATCGGCAACGTTCAAGGTCCATCAACGCATGCACAGCGCCCGGTATGGGGGGCGAAAACGACCAGTTTCACTGTATCATTATGTATTATGGTATACCAGACATCGCGGTGGACTGTAAAGCTGGAGAGCTGTGCTTTCGCACACTCGCTACGGTTGCAGCATTGGTGGGTTGGCTTGGTGGCGCTATCGGCCAAGGAAGGCTTTAGCGCAGATGAAGGAAGGCGATGCACGCAGATGCACACCGATGTCTCGGTGGGGTTGGGGCGGTGCGGGGCTCGACGCATCTTCACGCGTTCGACTTAGAAAGCAGCACGGTCGGGACCGACATCCGGAAAGCACTTTCCGATCGTTGCATCGCCGCATTTATCAATTGCGCCACATGGTCACACGATGGATCGTCGGCACCAATACCAGGTCGCGCAAGGATTGGCGTAGTGCCCGGAACATTCAAGGCGTCGTGGTTGGCCGAAGTCCCCGGGCGCTTGACCCGGTGATCACACGGCCATCTTCGCGCCACCGGTGCCGCGATAGATGGCCGGGACACACCCGGCCATGACGATCGAAGTCAATCTTTCCGCCTATTCGGTATGATCTTACAATGTCGATGCACGAAGACACTCGGCCAAGGCAGACCTGAGCATCGTGAACGCGCCGCCGCCGACATGCCCCGACAGATCAATCAGCTCGGTGCCATCTGCGTGCTTTGCGTGCATCGTGTTTTCTTATCTGCGCTAAAATTCGTCCTTCGTGATACCACAAATTCATTACGCCGCCATCGGGCAGTCATGCGACACACCACCCTCCCCGTCATTGCATAAAGTATCGCCAGTAACTACCTGACCTACGGCCGCCCAATGCCGTGATAATCAAACCCGCTCTGACGCATCGCCACCGGGTCATAAACGTTGCGCAGGTCCACCAGCACCGTCCCCCGCATCGTATCGCGCAGCCGCGCCGGACTGAGCGCGCGGAACTCGTTCCACTCGGTGATCAGCACCAGTGCATCCGCCCCCGCCGCGGCGTCCAGCGCATCGCGGCAATATACCACGCCTTCGGGCAGCAGCGGCCCCGCCAGCGTCATCCCCTCGGGGTCGAACGCCCGCACCACGGCGCCGTCCTCCACCAGGCGGGAGACGATCGGGATCGACGGCGATTCACGCATGTCGTCGGTCTCCGGCTTGAACGTCAGCCCGAGCACCGCGATCGTCTTGCCGCGCACCGAGCCGCCGCACGCGGTGATCACCCGCATCGCCATGCCGGCCTTGCGCGCATCGTTCACCGCCGTAACGGTTTCCACCAGCCGGCTTGGCGCGCCCGCGTCCTGCGCGATCCGCACCAGCGCCAGCGTGTCCTTGGGGAAGCACGACCCGCCGTAGCCCGGCCCCGGATGCAGGAACTTGCGGCCGATCCGCCCGTCGAGGCCAATCCCGCGCGCCACGTCGTGCACGTCCGCGCCGGCCTTCTCGCACAGATCCGCCATCTCGTTGATGAACGTCACCTTCATCGCCAGGAATGCATTGGCGGCATACTTGGTGAGCTCGGCCGTTTCGATGCCGGTGAACACGATCGGCGCCTCGATGAGATACAGCGGGCGGTACAGCCGGCGCATCAATTCGCGCGCGCGTTCGGACTCGGTGCCGATCACCACGCGATCGGGGCGCATGAAGTCGCCGATTGCATTGCCCTCGCGCAGGAATTCGGGATTGGATGCGACGTCGAAATCAAGATCCGGGCGCGTCGCGCGGACGATCTCGGCGATGCGCCTGCCGGTGCCGACGGGCACGGTCGATTTGGTAACGATCACGGTATAGCCGGTCAGCGCGCGGGCGACCTGTTCGGCGGCGGCGTAGACGTAGCTCAGGTCGGCGTGGCCGTCACCGCGGCGCGTCGGCGTGCCGACGGCGATGAACACCGCCTCGGCGTCGGCCAGCGCGGCGGTCAGGTCGCCGGTGAAGGCGAGGCGGCCGGCCTTGACGTTGGCGGCGACGAGCTGTTCCAGGCCCGGTTCGTAGATCGGCATGCGGCCGTCGAGCAGCGCGGCGAGCCGGTCCGGGTGGGTCTCGACGACGGTGACCTCGGTGCCGAACTCGGCGAAGCAGGCGCCGGAGACGAGGCCGACATAACCGCCGCCGATCATTGCGATGCGCACGGGTTGGGTTCCTTGGTTCGGGTGCGAGGCGGATAAAGCATGGGCGGGCGGGCAATTCCAGTAACCGCCATCCCTTTACCTCTCCCTCTGGGAGAGGTCGGAGTGCGTCAGCGCTTCTGGTGAGGGCCTGGCCGCCACTCCGATGGCTCATTGGTGCCGCGTCACCCTCACCCGCCGCTTCGCGACGACCACTCCCAGAGGGAGAGGTGAAGTCGGACCGGGGTCAGTAGCCGCGCGTTGTGTCGAACACGTTGGGCATCGGCTGGCCGTCGCGCAGCGCGCGCAAGTTCTCGAAGAAGATGTCCAGGCTGCGCGGGTTGTACGACGACGGCTCATCCACCGAGGTGTGCGGTGAGATGATCACGTTCGGCGTGGTCCACATCCGGTGCCCCTCCGGCAGCGGCTCCGGCGTGAACACGTCGAGCACCGCGCCGGACAGGTGCCCGCTGTCCAGCAGGTCGCACAGCGCATCCTGGTCGAGCAGCGCGCCGCGGCCGATGTTCACCACGCCGGCGCCGTGCGGCAGCAGGCCGAGGCGGCGCCGATCCATCATGCCCCGCGTCGCCGCGGTCAGCGGGCAGGCCAGCGCCAGGAAGTCGGTGGTCGGCAGCACGCGGTCGAGTTCGTCGGCGGTGATCACCTCGTCGCAGTCCGGATGCGGCGCGGCGGCGGTGCGCACGCCGGTGACCTGCAGGCCGAACAGCCGGCCCCAGCGGGCGATCGGCGCGCCCATGCCGCCGAGGCCGACCACGGTCAGGTGCTTGCCGCCGACCAGCGTGCCCCACTGCTTCTGCCATTTGCCGGCGCGCTGGTTGGTGACCAGGCCGGGCACGCGGTTGGCCAGCATCAGCACCGACATGATGCCGAACTCGCCGGCCTTCTCGGTATGCGTGCCGCTGTTGTTGAGCAGCGTGACGTTGCTGGGCAGCCAGTCGAACGGCGCCAGGCGCTCCAGCCCGGCGCTGGTGACGAAGATCAGCCGCAGGCGCGGCGCGCGGCAGGGGAACAGCCGCAACATGACGCCCATCTCGGTGACCAGCGCCTCGGCGTCTTCCATGCCGGCGGCGAAGTCGTCATCGGTGTTGCCGAGCGTCACCTCGTGGCCGCGGCCGATGTCGCCGGCACGGGCGGCGGCGGAATCCCACTGTTCATGCGAGAACAGGAACAGCGGATCGTCGATGGGGTTCTGGATATGGATGCGCATGATGCGGCGCAGCATGCCCGAGTGGCGGGAGGTTGTCAGTGGCCAAATCGCACCAGATGGCCGAAGTGCCGCGGATGACGGATTTGCCGCCGATATTGTTTCGCGACGCCCGGTTTGTCGTGCTGGACAAGCCGGCGGGGCTGGCGGTGCATGCCGGGCCGCGCGGCGGGGCGAGCGTGGAGGACTGCTTCCCGTTGTTGTCGCGCCGGAAGGATGGGCCGTGGCTGGCGCACCGGTTGGACGCCGACACGGCGGGCTGCCTGGTGGTGGCGTTGCGGCGGGCGGCGCTGCTGGCGGCACAGGCGGCGTTTGCGGCGGGGCGGGTGAGGAAGACGTATTGGGCGGTGGTCCGCGGGGCGCCGGCGGAGGCGTCGGGCTCGATCGCGGCGAAGCTGCTGCGGGTCAGCACGCCGGAGGGCTGGCGGATGCGGGAGGATGCGCGCGGGCAGGCGGCGGTGACGGACTGGCGGGTGCTCGGGCGGGATGGTGGGGTGGCTTGGTTGGAGCTGTCGCCGCGCACGGGGCGGACGCACCAGGTGCGGGTGCATTGCGCGCTGCTGGGGTGTCCGGTGGTTGGCGATCCGGTTTATGGCGGTGGGGATGGGGCGTTGCATCTGTTGGCGCGGGCGATCGAGTTGCCGCTGGACCCGCCGGTCAGCGCGACGGCCGAGCCGCCGGCGCATATGCGGGGGGCGTTGCGGCGGTGTGGGTGGGTGGGGTGAGCGTTGGGCCGGCGGTTCCAGCAATTCTCATCATGGACGAGACGTGCTTGCCTCCTCAATGTCATGGCCGGGCTCGACCCGGCCATCCTCTTCGTGCTGCGGCCACCAAGCGTGCAATAGGCCGCAAGATGATGGCCGGGTCACGCCACAATGAGAATTGCTGGTTTGGTAGGGGGATGGTTTGGAGACGCGGTCGGGCTGGTTATGGTGACGGTTTGTTGCGGCTTCGCTGTTGCAACGTTCCGGTGCCGGGCGCGCGATAACTGAGGCCTCGCGAGCGTTGGCAGCGATGAGTGTTCCGTCTCAGGCGTGAGCATCGTCGCGATTCTTGCCCAGATCATACGTGCTTAAAACGAGGCCGTGTCCAGATACAAAAAACCATAATTAAATGAGAAATGGGTTCGTCAGGATGCAGAACTTATTCAGTGAGCAGCGAAGCTGCAATCCAGCCCAGCGGCTTGTCTATTCCTACTTGCACCCAACCATTTGCTCGACCAAACACAATAAATTTCTCGCCAGAGCCGGCAACCCGGACAACCGTCGCAGAAGTGCTCGGACCAGTCCGTATATTGGATGGCGTCTTGATTGTTACCACCGGCCGGCTGGGCGTGGCGGGTTGGACTGTCGTGGTGGACGGTCCGCGGACTGCCCCTTGTGCGAGTGGTAGTCGGCTCTCGGTAAAGCCGGTTGTGGGAACGGATGGCACCTCGGGTTTCGATCGATTTGGCCCTGCTGAGGTAATGGAACCGACATGGACTGCATATGTCGCCACAATCGCGCCGCCGGCAATCAGCGCAGCCGCACCCGCCAGGAGTTTCCGGTGGGGCGAGCGGTGTATGGGAGGTGATTCCGGAACAACGACGTCATCTCTCTCCGGTGTTCCGGTGCTGCCCAAGCGGATTAAGTCGCCTACACCTTCTGGTACCTGCCTCCGACGCAGGTCGTGCACCGCTGTTGAGAATGGTTGAACAAGGCCAGTACGGGAGAACTCCAATAGCTCGTTCACGCCCGATCCGCTTGACAAATGCATCACGTCATATAGGCAGATAGGAAGTTGACGATTGTCCCGA
>Ga0326727_10015847_pt1 | contig 16064 bp, 20 predicted proteins | sample MB2enrmetagenome_FD_207643 | JGI IMG/M metagenome (GOLD analysis project Ga0326727, IMG submission 207643) | Lab enriched peat soil microbial communities from McLean, Ithaca, NY, United States - MB29MY | ecosystem: Environmental > Terrestrial > Soil > Wetlands > Peat | place: USA: New York...
CAAAAAATATGAGCTGCAAGAAAGTTAATTCTTGCAGCTCATAATATTACACAACAAAGCCAGACCCTAAAGGGTGTGGTAAGAATGCATTATTTGAGTGAAAAGAGATAGTAACTTTCTTGCCTAAGCACAACAAACCGAGCGGTATCTGACACCGTTTCCAATTTCATTATGCTTTGTATAATTAGCAAGAAACATTACGCATCTTTCTATCTCCAATCTTTGGTTGTTACTTTTTATCTTACTATATAACCTTAAAAAATGCAAAGTGTAAAATGGTTTTTGTTCATTCGTTAAAACAGGTCTTTCCAAACGGTTGATTGAAAGACACCATCCAAAGCTGCTTTTTCGAGCTGCAAATAGAACTTCCACGGTACAGCATAGGTTAAATATTCGTCTGGAATCCATTTCCTCGTATAAAATCGTGCAGCCAGATCAAATAGTCCTAAAACTGCGCATGGTGATTCCGATTCAGCTTGCCGAAAAACATGAGCACCGATTACTTGACAAGCCGAACTCTGAGGAGTAGGGGCAAGCGCCATTTTGTTTCCTCCGCTAATAGAACCTACCAACATCATCAAAGCAGTAAGTTCCAACGGATTAACCGTGAAAATGACAGACTGTGGTACTTCTTTTTCAGCTAATGCTGTAAGTGGTTTCAGAATCACATATCTGAAATTGGATCAATACCACAGAGTGTTTCTCTGTTTTCCTCATTTATTTCTCCTTTAGTTACAAGCAAGGCATGTTTAGACATTAATTTAAGCTTATCAATAATATAATCGATCTCCCCTTCATTCATATCCTTTGCTAAAATATCCGTCCAACGACTAAGCTTCTCAAATATTATCGGCTGCATATGCTTACCTTTTTCAGTCAGTTTGACATTATATGATCTCTTGTCATCTAAACGTTTTTCTCTAGTGACATATTCTTTTTTTTCTAAGTTTCTGATTACTCTTGTTGTCAGCGCTTCATCAAGATATAGCTTATCCGATAAATATTTTTGACTAACTCCATCATCATCTTCAACCAAATTTATCAAATAAATGTATTCTGAGGAGTTCAAATCATAGGACTTCATCTCATTATTAATATAAATCTGAGCTTGCCTATGAAGTAGTGAAATCCATCTTCCAATACTTTTTCGTTCCGGAATAGCTATGAGCTAGTCACCTCCAAGATCAACTTTTCAATATAATTGATATGTCAATTAATAGTTTAACAATATTACTTGATATATCAAGTAAATAATTTACTTATTTGAATTTATTTTAGTGTCTCTACATGCGTTGATGATACTTCAATGAGTAATTAGGGACAGGTCATTTCCTGTCAACATTTTTCCTTCTGGACCAACGCCCCGGCAACAAGCGTGTTTTATGGTATAATCAGGTTAGAAAACTGGAATATGAGGAGTATGTATCGTGAAATTAATATCATGGAATGTCAACGGTCTCCGAGCTTGCCTAACCAAAGGTTTTTTGGATTTTTTCAATAATGTACAGGCTGATATTTTTTGTATCCAGGAATCCAAACTCTCCGAAGGGCAAATCGAACTCGCTTTGGATGGCTACACCCAATATTTTAATTATGCTGAAAGAAAAGGCTACTCCGGAACGGCCGTCTTTACCAAAAACAAACCGATCAATTGCACATTCGGCCTGGGAATTCCCCAACATGATAAGGAAGGGCGGATAATTACCTTAGAGTATGACGAGTTCTATCTCATCAACATTTATGCCCCAAATTCTCAAACCGAATTAGCCAGGCTGGAGTATCGGCTAACCTGGGAAGACGACTTCCGCCGTTATATCCAAAATCTTGATTCCCATAAACCGGTGATCTTTTGCGGTGACCTTAACGTAGCTCATCGGGAAATCGACCTTAAAAATCCTCAGGCCAACCGCAGAAATGCCGGTTTTACCGATGAAGAACGTTCGAAATTTTCTCAACTTCTGGAAGCAGGTTTCATCGACACCTACCGTCATTTTTATCCCGAACAGCAAGATGCCTACTCCTGGTGGTCTTATCGTTTTAAGGCTCGGGAGCGGAATGCGGGATGGAGAATCGATTATTTTTGTACTTCCGCAAGATTAAGGGACAGACTGGAAGATGCTAACATCTACGCTTCCGTTTTAGGTTCGGATCACTGTCCGGCCGGGTTGGAGATACGGGATTTTCTCAAATAATTTCTCAATGTGAGTAAGTAGTATGCTTTTCGTCAAACATGGAGGCCTCATACTTAGAATAATCGTCAAATTGGTAGGTATCGGTGGCAATCATATATTCTGAAGGTCCTCCGAGTATTTGCAGCAAGTTTTTGTTATGTTGAAATATGGTTTCTTCATAGTTTGCTTTTTTCAGAAACTCTTCGGGAACGTTCATTGTATAAATGAACCCTGAGGATAACTTGCCTTGAAAAACAGATCGATGTCTTTCATTATAGGAAAGGTTGGAAAATAACAATCGTTCTAATAATGCCCGTATCCCTGCAGTAACATCACCAAAATAGATGGGGGAACCCAAGAAGAGGACATCAGATTCCATAATTTTCTCCATGACATTTGTTAAGTCATCCCGCATAGCACAGCGTCCGACATTTTTACCGTCTTTTCGCTTACAGGCAAAGCAGCTGGTACACCCTTTAAAATCCAAGTCATAGAGATGTATGATTTCCGTTTGGGCTCCGACAGATTTAGCACCTTCAAGAACTTTCTGTAATAGGGTAGCCGTATTCCAGTTTTTTCTCGGACTCCCATTGACAGCAATTACTTTCATGGCAATAATCCTCCCCTGCTAAATATTAAACTATTATCAAGAACATTATATTCGTAAGAACTTAATTCACAAAATCGGGCGAATGCGTTAGAATAATATCCTAGGCCAAACAAACCAGGGTAAAAGCCAGACATGCCATAGTCAGCAATTAAGGTATTATGAAGTAACGCCGACGTGCCCTGTCTCGTTGCATAGACATTACCCCCTTGCCCCATTATATCAGGCTCTGTCACCAATATTTAATTTGAAGACCAGTAAAACTGGTTGTTGAGGAGATTCTATGTTTGATGTTTGTTTGTTGGGAACCGGAGGAATGATGCCGCTGCCACACCGCTGGCTGTCATCCCTTCTGATCAGGTATCACGGAAGAATATTGCTCATCGATTGCGGAGAAGGAACTCAAATCCCCCTGAAAATGGCCGGATGGGGGTTCAAAACGATCGATGCCATTTTCTTTACACATTATCATGCTGACCACATAGCAGGACTTCCTGGACTGCTTCTGACCATCGGTAATTCAGGAAGAGAAGAATCTTTAACCTTGTTCGGGCCTCCAGGATTAAAAAACGTGGTTGACGGTCTAACGGTCATTTCTCCTGAATTACCCTATGAGTTGAGAGTAATCGAACTCTCAGACCTTCAGATAGAAGAAACCTGCCTGAACAGCCTAGGTATTCGCAGTTTACCCGTTGATCATACTACCTCCTGCTTAGCCTATTCTATTCAGCTTAAAAGACAGGGCGAGTTTAACGTTAAACGTGCAAAGGAACTTAATATTCCTGTAAAGCACTGGAATAGTCTTCAAAAAGGGATGAGCGTTTCTTTTGAAGGGATAACCGTAAATCCCGACATGATTCTTGGTAGAGTGCGGGAAGGTATTAAAGTTTGTTATTGTACGGATACCAGGCCTACAGACACATTAGTTGAGTTCATTAGCAACTCAGACCTCTTTATTTGTGAAGGAATGTATGGTGATGAAGGCAACTTTGGCAAAGCCGTGCTTAAAAAACATATGTTGTTTTCGGAAGCTGGATTACTCGCTAAACAAGGAAGAGTGCGTGAACTCTGGCTTACTCACTATAGCCCTTCGCTTAAAGATCCGGAGCAATATCTTGAAACTGTACAAACAATTTTTACAAATACTGTCGCAGGAACTGATTTGCTTTTTAAAACACTAAACTATTCTTCAGTCCTGCAACCTCAACAGTGATCAAATTAATTATTCTCCTCCTTACAAAACCTACCCGTCAATAAAATAAAGCAGTCCTTTCGGACAGATATAGCAAGAGAGAACCCCCATTAGTTTAATGTAGGTTCTCTCTTATTTAGAATATACTCGAAACTGACCGAGGATATAATTGTTCACGCTTTTAACGCTCCTACAAAAGAACATTCAGTTTATTGTTTTGGATTTTTATAAACAACAGTGTTGATATTGTTTCCGTTGCCACAATCGGGAGTATAGCAGGTTGCATCGACGAATGAGCAACTATTTCCACAGGAGGGGCATTTCCCAAATAAATCGTTCTCCGATTCCATAATTACCTCCCAATAGTATCTGTTTAGATACTATATATGATAAATAATCGCACTTGTCATTTCAAGGCTTTTATTATAAATTTATGGTATAAATTTGAAAGGAGATTTTTCATGAAAGAAGTTTTTGATTTCTTAAAAAAATGCCAGACTTATTATTTAGCAACCATTGATGGTGATCAGCCACGAGTTCGACCCTTCGGAACTATCAACATTTTTGATGGTAAACTTTATATTCAGACCGGTAAGGTAAAGGACGTTTCCAAACAAATGACGGCCAATCCCAAAATTGAAATTTGCGCATTTAATGGCCAGGAATGGATTCGCATTCAAGCCATTGTTGTAGAGGACGACCGTGTTGAAGCAAAGCAGAGTATGCTTGATAGCTATCCTTCACTTCAATCCCGGTATTCTGCAACAGATACTAACACGCAGGTTTTGTATTTGAAGGATGCCATAGCTACGATCGCTTCCTTTGCAGGTGAGCCAAAAATAATTAAGTTCTAATTTGCCATTTAAGAGCCACAAAACTATTACAAGCCACTGCCTGTGAACGGTGGCTTGTTGTTTTCGCTTTTTTCTGATCTGGGTCAGGTTCAACACCTTGCGTCTTTTCACAATTAGTTCACTTAATTCTTTGTCTTGATCGCCCATTAAGTATTCCGCCTGTTGTGTCTTGATTATGGCAATTGTGAAAATATTGAGCCGCTGTACTATAATCTCGGTTAGTTCGAAACCCTCAATGACTATTTAGAGATAGGTTTTCTTTTCCAGTACCATCTTGGAAACCAGAAAGAGAACACTAGCATAAGCGGAGTTGAAATATTCCCGTACACAGTACTTATAGCGTAATAAATTTCGTTAGATACCGTGTAAAACAGCACTATTCGCAAGAGAGTTTGGGTTATGCTCAGTACTCCCCAAGCGACCGCTAATATCATCCAGGCCGATTTGTACTTCGGTTCTTTGCGGAGCTCTTCGGAGAACCCGTTTTTCACAGAGTATTCAGCCAGAATCTGAATGATAGGATTCCCTATTAAAGCTGACCCTAAGAAGGCAGCGCTTAAGATTATGTCGACGACAATCGGAGAAACAAGATAAAAGGTTGGATTCTTAGAGAAGATCGTCCCTATAAGCGCAATCGCAGCAACTCCAGCTCCAATGACTCCAAAAATGTTGAATTTGTGCTTTCTGCTAAACGCGATTAGGACAATTCCTATGGACCATACTCCGGCAACGATTGTACCAAATAACTTCATATTTAAATGGTTAAAAACTGAAAACAGAATTATTGGAATTACGACACTCATAAAGAACTCTAGATTAAGAAAGTTTTCAGACACTAAACCTCTGGTCGTTATTTTTTGAGTTTGGATTTCTTTAAACTTCGTGACCTTCAAATTCACTCTTCCTCCTTGATCTTGTTTTTAATCAGCAAGTTTATCGTTTCTTGGCACCATTTAATTCTTGCTTCAGAATTGTATCTTCCGAAACTAAGAGTAATCAGTCATAACGGTAAGCCTTTATTTTTTAAGGGCGGCATCTGATTTTATAAATTCCAAAGATAGCCTAAGGCCTTCATCCTCAATCATCCCCTTTGACATCATTGTAACTTTCAAAGGCAAAAAAAGAAATCAACCTTCCGGTTGATTTAGATGGTTGGTTTTCGTCTTATGAAAGCCTTTTCTGGAGTACTATTCTTGGCTCTTATCTTTTGTAAGTCCCTTAACTATCACAATTATCCTGCAAATTGAGCAACTGTAAACGTCATTAGCACGCCTTTTTTGTCAAACAAGTAGGGTGACATGGCAAACTGTAGCATCAGGTAAACCTTCAATAATAATGGCAATAGTTCAATCTTCTTTAAACTTAGACTCAAATTACTTGGAGACAAAACGATTATCTTGTACCCAAAAACGCCAAGGATAGTGTACGGCTTCTCCACGGTTATGAATACCAATTCTTGGGCCCACCGCAATAGATCCAATTTCTTTTCCTTCTGAGATAAAAAGTGGATACTCAAACAGCGCTTTCCCGTAATCTTCCTTGACTATACCAAGTGATTTCGTTAATTTTCCTGGCCCATTGGTTAGCTCTGGTTCCTTTTTATCTTTTCCGCGACGTTGATACATCAGGTCAATTCCGCAACACGGTTCTAGGGCTCTAATCAATACCGCCTCGGGACATCCAATCTCTCCAGTAACCACGTTAATAAGGCAATGGGTATGTATAACATAAGTATAGACATACCCAGGTGGTCCAAACATTACTTCAGTTCTTTTAGTCCTTCGATTTTCGAAACCATGTGCCGCACGATCTTCTGGTCCAATGTAGGCTTCAGTTTCTACAATCCATCCCGACGCCGTACCTAACTCGGTTTCTTTCACTAGCAATTTCCCCAACAAAGCACGAGCTAAACTAATCGTGGGTTGTTGGAAAAACGAATCGTTTATCGGTTGAAATACCATCATGGTCGTACTCCATTATCTAGTTTACACTCACCAATATTCCAATCTGAACAGAAACCGTTTTCTACCCAATAGGCATTTTTAACAACTGCTTATTGTAGTTAATGGTTTCCATCAATCTTGCAGGCCACGGCTTGATCATACGTATCCTCGGAAAGGATATCCTGATATTGTTTCTCATGCCGCTTTAGCCAAACATTAGCATATGAACATGTGGCTGAAGTTTTAATTCCTTCTTTCCTAAAATATTCCGCTACTACTTCCATCATCTTTCCAGCTACACTCTGACCTCTCAATACAGGATTAACATAAGTGTGATCTATATTCATCTCTCCATTTTCTTTACGTATAAACGTAGTCTCACACATTAATTCACCGTTTTCAGATGTACTATAAATACGTCCATTTTCATATTTCCAATCCATGTCTTTCCTCCTCTAATCGACAAATCCAAGAATAATACTTTTACCTTTAACAAAGTTAGAACCTACCCTAATATTACCTTTTATGACTTTGAAATACCAGTAAATATTCACCAAATTGCAACATTTAGGAAGTCACTTGAAGCAATTTTGCGGGTTCTGCTCGTTACCTAGGTGCCTGATGCTCTATCCTCACATATTTCCGACCACAATATAGTCGTTTTCTTCTATACTAAGCGCAGCCATTGAAGGATATTGTAATACTTTTCTCATTGCTGCCTGTTGCAGGTGCGTGATATAGTATTGATAGTAAACCGGAAGGATGAAGCATATGTTCAACAATATTCTTGATACCATTGGCCATACTCCTCTAGTCAAAATCAACAAGTTAAACCCCAATCCGAATGTTCAGCTCTACGCAAAGTTGGAGAGTTTTAACCCAACCGGAAGCATCAAAGACCGCATTGCCTTAAAAATGATTGAGCAAGCGGAAGAAAGCGGCGCCTTAACTCGAGATAAAATTATCATTGAACCTACCTCCGGTAATACAGGAATTGGCCTAGCCATGATAGGCGCAGTAAAAGGGTATGCCGTGGAAATAGTAATGAGCGAGTCTGTTTCCATTGAGCGTCGTAAAATGATAGAGGCTTTTGGCGCAAAGATTATCCTTACGGAGGCTTCCCAGGGAACTGACGGTGCCATTAGGAAAACTAAAGAACTCTGCCGCAATAATCCGAGCAAGTATTTTATGCCAAACCAGTTTTCCAATAAATACAACAAACTGGCCCATTATTATACCACAGCGAATGAAATCTGGGAGGATACCCAGGGAAAGGTCACCCATTTTGTCTCCGCACTTGGCACATCAGGGACCATCATGGGAGTAGGAATGGGACTGAAAAAAAGAAATCCCAATATCCAGATCGTCGAAGCTCACCCTGTTCGCGGTCATTACATTCAAGGCCTCAAAAATATGGAGGAGGCAATTGTCCCAGAGATCTACGATCCAACGAAGATTGATCGTACGATCATGATTGAATCTGAAGCAGCTTTTGTCATCTGCAGAGACATCGTGTTACAGGAAGGGATTTTTGTGGGTATGAGCAGTGGAGCTGCCATGCTTGCGGCCCTGGAATGCATTAAAGATATGAAGGAAGGCTTTGTGGTAGTCATTTTTTCTGACGGCGGTGAAAAATATCTCAGTACAAATTTGTTCAATCCACCGGCCTCATAAATTTTTAGAAATAGTCAGATAGTGTTCGATCATTGGGATAGTATATTAAGAATAAAGGCTCAGCAGTTCTTATCGCCCTGCTGAGCCTTTTGTATGACATTTGGCCCTTTATCAATTCCGAGACACCCACTTCTTTAAGTGGGTGTTCCTTATTCTACTTCGATGGGGGTAGAATCCCAATGTCAGTAAGCTATGGTACCAATAATTCACAACTCCCTTCCTTTACTTTGCTCAATGCTGTTTTAAAGAAGATAGGTCATAGTAAAAAGGTTAATTAAATCCAGACATAATTCACCTTTGTTTCTGTAACGGCGATAGAGTGTTCCCGACCGATCTGGGCTTCTATGGCAATTTGATTCATACTGACTTGTTCAACACTATTGAGCTCGAATAGTCTGAGAGCTGCATTTAATATACGCTGACGATTCTCGGCAGCATCACGACGTTCCATACGAGTGTGGGTTGCCTCCCCTTCACTTACCATACCATCACTTACTAGAAAATTTATTCCTGACCGCTCTTGACAAGCGGAGATAACTCCGCTTAATATTAAAGGGAGTTATCTCCGTTTAATATTAACATACTGTAAAGGAGTGTACAACACATGCCAAATCATCACAACAAAACCGCACTTTTAGTCATGGATATGCAAAACGGTATCGTAGCGCGTTTTGCAGAACATGAGAAGGTACTGCTTCCGTTCCAAAAAGCCGTGGCTGCCGCACGTCGCCACGCCATTCCGGTAATTTTTGTGCGAGTCGCCTTTCGCGAAGGCTACCCCGAGATCAGCCCCCGCAACAAGTCGTTCTCAGCCATTTCCGGATTTGGCGGAATGACCGTCTCCGACCCAGCAACGCAAATTCACGAATCCGTACAGCCTCAGCCAGACGAGCCGGTTATTACGAAGCTGCGCGTCAGCGCGTTCGCCGGCAGCGACCTTGAAGTCTTACTCCGCTCCCGCCAAATCGAGACCCTGATTCTCTGCGGTATTGCCACGAGTGGAGTTATTCTTTCGACATTACGGGAAGCCGCGGATAAAGACTTCGCCCTTACGGTTCTGGCGGATGCCTGTCTCGATGCTGATCCTGAGGTTCAACGTGTGCTGCTTGAGAAGGTGTTCCCTCGTCAGGCAGATGTGCTGACTGTCGACGCTTGGATCGGCACCTTGGATTGAATTTCATTTTTTTCCATTTTCGCATTTACACAGACCCTCTTTGGTTATATAATGGCAACAGACGTAATACTGGCCAGAAAAGTATTACAGTTATGCCACTCAACTGAATACGTTTGTTTGCTAGGGGTGCCCTTCGGGGCTGAGATGAGGAAACTCTAACCCTTTGAACCTGATCTGGTTTATACCAGCGGAGGAAAGCTAATCATTTAACTTATATCTAGGAATATAAGTGAGAACTGCTTACCGCAGTTCTCACTTTTTTTGTACCGGTCAGAAAGTCAACTGACGTTACATACTTTCCTGAAGCAAAAGTGCAACCAGGCGGGCGTCTTCACCGGGGTTTCTCTGCCATGCTGACCCGTGCGAAGACAGTGTCTTCGGGCGCCAGCAAAGTTTTCTTATGCTCCGCTTCCTCTCTGGTCTAGGGCAGTCAAACAAGCACCTTTGGCAAACACGTGTGAACAAGCGAAAGGAGAGCATCCGATGCAGCTTATTGTAAACGGTGAAGCGCAGGAAATTTTCTCGGAATATACTGTATTCCAGTTTCTTGAAAACAAAGCAGTGACTCTTAAAGCAGCGGTTGTGGAACTCAATGGTAAAATCCTAACCCAAGATCATTGGCAGAGTACCTTTTTAGGCCCTGACGACCGTTTGGAAATCCTAATTTTTCTGGGAGGTGGCTAATCAAGATGAACGAGATCAGACAGAGTGTTAATCCCTCGGCTGACAGTCTCCTCATCGGCGGAGTGAATTTGCTCAGCCGGCTTTTTGTAGGGACCGGAAAGTTTTCTGCTCATGAAATAGTGCCCCGGGTTTTGGCAGCAAGCGGCAGCCAGGTGGTTACGATGGCTTTACGCCGAGTCGATTGGAAAAATCCTCAGGAGAATATTCTTAATTTCCTGCCTAAGGACACCATTTTATTGCCGAATACCTCCGGGGCCCGTACTGCTGAGGAAGCCGTACGAATTGCTCGCTTGGCTCAAGCTGCCGGCTGCGGGAACTGGGTAAAAATTGAAGTAGTGAAGGATCAGCATTATTTATTACCGGATAATTGGGAGACTCTCCAAGCTACTGAACAATTGGTGAAGGAGGGCTTTGTGGTGCTGCCTTACATGAGCCCGGATCTTGGCGCCGCCAAACGTCTGCAGGAAGCTGGCGCGGCGGCAATTATGCCTTTAGGAGCTCCGATTGGCAGCAACCGGGGCTTGCAAACCAAAGAACTCCTTCGAATTCTGATCGAGGAGATTTCTCTGCCGATTATTGTCGATGCGGGCCTTGGTCGACCATCGGAAGCAGCCGAGGCCATGGAAATGGGGGCGGCCGCAGTGCTGGTGAACACGGCCATTGCTACGGCAGGAGATCCGGTCGTCATGGCTCAGGCGTTTCGCTTGGCGGTAGCTGCCGGGCGACTGGGTTATTTAGCCGGACCGGGTGAACGCCGGACTACGGCTGAAGCGTCTTCCCCCTTAACCGGTTTTCTGCAGGAGGGTTAAAGGATGTTTTACGAGCGAATTAAGGAATGGCAACCCAAACTCTCCGCAGCGGCCTGGGCAAGTGTTAGCAGCGCCGACGTCGAGCGGGTATTAGCCCGCGAGACCCTTCAGCCTCTGGATTTAGTCGTTTTACTTTCCCCTGCTGCCCAAGCTTATTTAGAAGCGCTGGCCAAAAAGGCTCAGGCTCTGACCGTCCGCAATTTTGGCCGCACGATGGGTTTGTTTACACCTCTGTATCTCGCTAATTATTGCAGCAACCAATGTGTTTATTGTAGTTTCCATGCCGGTAATGAAATCGCACGCTGCAAGCTAACCATCGAACAGGTCATCCAGGAAGGGAAAGCCATCTCGTCGACCGGGCTGCAGCATTTACTGCTCTTGACCGGAGAATCCCGCCTGCAAAGCGGACCCGCTTATCTGGAAGAATGTGTCCGGGCTTTACGCCCCATGTTTGCCTCTCTGGGGCTGGAAGTGTATCCCTTAGCTACTGAGGAATACCGGCGTTTATACGAGGTAGGAATTGATTCGGTCACGCTCTTTCAAGAGACCTACGATGAAATCACCTATGCCGAGGTGCATCCCGCCGGACCGAAGCGCAATTATCACTACCGTTTAGAGGCACCGGAGCGAGCTTGTGAGGCCGGCATCTCTGCCGTAAACATCGGCGCACTTTTGGGGCTTTCAGATTGGCGGCGAGATGCCTTTTTTTCGGCTCTTCATGCTGATTACTTACAAAGAGCTTATCCGGGGGTGGAAGTCGCGCTCTCTGTACCGCGTCTTAGACCCTACGCCGGTAGTTTTAACCCAACTGCTGCTCCTGTGACCGATGCTTTTTTAGTTCAAATAATCTTAGCTTACCGACTATTTCTGCCCCGGGCCGGGTTAACCTTGTCCACCCGCGAAAATCCGCAAATGCGTGAGAATCTGTTGCCCCTCGGCATAACTCGTATGTCTGCCGGGGCCCTCACTTCGGTCGGGGGATACAGTGAGACCAACAACGTAGGCAGTGCCCAATTTGAAATTGCTGACCAACGCTCCGTCCCTGAAGTGGTACGGATGATCCGAGCCAAAGGCTATCTGCCCGCTTTTTGCGACTGGGTGAATATGCGGGAAAAGGATGCTGTCGGACTATGAATCCTTTAATGAGAGGCTTAACCGGGACCTTGTCTCCGGAACAATTGGCCAAGGTCCGGCAAACTCCCGTGGGAATCGCCGGTTTAGGGGGCTTGGGCTCCAATGTCGCCTGGCATTTAGTGCGCAGTGGCTTTTCACACCTTGTCTTAGCTGATTTTGATCATGTCGAGGCCGGCAATTTGAACCGACAAGTCTATTTCCCGGATCAATTGGGCCTTTTGAAAACGGAGGCCCTGGCCGAGAACCTCTTAAGGATCAACCCTGACTTAGACTTGGAATTATGGCCGGTTCTCGTGACCCCAGCCAATGTCCGGACGATATTTGGGCAGTGTCCAATATGGGTAGAAGGGTTTGATCAAACCGCCTCTAAGAAAATGTTCGTGGAGGAAGGACTGGCTGCCGGGAAAAAAGTTATTGGGGCGTCTGGGCTGGCAGGTTGGGGAGATACAGATGCAATCCGTACCCTGCACTGGAGTTCCGGCTTATCTGTCGTTGGAGATTTCTGTACCGACCTGGCGGAGGACCAACCGGCCCTCTCTCCCCGTATCGGAGTTGTAGCCGCTAAACAAGCTAATTTAGTCTTAAAATGGGTACTCCGTTAAGAAAACCCTTTGCTGCATCTCGGTCCTTTTATAACAAGAAATTGCCTTCATTAATAAATGCCTGCCAGTCAATAGTACCGTGAGGGCAATTCATGAATTGACCCTACAACTTGTGCAATTAGGGACGGTTCTGTGTTGCGTTTTTTGACTCAAAAACTAATAAAACGGAGGAAGTGAGCTTGTTTGAACAAAAATGCTTTTAAAAAGCCTGCTCTTCCCGCCATCTACGCCCTGACCTCCGAGCTCCACTCTCTGGGCCGTAGCAATCTTGAGGTCGCCGGTGAGATTTTGGCCAGCGGCGTACCGATTCTTCAGTACCGGGAAAAGTCTAAAAAGCTGAGAGTTATGTATGAGGAGTGTCTGATACTGCGGGCTATGACCCAACAAGCGGGTGCTTTGTTGATTATCAATGACCACATAGATCTGGCGCTTGCCGTGGGCGCTGACGGCGTGCATATCGGGCAGGACGACTTGCCGTTGTCCAAAGTGCGGGAGCTCGTTGGACCTGATCTTTTGATCGGGGTTTCCACCCATTCGCCAGCTCAAGCACAGGCGGCTGTGAAGGATGGCGCAGATTACATCGGAGTCGGACCTATATTTGCCACTCGTACTAAAATCGATGTGTGTGATCCGGTCGGACTGGATTATCTCAGCTACGTCGTTAAAAATCTGAATATCCCCTTCGTCGCCATCGGCGGCATCAAAGAGGATAATCTGGCCGAAGTCGTCAAGGCCGGAGCCCGGACCATCGCCTTCGTTACCGAAATTGTAAGCAACCCAGACATTCCGGGTAAGATAAAGAGTTTACGACGCATTATGGGGGCATAGACCTCAATCACCATGACCAACGAAATATCCTCTTGATACGTTTTGATACGTTTTGATACGTGAAACGTCGCCGGATCATCGGAATACTGCACCAGGAGAATTTTTGGAGAAAGAATGTGATTCAATGAGTACACAGATGGAACAAGCTAAAAAGGGAGTCATCACAGCGGCTATGCAAATCGTTGCAGGCAAAGAGGGTCTGACCGCTGAAGAAATTCGTCTTCGGGTAGCGGCGGGAAGTATTGCTATTCCCGCTAACCACAAGCACACCTCTTTAAATCCGGAAGGCATTGGTCTGGGTCTTAAGACAAAAATTAACGTCAACTTAGGCATCTCCCCGGAGTGTGCCAACCTTGACAGCGAACTGGATAAAGTGCGCCTGGCTCTGGATATGAAAGCAGACGCGATTATGGATCTCAGCAACTACGGTAAAACCGCTGAATTCCGCCAGCGGCTCATCGATATGTCCTCAGCGATGATCGGCACGGTTCCCATGTATGATGCCCTGGGCTTTTTAGACAAAAAATTAGAGGACATTACTCCCCGGGAATTTTTAGCCGTAGTAGAACAACACGCCCGGGACGGTGTCGATTTTGTCACCATCCACGCCGGTATAAATAGAGAAACCGCCCGACACTTTCAAAAGACCTCCCGGATTACAAACCTTGTCTCCCGAGGTGGTTCTTTGCTATATGCCTGGATGGAATTGACCGGGCAGGAAAACCCTTTTTACGAGTATTTTGATGATCTCCTCGCTATCTGCGCCAAATATGATGTGACCCTCAGCCTAGGGGACGCCTGCCGACCCGGCAGCATTGGGGATGCGACCGACGGAGCCCAAATTTCCGAATTGATTGTCCTGGGAGAATTAACTCAAAGGGCTTGGCAGCGCAATGTTCAAGTGATGATTGAAGGTCCGGGCCATGTTCCCTTGAATGAAGTTGTGGCTAATGTCCAGTTGGCGAAAAAGCTTTGCCACGGAGCACCTTTTTACATTTTGGGCCCCTTAGTCACCGACATTGCTCCCGGTTATGATCACATCACCAGTGCCATCGGCGGAGCTTTAGCCGCCTCCGTCGGGGCGGATTTTCTTTGCTATGTGACGCCGGCCGAACATCTTCGACTGCCTACTTTAGACGATGTGCGCGAAGGAATCGTTGCGGTCAAAATCGCCGCCCATGCAGCGGACATCGCTAAAGGTATACCCGGAGCCGCCGATTGGGATAGGAAAATGAGTCAAGCCAGGCAAGATTTGGCTTGGGAAGAAATGTTCGACTTAGCCTTGGAGCGAGAAAAACCCGAGCGGTATCGTAAAGAATCCGCTCCCGAACATCAAGACAGCTGCACGATGTGCGGGGAAATGTGTTCGATGCGCCTTATGAACCGTGTTATGACCAAATAGGTTTACTGACAGTAAAAGATCACCTTTAGCGTCTTTAATTAGTTCATAATAAGTCGTCTACCGTTATGGCCTGAACTATAACTCTGACACTAGAAGGGAAAAGAATATTTGTGTCGAAAGAATAATGGTAATACCGGACCCAATAACCTATCTAGGATGGAATACTTAATTCGCGAAGATTCTTTTACTTAACAACCGGGAAGAATACATTGATTATTGGGATCATACGGTTAAGTACTTTCTGGATTTTAAACCACTGCTTGATGAATGCAACAACACACTACTTGAAACCCTTTCCGGGAGGACTGTTCATGGATGAAAAACTTGCTTTCCAAATACGTCAAATTTCAAAGTATCTCGGGCGGTTGAAAGAAGTGAACAAACTCTGAATCACCTTTCTCCGGCAATAAGCAAACGTTTACCTATCCCTTCCTTTTTTCGACGGAACTTACTCGATCCCTACCACCTGCCACCTACCACCAAAGCTACACAAAGCTATATAAAGGGCGCCAATCGGTCTATCAATCTGATTTGGCGCCTTATGTTTATTTTTGATAAGAAAATAGCGATTTTCATGCTGGTTTGTGCCTGCAGGGCATGGGGGGTTGATATACAAATCAGAGTACTTCTATCCGTTTTAAGTTGGAGTATTACTCAAATAAATTAATCTGCCTGCTCTCCGTAACCCTGAATATCGCCTTCTCCAGTTTCTCATCACTTTGAAGGGCACTTTCATCCCGAATAATTTCTTCAAATTTCAAATACTCGTTGCTGCCGATGGCACTGGCTCTGACCTTCAACATGTAGATTAGGTTAAAACAATTCAGGATGGAGTTTTGTTTCAGATCGGACAGGCAGATCAACTGGGTGCGGTGTTTTTTGGCAATTTCAAAAAGCGGGTTGAGCAGGTGTTCCGAAGAGATAGGGCCAAACGGATTATCCATCACTAAAACGCTGGAATCCTTATCTTCCTCGGCACCCGCAGCCTCC
>Ga0326727_10015848_pt1 | contig 16063 bp, 12 predicted proteins | sample MB2enrmetagenome_FD_207643 | JGI IMG/M metagenome (GOLD analysis project Ga0326727, IMG submission 207643) | Lab enriched peat soil microbial communities from McLean, Ithaca, NY, United States - MB29MY | ecosystem: Environmental > Terrestrial > Soil > Wetlands > Peat | place: USA: New York...
GGGCTTTGCGCTCCATCTCTCCGATATCGAAAGAAACGTTCTGAGTGTCTGGTGCCTCTATTGCGTCATCTCGCAGGCGATCATTGCGCTGCTCACGCTGCTAAGCCTGGGCTGGCTGGTTGTCAACGAGAGGTCGAAACGACGCGTGCGTACGGCAGTTCCCAGCAAGTAGCTCACAGCCGCTCGCTTCTTTTTCGCCGTCCTCTTGTTCCCTTGTTCCCCCGGTCCCTTGCTCTCTGCATTTTCCGCATCCCTCGCGCTGATAAAATTGAAGCAGCTTCATGTTGAGAGACTGGTACGCGCGCCGGATGTACGCCTGGGAGACGCGGCTGACCACGCGCGACGAAAATCGCGTGGTGCGCCCGCTGGAGTGGGGCTTTGAGTGGATCGCTCCCTTTCTCGAAGCGCACGGTTTTGGCGACGCGGTTCCCTCTCCCGGGGTTGAGCGCGACGGGCAGCAAGCCGAAGCCGCCATGATTCGCATCAACCAGCTCCTCATTCGGCACAGCAGCGTATTTTTCGGCTACAAGCGCCCCACGGACTTCCGTCTTGAAGAGCGCCATCCGCAGCTCTACCCCACCAATGTGCGCCCTGAAACTCTTGCTCAGGAAGCCGCCATCCGGCAGCAGGCAGCCGAAGGCAAACTCCCGCGCGCGCAGTTTCTGCGCTTCACCTCGCCGGAGCGCACGCCGTACCCGGAAAACGATCTGGTGAACGCGCGCTGGTATCCCGCGCCCGCACACAAAGATCCCGCGCGGCCCAGGCAGGCCATCGTGGTGCTGCCGCAGTGGAATGCCGATGGCTTCAGCCACAACTCGCTCTGCGCGATCTTCAACCGCATGGGAGTCTCGGCGCTGCGCCTCTCAAAGCCCTACCACGACATTCGCCGGCCCGCGGAGCTGGAGCGCTCCGACTACGCCGTCAGCGCCAACATCGGGCGCACCATCTCCGCCTGCCGCCAGGCGGTGGTCGATATCCGCTGCTGCCTCGACTGGCTTGAGGAGCAGGGCTACGAGCACTTCGGCGTATTGGGCACCAGCCTCGGCTCCTGTTATGGATTCCTCGCCAGCGCGCACGATGCGCGGCTGAGGGTCAACGCCTTCAATCACGCGTCGACTGCGTTTGGAGACGTGGTGTGGGCCGGGCAAAGTACGCGCCACGTGCGCGAGGCGCTGGCGCAGGAGGGCTTCACCCAGGAGCGGGTGCGCGCTCTATGGGCGGCCGTCAGCCCGGTCAACTACTACCAGCAATTCGCCGGCGCTGAGGCCAACGGCCCCGGCAAAAATGTGCTGATGGTCTACGCCAACTACGATCTAACCTTTCCCAAAGAGTATTCGTTGCAGGTAGTCGACGCCTTTCGCCGCCACGGCATCCGCTTTGAGCCGCGTGTGCTGCCCTGCGGCCACTACACCACAGGCGAAACGCCTTTCAAATTCATCGACGGATGGTACCTGGGCTGGTTTGTCTATCGCGCATTCAAGGCCCTGCGCGAAGAGAAGGCGGCGGGCCGCAAATCCGGCGCGTCCGGTGCGGTGCAACGGCGCGAAGTCGAAGAGGAAGCGATTTCGCGTTAACGCACGAAATTAAGGTCAAGCCGCAACATTTTGGCGGGGTCGAGATACGCGTCCTGCCAGCGCACGGCCCAGTGCAGATGCGGTCCGGTTACGCGGCCGGTGGCGCCACTCAGTCCGATGCGCTCGCCCGTCGCCACGCGCTGGCCCTCGTGCACGTCAATGCGGCTCAGGTGCATGGAGATCGTGAACAGCCCGAGGCCGTGGTCGATCACCACGCAGTTGCCCTCGTAGTAGAGCGGCTGCGCCAGCACCACGACTCCGCTATTGCCGGCGCGCACCGGCGTTCCCACGGCCGAGCGAAAATCCATCCCCTTGTGAACGCTGGCCAGTGTGCCGTTGAAGACGCGCCGCGTGCCGAAGCTGTCGGTCGATGGGGCTGTCACGGGCGCGCGAAAGTCGCCGTGCCACAACGGCTCCGGCGCGCTCGCTGCAAACACCTTCGCCTTCAGTTCGCTCTCGGCTTTGATGCGCTGCAGCTCCTCAGGCCCCGGCGCAACAAACTGCGGCGCCACCGTGAGGGTGCTTGTCCGGTAGTGAGCGGGATGGATTTCCACGTTGCGGTTCCACGTTACAACTGTCCCGCCGGTATGAACGGCACGCATCTTCAGAACGGACGGCCCTGCAATCGCCTCAACGTCCACGCCGGCCAGCGCATACCACGCCTTTCCGTCGCGTGCGCGAAAGAACTCGAGCTTCTTGCCCAGCCATTCTCCATCAAGCGTTGCGTTCGCCGGAGCGCCAACGCGAATCAGCTCCGGCGAGCCCGATTCGACGATTGCCGGTGTGAGGCTCACCGCGTCTGCAGGCGCGGAGGGCGTCTGCGCGGATCCAAGGCTCGTCACAAAAGCGAAAAAGAATCCCGACCGCAAAATGCGAAAGCCGGTCATGCGTTCAGCATACCGGCTCCCGCGACACCTGCGCCTTCCCATTGTTATTTTCTGTTGTGCTTTTGGCGGTAGATTCTGCGGAGGCCGTGAGCCTGCCAACCGAGGGGGAAAGGATAAAATTCTTGTATGACTGACTGGATGTCTCGCCCCCTCGCCCAGGCCGATCCCGATGTATCCGCCGCCATTGACCAGGAAACTCTCCGCCAGCACGAGGGGCTGGAGATGATTGCCAGCGAAAACTTTGTCTCCGAAGCAGTGCTGGAGGCAGCCGGCTCGGTCCTCACCAATAAATATGCCGAGGGCTACCCTGGTCGCCGCTACTACGGCGGCTGTGAGTATGCCGACATCGTGGAGAACCTGGCCCGCGACCGCGCCCGCCAGCTCTTTGGCGGCGAGCACATTAACGTGCAACCGCATTCCGGCTCACAGGCCAACGCCTCGGCCTACGCGGCGGTATTGCAGCCAGGCGACACTATTCTCGGCCTCGACCTTTCGCACGGCGGCCACCTGACCCACGGCCACCACCTCAGCTTTAGCGGCAAGCTGTTCCGCACCACGTTCTATCACGTCCGCCGCGACACCGAAACCATCGACTACGATGAGCTCGAGACCATCGCGACCCAGGAAAAGCCCAAGGTCATCATCGGCGGCGCCAGCGCATATCCGCGCCTGTGGGACTTCGCTCGTATGCGCCAGATCGCCGACAAAGTGGGCGCGGTGTATATCTTCGACATGGCGCACATAGCCGGCCTCGTAGCCGGCGGCGTGCACCCTTCGCCGGTGCCGCACGCGCACATCACCACCACCACCACGCACAAAACCCTGCGTGGCCCGCGCGCCGGCTTGATCATCTGCTCGAAGGATCTGGCCACGGCCGTCGATAAGGCCGTTTTTCCCGGCCAGCAGGGCGGGCCGCTGGTGCACATCGTTGCCGCCAAGGCCGTCGCGTTTGCTGAGGCGCTGCGCCCCGAATTCCGCACCTATTCCGCACAAATCGTAGCGAATGCCAAGGCTCTTGCCGAAGGTCTGCAAGCAGCCGGCTACCGCCTCGTCTCCGGCGGCACTGACAACCACCTCATGCTTGTCGATGTCTTCGAGAAAGGCATCGTTGGTTCCGAGGCCGAGCTGGCGCTGGGCAAGGCCGGCATCACGGTCAACAAGAACTCCATCCCCTGGGATACCAATCCGCCGCTCAAGCCCTCGGGCATTCGGGTAGGCACGCCCGCGCTTACCACCCGTGGCATGAAAGAGCCGGAGATGCGCACGATTGCCACCTGGATCGCCAAGGCGCTCGAACAGCGCAGCGACGATGCCGCGCTCGCAAGCATTCGCGGCGAAGTAGCCGAGCTGGCCAACCAATTCCCGCTGTATGCCTGGCGGCGTGCTCCGGTAACTGTCAGCGCGTAAATCTAACTTCGAACACAAAACCGCATAGGTCGCATCGCAACCGCGCAACCGCCGTTGGCGGCAAAGCTCTGCCTGTCGAAAAATTTATGTGCCAGATGGCACCGCCATGTGCAAAAATGCCGGAGTGCAAGCAGTTATCTTTGATCGCCCGCTCAGGAAAAGGCCAGTTTTTGAGGGCGCTTCTCCTGTCGGGCATCGGGAGGAATCGATGAAGGCCATTCAGATCGCATTCGCAGCTTTGCTCGTATTCGCAGTGCCGGCGTTTGCCCAACATCAAGACAAGCAGCAGAACCAGCATCAGAAACCGCCGGCGCATGGCCCTGCGCCGTATAAAGGTAAGCCGCAGGCGCCCGATCCGCACCGTAACTACGCCGACCAGCCGGGCCACCCCAATGCTCCGCACGTCGATAATGGAAAAACCTGGGTTGGTCACGATACCGGCCCCAACGATCCGCGCTACCATCTCGACAATCCATGGGCCCACGGCCACTTTACCGGCGGCTTTGGCCCCAAGCATGTTTGGCGGCTTGCGGGCGGCGGTCCCTCGAGGTTCTGGTTCAACGGATGGTACTGGGATGTCGCGGCAGCCGACATAGCTTTCTGCGACGGCTGGCTCTGGGACTCGGATGAAATCGTCATCTACGAGGATCCGGACGCCATCGGCTGGTATCTGGCCTATAACGTGCGCTTGGGCACCTATGTACACGTCGAATTTCTCGGGATGTAAGACTTTGCATCCGGTAACGGCTCCAGCAACTTGAAAAGCATTGCGGCGAGATAGATTGGTCGGCCTATCCCGCCAGGTGATTTCACGTCGCGGCAGCGGCTGCTCCGCGCTGCTGTGGACTTATCTCGATCTACCCTGACCGCGCGGGCAATCCATGTGCGCCCTGCATGTGGTTGGAGAAAGACCCGAAATTACGGCAAAACCAGAGAAGGTGTGCCCTATTCAGCTTTTCTTGAAGGTCGCCGCTCCTTGCGGTCGCGGCGACTCGAGTGCGGCGGCTTCGGGTTACAGCATCTCTGGTTTTGCTATGGAAAGGACGCGGTGCATCCGTTGCAAGCTGTAGTGTTCCGGGAACTGCGATCGGCGGGAAGCAACGGTCTGCGGCATTTTCGGAATCAACGTAGACTTTTCAAGAAGCGTGCAAAGTGGCTTTTTCTTGAGGAAAAAGCCACTTGAAGGGCGTGCTTTCGGCCTACAGTAATTCCGAAAATGCTATAAGGCCGATAAGCTACTGCCTTATAGGATGCCGGACAAAATCGAGCTATTCAAGGGAATGCCGTCATAAGTATAGAAAATACATTGCAGAAACCTGTTGCAGACTTGATTTTTTGAATTATCCTTGCATTTATGGCGATTGAAAACATTATTGCCCAAATTGACTCCGAGATAGCAAGGCTTTCGCAGGCACGCAAGCTGCTGGCCAGCATCGGAACGACCACCACCAAAGCCGGAAGCAAAGCCAAGAAAGCGCCGGCCAAAGCCAAGCCCAGGAAGAGGCGCACATTGAGCGCGGAAGCGCGCAAGAAAATTGCCGAAGCGCAGCGCAAGCGCTGGGCCGCACAGAAAGCCAAGGCCAAGTAAAAGGCCTGAAGCATTTCTCCGTTTGACTTAAGGCGAAGCTTGGTGGAAGAGAAATGTTTATTTCCCAAGGGTGGAACAAAGTTCCATCTTGCGGGTCTCTCGGCAGCGCCGCAGTCATCCGGGACAAGGGGTAAGCAACAGGCCTCTTGTATCTCTCCCCACGCAAAGAACGGCCTCGTTCGGCCGCACAGCGGGATTGTCCCCGCGCGTGGCTCGCTCATGACGCATGGGCCGGGCGCAGGAACGCATTTCCGCACAGATTCCCCGGCAATCTTGGCGTCGATTGAGCTGTTGCAACGGCGGGGCCAGCGACCGCAAAGCAGTCATTTACATTCATCCTTACGCCGGTCTAATGTGTTTCTATCTGCCATTCATCCCCACGATCGGAGGCACAAGATGCGCAGTCGTTTTCTCATCGCCGCAGCGGCTTTGCTGCCGTTGCTTCTCGGCGTGCCGTCCGCGGCGCAAACCGCCGCGCGAAACACGCCCCAGGCGCTGAAGGCTGCCTACGACCAGGCCATGCAAGCGAAAGATTGGCCGGCTGCTGTGGCCGCTGCGCAGCAACTGGTGGACGCGAGCGCAACATCTGACAATCTGTACTTGCTCGGAAACGCTCAACTCTACGCTACGACCGTGAAAAGCGACACAGGCCCGATGGAAGCGGCTCTTGCCACCTATGACCGCGCCCTCGCTACAGCACAGCAGGAGAAGCCCGCGCAGGGCCAGCCGGATACTGTGTGGAAAGACGGCGTGGCGAAGATCTATGTCGGGAGGGGCAATGCTCTGCTCAAGTTGAAGCGCACTCCGGATGCGATCGACAGCTACAATCGTGCCGCCGAGCTGTCCTCAAACCCCGGGAAGGCGTACTTCAACATCTGCGCCGTCTGGTACAACAACGGCGACACGCAGAATTCTGCGGCTGCCTGCCGTAAGTGCGTACAGGCCGATCCCACACTCGCCAATGCCTGGTTCGTTCTCGGGTCAGATCTCTTCGCCGACGCACCGATCGATTCCAACCGCAAAGTTGTGACCTCTGACGGCTGCCAGGCCCTCGAAAAATATCTCGAGCTGGCGCCCGACGGTCCTCACGCCGCGGATGCCAAAGGGATGATCGATATGTGCGCGAAGTAATCGTTTTGCGGCGAGTGACTTACCCCGCCAAGGGCTGCGATTTACGCCGATTCCCTTGGATTCGGGCCGAACCGGTTCACGCCTTGATTGCCGCCAAGCAAAAGAAAGACAGTCAGGATCGCTCCGCCGACAATGGGCGCCACGACGACCGGATACTGGAAGAAATCCTGCAACTGGCGATTCGCCAATGGGTGTTCGGAGAACACCAACAGCACGATGACCGGCACAAAAATGAGCAAAAGCCACCAGCCGCTCTTGCCGGTGTCGTGAAGCCGCCGCACTGCGCAAGCCATCATGGGAATGAACGCGGCCAGACCAAAGGTCCAACAAACAAGCAGCACCGGAACCAGGCCGCCCTGCTCCCCGCCGGAGGACATGATCCCGAAAACAAACAGCAGGCCCCAAATCGCGAGGTTGACCAGCGTGAAGGTCCAATACTCCATGCGGCGCGCCCTTCCGCCGAATTGGGCATATTTCTTCCATGGATTCAAATACCAGTTCATGGCTTTTCTCCGGACCTGTCCGTCGATCGAATGGCTTCCCTGTTGGTGGCTGCGGCCGTTGCGCTCCGAGCTATAGCGTTTCAGGAAATACTATATTCAGAAGCCACGAACCCCAAGTCAACGCGACCAGCAGGGAACTTTGACCCTGCAAGATCTCGACAAGGCACAATATTTCCTAAAACGCCGTAACAGCGCTGGCATTTCATTGCGACCTTTCGGTCCCGGCAAGCATACACCTGTGCGCATGCTTTTGCGGCGTGGTTTTTCAGGAACGGCAATCCGCACCGGGAAATGCGATGGCTTTGTGAGGGAGCTGCAGCCGGAATGGGATTCTCGGGTTAGCCGATGCCGCTCATCACCAGCATGCGCGGCTCGGTCATCTCTTCGATGGCCCACCGGACGCCTTCCCGGCCCAGCCCGGAGTCCTTTACACCGCCATAGGGCATCGGTTCAAGGCGCCACGTGGGCGTATCGCCCACAATCAGCGTTCCCACTTCCAGTTCCCGATACGCGGTAAGGATGCGGCCCGCGTCGCGCGTAAGCAGCCCGGCCTGCAAGCCATACTTCGAGTGGTTCACCTCGGCCAGCGCCTGCTCGAAGTCGTCGTAAGGCTCTATCAGCACCACGGGCCCGAAGATCTCCTCGTCGCGCACCTTCATGCCGGGCTTGGTTCCAGTCAGGATGGCCGGCGTGACCACGGGCCCCGTCCGCTCTCCACCGACAACCAGCTTGGCGCCGCCCTCCACAGCCTCCTTCACCCACGCCTCCACGCGCTCCGCTTCGCTCAGGCGGATGAGCGGCCCCACATCGGTCGCTTCATTGGAAGGGTCGCCGGTCGCCAGCTTGGCCGCGTGATCCACCACCTTCCACAGGAAGGTTTGAAAGATTCCACGCTCCACAAACACGCGCTGCACGCTGATGCACGACTGCCCCGCGTAGTTGAAGGCCGCGTGCGCGGTGCGGAGTGCAGCGTCGTCCAGATCCTTCCAATCGCTGTGCACCACAAGCGCGGCGTTGCCGCCCAGTTCCAGCAGCACACGCTTGCGGCCCGAGTGCGCCTTCAGTTCCCAGCCCACTCTAGCCGAGCCGGTAAAGCTTACCAGCTTGATGCGATCTTCTTTTTCCGCGAGCCATGCGGTGTCGGCGTTATCCAGCGGCAGCACGGCCAACGCTTCCTCGGGCCACCCTGCTTTCAGAATCACCTCGCCCAGCGCCAACGCGGTAAACGGCGTTTGCGGCGCGGGTTTCACGATCAGCGGGCAGCCGGCGGCCATGGCCGGCGCTACCTTGTGCGCCACCAGATTTAACGGAAAATTGAAGGGAGTAATGGCCAGCACCGGCCCCACGGGAAAGCGCTGCACCAGTCCCCAGCGGCCTTCGTTGCCTTCGGTCAGATCCAGCGGAATGCTCTCGCCGCCCAGCCGCGCGGTCTCCTCCGCGGCGGTTTTGAAGGTCAGTACGGCGCGATCCACCTCGATCCGCGCCAGCCGCACCGGCTTGCCGGCCTCGGCCACAATCAACTGCGCAAAGCGCTCCTTCTGTTCGATGAGCGCGGCGGCCACGTCTTCCAGAATCTCGCGGCGCTTCCATCGCGGCAGGGCGCGTGTGCGGCGCAGGCTCGCCCACGTATGGTTCACCGCCTGGCGCGCGTCGGCCCGCGTCGCCATGGTCACGCGGCCCACCAACCCCTGATCCCACGGCGAGCGCACCTCCAGCGGCTCACCATCGATCCATTCCTTGCCGCACAGTAGAAATCCGGTTTGCGAACCCGGCCGCATCTTCATGGCTTGGGCGCTCCTCTTCCGTCGCTTTCTTCCATGGTACAAGCGCAGGGTGCGGGCATGGGATCCAGACAGAACCGCGGCTCTCCGGCGATTTCAGATTGAAGCGACGGAGAGGAGCTCCCGCCGGCATGGGATGCGAGCCGTAAGTTAAACTCCTTCCATGATTCACGACGGCCGCAGCCGCAAACTTCCCTTCGATCCCGCCCAGGCGCTCAAGCATCTCAGGGCCTGCGACGCAAAACTTGCCACGCTCATCGATTGCGCCGGCCCCTTCACGCTCCGCCTCGATCCTTCGCCCTCGCCTTTCGAGTCGCTGCTCGAGTCGATCCTTTACCAGCAGTTGCACGGCAAGGCCGCGGCCACCATCCACCGACGTGTCCGCGAGTACTTTGGCGGCGATCCCACGCCGCAGCTCCTGCTCGACACGCCCGATGAGCCCCTCCGCGCCGCCGGCGTCTCCGGCAATAAGATCAGGGCCCTGCGCGACCTGGCCGCCCGCACGCTCGACGGAACCGTCCCCTCGCACGCAGCTATTCGCAGGATGTCCGACGCCGACATCGTCTCGCGCCTCACCGAAGTACGCGGTATTGGCACGTGGACCGTGGAAATGCTGCTGATCTTCCGTATGGGCCGTCCAGATGTGCTGCCCGTGACCGACTACGGCGTTCGTAAAGGCTACGCGCTCACCTTCCAGCGGCTGCCCAAATCAAGGCCCATTGCAGCCGCCGACCTGCCCAAGCCCGAAGTGCTGCTCAAAAGGGGAAAACGCTGGGCCCCTTACCGATCCGTCGCAAGCTGGTACCTCTGGCGCGCATGCGATCTGGCCAAAAACACTGCACCGGCGGGACGTTCGGGCCGATAACACTTACGCATGGCCGTAAAATAACGAGAGCGGCCGGCGATGACCGGGCGCGGCGCAAGGAATCGGAATCTTCATGCCTCTTGGAAAACGTTTTGTCTGCATTCACGGTCACTTTTACCAGCCGCCACGCGAAAATCCCTGGCTGGAGACGGTGGAAACCCAAGACACCGCTGCGCCCTACCATGACTGGAACGAGCGTATCTGCGCGGAGTGCTACGCCCCCAACGGCGCGGCACGCGTAGTGAACGCCAAGAACCAGATCACGCGCATCGTGAACAACTATGCGCGCATCAGTTTCGACTTCGGCCCCACGTTGCTCAGTTGGCTCAAGGAAAATGCACCGCGCACCTACCGCATGATCATGGAAGGCGAGAGACGCAGCCTCCAGCGATACCGCGGCCACAGCTCGGCCATGGCGCAGGCTTACAACCACATGATTCTGCCGCTGGCCAGCACGCGCGACCGCATCACGCAGATTCGCTGGGGCATGGCCGATTACGAATCCAGCTTTGGCGCAATGCCCGAAGGCATGTGGCTGCCCGAGACTGCGGCCGACACCGCGACGCTCGAGCTGCTGGCGGCAAACGGCATCAAATTCACTGTGCTGGCGCCGCACCAGTGCAAGCGCATCCGCCCGCTCAAGGGCGACGCCAACTGGACCGCCACGCCTGACGCCGCGGTCGACACCACGCATCCCTATCTTGTTCGCTTCGCCTCCGGCGCCTCTATCGCCGTCTTCTTTTACAACGGTCCGGTGTCGCGCGCTGTCGCCTTTGAAGGGCTGCTGGACTCTGGCGACAACCTCATCGCACGCCTCAAGGGCGGCTTCAAAGACAGCGCGCAGCCGCAGTTGGTGCACGTAGCCACAGACGGCGAATCGTACGGTCATCATCACAAGTACGGTGAAATGGCGCTGGCCTACGCGCTGCGCCTGCTCGAGCGGGACAAGACCGTCAAGCTGACCAACTACGGCAGCTTCCTGGAGCAGTTTCCGCCGGAGTTCGAGTGCGAGATCGCCGACAACACCTCCTGGAGCTGCCCGCACGGCGTCGAGCGCTGGCGCTCGAACTGCGGTTGCAACGGCGGCAAGCCGGGCTGGAATCAGGCATGGCGCGCGCCTTTGCGCCAGGCTCTCGACGAGCTGCGCGACGCACTGGTCCTGCTGACCGAACAGGAAACCGGCAAGCTCTTCAACGATGTTTGGGCCGCCCGCGACGGCTACATCCAGGTGGTTCTCGACCGTAGCGCGGAGTCCCTCGACCGCTTCTTTGCCGCGCAACAGGCGCACACGCTCTCTGAGGCCGAACGCACTCGCGCCCGCGAACTGATGGAGATGCAGCGCCACGCCCAGCTCATGTACACCAGTTGCGGCTGGTTCTTTGACGATATCTCCGGCATCGAAACCGTGCAGGTCATCGCCTACGCCGCGCGTGCGCTGCAACTGGCCGAACAGGTCTTCGGCGATCAGGCCGCGCCGCTGGAGTCCGCGTTCCTCGCGCGTCTGGCCCAAGCCAAGTCGAACGATCCCAAGGCCGGCGACGGCGCCCAAATCTACAAAAAATGCGTCGATACCATGGAGCTGCACCTCGAACAGGTGGCCGCCCACTACGCCATCAGCTCAGTCTTCTCTTCGTATGCTGACGAAACCGACCTCTTCTGCTTCCATGTCCGCCGCATCTCTTACGACATTTACACCTCAGGCCGCGGACGCCTGGCGCTGGGCCGCGCGCACGTCGCCAGCGCCATCACCGGCCACGCACAAAGCTTCTCGTTTGCCGTTCTCCATTTCGGCGACCAAAACATTACCGCCGCGGTGAAACCCTACGCGGAATCCGATGCCGCGGCCTTCGATGAATTCGCCGCCCAGGCCGCAGAGCACGTGCAACGCGCCGACTTTCCTGAGGTCATTCGCCTCATCGACCGCGTCTACGGCCACGCCGACTACTCGCTCACATCGCTCTTCACCGACGAGCAGCGCCGCATCGTGCAGCTCATCCTCAACTCCACGCTCTGGGACATCGAGAACTCGCTCACCACCATCTACCAGGACCACGCCAGCCTGCTCCACTATCTCTCGCAGGCGGGTTTGCCCAAGCCGCCCGCGCTCACGCTGGCCGCCGGCTTCGCCATCAACGCCGGCCTGCGGCGTGTCATCGAGACCGATCCCATCGACCAGGCGCAAATGCGGTCGTACCTTGCGATGGCCAAAGCGAACCAGGTTCCCCTCGACACCGCCGAACTCTCTTACATCGCCGATCAGCGCATGCGGCGCGTCATGGTCGAGCTGCAAATGTCCTCTGGTTCGCTGGAAATGCTCGACCGCGCGCTCACGCTGGCACGCACCCTCACCGAGATGCCCTTCCATCTGAATCTCTGGCAGGCGCAAAACCTCTGGTATGAAATTCTGCGCACACCCGCACGAGCGCTCGCCGCGCTGGCTGCGGAAGAACGTCCGCAATGGGACAAAGATTTCAACGAGCTGGGCGCATGCCTCACCATCGACACCGAAGCCATTCGCGCTGAGGAGGAAGTCGCGGGGGCCACGGCGGATTAGCAATGGCGTTGGCTTACGAAGGAGCGGGGCCGGATCCCGACTCTATAATTTGTGGTTACTGTGAATCCCGCTGACTTGCTAACTTGCTGACTCGCTTTTTTTGAGCTTTCCGTCCTGCAGCGTAAACCGCTCCCCGCGCCACACGATCGTATTTCCCGCAAACCCGGCCACCCACAGCCCCATCGCGACGGCATCGCGAAGCGGCAGCAGCCATAGATTCGCCATCACCTCGTGATCGCCGAGCACCTCGGCGCCCACCGTCATGGCCTGCGCGAGCCTCAGGAAGAAGCTCAACCCCAGCAGCCACAGGCTCACGGGACTCAGTCCGCTGGCCAGCACGTTGAGCAGCGCCCAGCACTGCCCATGAGTAAAAATCAGGCCCGCGTAGCCCCAGGGGCGTGCGTCGCGCACGGTTCGCAGCCAGCGCAACTGGTGGTCGAAAAACCCGCGCCAGCCGTAGGCTGGTACTCCAGTCTCCACCACCTCGGCGCTCAGCTCCACGCGATAACCGCCCTGCGCCACGCGCACGCCAAGCTCATAATCGTCGGCCAAATGATCGACTAGCGGAAGCAATCCACCGGCCTTTTTGAGAGCCTCGCGCCGCACCGCAAGCGTCGAGCCCAGCCCATAATGGAGTCCGCCCTCGATCATCTTCGAGAGCAGCACGGCGGCCATAAAATCCGTAGCAATCCCCAGCGCCTCAAGCCGCGACGGCAAACCGCCTTGCAAAAGCGACTTGTGCGCGCGCCCGCGATAGAGCGCGGTCACCAAACCCACGGGTGTTTGCGCATTGCCGGGGTCCCCCGTCTCCGGCGCGAAGCAACACATCACCCGCTCCAGATAATGCGGGCTCACCGTAATGTCGGAATCGTTGATGAGCAGAAATTCGTGCTGCGCGTGCGCGACGAGCTGCGCCAGTGTGCTCACCTTGCCGTTCGCTCCCAGCCGCTGCGGGCACTCGAGCAACCGGATAGCCCGCCCGGAAAACTCAGCCTGCAACTGCTTCACTGTCGCGACAGCCGGATCGTCGAGCGACGCCACACCAAACAGCAGCTCGAACTCGCCTGCGTAGCTCTGCCGGCAATGGCTGCGGAAGGCGTCCATCATACCGGGGTCGAGCCCCTTGAGCGATTTGAGAATGCTGACGCCGGGTGCGAACTCTGTCCGCGGCGCGCGCCTGCGATGCAGAAATACCCGTGCCGCAACCAGCGCGGCAAGAAAGTATCCCATCCCGGCCACGGCCAGCGCGGTCGTCACGATCTCCACGGCCTGCGCTAGTGCGTGCGGCATAAAGGCAGTTTACAGGTGTCAGGTTTCAGGTTTCAGTTCTTTTGTGACATTGCCATCATTGGCGAATAACCAATAGGGAGGGATTTTGGCCCGAAGCCGACAGCAGAATCTCAGTCCGAAATCGGGTAATCTGCGACTGACACCTGAAACCTGACACCTGAAAACCTGACCACTGATCACTCGTATCTTAATGCCTCAATCGGGTCCAGATTCGCCGCCTTCCAGGCCGGATAAATCCCGAACACCAGGCCGATGATGCAGGAGACGGCGAAGGCGATAGCGACCCAGACCAGCGATAGGGCCGCATGCAGAAACGGCACGGCAAAATGCAGAATCAGCGTCAGTAGCGCCCCGGTCAGAATGCCCAGCAGTCCGCCCACCGCGCACAACGTCACGGCCTCCAGGGTGAATTGCGCCATGATGTTTCTCTTAGTCGCGCCAATCGCCTTGCGCACGCCAATCTCACGTGTCCGCTCGGTCACGCTCACCAGCATGATGTTCATCACGCCCACGCCGCCCACCATCAACCCCACGCACGACACCGCAACCATGAAGAGGAAAAGTCCACCCGTCAACTGATTCCATAGCCGCGTCAGTGAATCCGGGCTGAAGATGGCGAAGTTATCGTCCTGATCGGCGTGCAACTTCCGTCGCACGCGCAGCAACTCGCGCACTTCCTCGGTCACGATCTGCTTGTTCGCCGGGTCGTCGTATTTCACCACAATCCAGATGTCCGTAAACTCGGGATGGATCTTGCGGAATGCCCCCAGCGGAAAGTAGGCCGTGTTGTCCGCCGTGTTGCGCCCGCTGCCGATGGGTTGCGGAAGCACGTCCAGCACGCCAATCACAGTGAAAACGTCGCCCTCGCATGTCACATCCTTGCCGATCGGATCCTCGCCAGGGAAAAGATCGGCCGCGGCATCGTGACCCAGAATCATCACGTTATCGTGGTGTATCTCCTCCGATTCCGTCCACATTCGGCCTTCCGTAATGGGCACTTCCTGCACCTCGGGCATGGCCGTCGTGGATCCCTGGAGGACGGTGTTCGAAATGCTGTGCGTGCCGTGCTTGAGGGAAACTCGTCCCAGGCCGGTTTGAAAGTCCTGGATGATCAGTTCCGGGTCCACGGTGGCGACGTGCGGCAAAGCGCGCATTGCCATGCCGTCCTCAGCGGTGAGCTTCTTGCGATTAAGTTCCTCGGTAGTGGGCCGGTTGCCGAACGGCGAGTAATGATAAACCCACAGGACATTGGTGCCCAGCGAATTTACCCAGATTCCGATATTGGAATTGAGGCCGTTGATCGCCGAGGAGATCAGAATGACCGTCGCGATCCCGATGAGGATGCCGAGAATGGTCAGGCCGGAGCGCATCTTGTTTGTGCGCAACGTATCCAGCGCCATCTTCACGGATTCGCGGGTTTGCCCGGCGGCTTTCATGGTGGTTCACAGTTCGTAGTTCACAGCTCGGCCCTCAGCGCCGTAATCGGATCGAGCGCACTCGCCTTGTGCGCCGGATAAATGCCAAAGAACAGCCCCACTGACACCGCCGCAAACAACCCCACCGCGATGGACCACAAGGCCACAATCGACGGAAATCCGATGGCCAGTGTCACCACCTTGGCCAGGCCAATGCCCAGCAAGACCCCGATGAATCCCCCGATCAACGCCAGCAACGCCGATTCAATGAGAAATTGCAGCAGAATATCTCTCCGCGTCGCGCCCAGCGCCTTGCGCACGCCGATCTCGCGCGTCCGCTCGGTCACCGTCACCAGCATGATGTTCATGATGACGATGCCGCCGATAACCAGTGAGATGGCGGCAATGGCCACCACAACTGCGCCAAAGTTGTTCAAGATATTCCCAAGCATATTCTGAAGCGTCGCGCTCGAATCGATGGAGAAGGCATCCTGAACATTTGGCGCCAGGTGCCGTCGCGAACGCATGATGGTGCGCAATTCGTCGCTCACGGCCTCCAACACCGCGCCCCCGCCGCCCGCATCCACAAAGATTTGCAGGGTACCCTGGGAACCGTACCTTTCGAGAAACGTGGTCAGCGGAATGGCTACCCAGTTGTCCATGCTCTGGCCGAACATTTTGCCCTGGCTTTGGCCCACGCCGATTACGGTAAATGGCTCACCATCGACGCGGATCTCTTTGCCCAACGGATCGCCCGGCCCCAGCACGCTGTCCTGAATATCGGAGCCCACAATCGCCACTTGGGCCGAGTGCGTGTCCTCAATCTCGGTGAACGAGCGCCCTACCGCGATATCCAGGTTCGAGAGCGTGGGCATCGTCCACGTCCAGCCGCGGATCTGCGTGTCGGTGGTGGATTGCGTTCCGTGCACCACCTTTCCGATCGCGTTCGTCCGCTGCGCGCCCACGGCAACGCAGGATTTGCAATCGGAAAGAACCGCCCGGTAATCGTCGTAGGTGACGTCTTTGCGCTTCTGAAACTCGATATACTCGTCAATCGTCATGAAGGTC
>Ga0326727_10015849_pt1 | contig 16062 bp, 18 predicted proteins | sample MB2enrmetagenome_FD_207643 | JGI IMG/M metagenome (GOLD analysis project Ga0326727, IMG submission 207643) | Lab enriched peat soil microbial communities from McLean, Ithaca, NY, United States - MB29MY | ecosystem: Environmental > Terrestrial > Soil > Wetlands > Peat | place: USA: New York...
TGCGCGAGCGGGTCTCCATCCGCGATGGGGTCTCGATTCTCGAAGCGCTTGGAGAGGCGGCGCCCACCAGCAAGAACCCGGTGCTGCTGACCGAGTACGTGCGGCAGTCCATTCGAAGGACCGTCGTGAAGCCCTACCTCAACCAGAAAGGCGAGCTGCCGGCGTGGCTGCTCGATCCCTCAGTGGAACAGACGGTGGAGGGCGCGGTGCAGCACACCGAGCAGAACAGCATTCTGGTGCTGGCGCCGCAGGTGGTTCGCGACATCCTGAACCGGATCGAGAAGAAAGTGGAGAAACCGGAAATGCCCGTGGCCGTGCTCACCAGTTCGGGCGCGCGCTATTTCCTGCGGCAGATGATCGAGCCGGCCATGGGCAACCTGTTCTTCCTCTCGCACAACGAAATTCCGGCGGGCGTGAAAGTGCTCTCGCTGGGGGTGATCTGAGGCGCGCATGAGGATCAAGTCGTACTTCGCGGAATCGGTGGAAGAGGCCATGGACAAGGCCCGGCTGGAGCTGGGGCCGGAAGCCATGCTCATGAACTCGAAGCCGACGGAGCCGGAATTTCGCCACCTGGGTAATTATGAAGTCGTATTCGCGCTCGCTTTTGAAGACCTTGCCCCCGAAAAACCGGAGGCGCAGGCGTCCGCCGGTCTCCTCGCTTCCGCCGGCAAGCCGGATGCTGTCGCCCTTGAGATTGCCGAGCTCCGCCGGCAGATCGAAACCGTGAAGCGCTCCATGTCGCGGCAGTCGTACCACGCGCACTGGAGCAGCCCGGCGGCCGCGCCCGAGATGCGCGAGCTGTATGTCCGTTTGCTGAGCGCCGAATTCGGCGACGAATGCGCGAACGAGGTGCTGCAGGCGGTGGAGCGGCGCGTCAACGGAAAATCCGAAGCGCTCGAAAGCGCCATCGCCAGCGAGATTCAGTCGCGCTATCAGGTCGCCCCCGGCCTGGGAGTCACCGGCGCGGAGAGGCGCGTGACGGCGCTGGTGGGGCCGCCCGGCTCGGGGAAAACCAGCATGATCGTCAAGCTGGCGCTGAAGTACGGGCTGATGAGCAAACGGCCGCTGCAGATTCTCTCCACCGATACCTGCCGCGTCGCCGCGTCCGAGCAATTGCGCGCCTACGCATCGATTATCGGCATCGCCTTTCAGACGGTGGAGACCATGGCCGGGCTGGCGCAGGCGCTGGAAGAGGCCAGCGGCAAGGAGCTGGTGCTGATCGACACGCCCGGCTTCGGTCCGGGGGACAGCGACGAAGTGTCCGAGCTGGCGCTGTTTCTGGCGCGGCACCGCCTGATTGAAGTGCAACTGGTGATGCCGGCAACGCTGCGGGCTTCCGCGCTCGCCCGTATCGTCGAGCGATTTTCCATGTTTCAGCCGGCGCGCCTGATTTTCACGAACCTGGACGAAGCGGGCGCTTACGGCGGCATCATCGAGCAGGCCATGCGCACGCGCCTGCCGCTGTCTTATTTCGCTTGCGGTCAGCAGATTCCGGAAGACCTGCGTGAGGCTTGCAAAGACGAGTTGATCCGAAAGGTGTTCGAAGGATGGCAGGAGCCAGCACTGACAGCGGCGTAAGCGGCCGCGGAACGGAATTGTTCGGCTACGCGACGCGGACGGAGCGCTCGACGGAGGAGCGCGAGCGTCTGATCCTCGAGCACATGTCGCAGGTGAACTGGATCGCCTCGCGCATTCAGGAGAAGCTGCCGCCGAATATCCAGATCGAGGATCTGATCTCCGCCGGGATCATCGGACTGATCGCGGCGATCGACAACTTCGACCCCAGTCACAACGCCACGCTGCGCACGTACGCCGAGTACAAGATTCGCGGCGCGATTCTGGACAGCATCCGCGGGCTGGACGGCATCCCCACGCACAAGCGCAAACGCGTGAAGATCCTCGAGGCGGCCATCGCCGGCGCCGAGCAGCGTCTCAAGCGCGCGCCGAACGAAGAGGAGATTGCCGTCGAGCTGGGCATCTCGCTCAACGAATACCAGCAATGGCTGGTGGACCTGCGCGGCGTTTCGCTGGGCAGCCTCGACATTGTCGAGGACGGCGAGGAAATCAGTCTGCTGAAGTTCATTTCCGGCGACGACCAGGAATCGCCGGCGCGTATTCTGGAGCGCTCCGAGCTGGAGCGCGTGATCATGGAGGGCATTAACAAGATGCCCGAGAACGAACGCACCGTGCTCAGCCTCTATTACAAGGAAGAGCTGAATCTGCGGGAGATTGCGCCCATCATGAGCCTGCACGTGACCCGCGTCTCGCAACTGCGGCTGCAGGGCATCCTGCGGCTGCGCGCTTATATCGAAAAGAAATGGCCCAGCCGGAAGGGAATTTACTGACGTGATGACCGGTCCGGAACGCACCCAACTCGGCGCCGAGCTTTCGCGGGAATGGACCTCGCGACTGCGCGCCGCCGTGGAAATGATGGCGCAGCAGCAGCTCACCATGACCCTGGCGGAGTCGGGCGCGGAGGCCGTGGCGCAGACAGCCGGGGCGCAATCGCTGGAGTACTCTTTCAGCCATGCCGCGGGCCCCGCTCTGCGGGTGATCACGCCCGCCGAAACCAGCGAGGGCATTTCCAAACTGGTGCTCGCCGCCAGCGGCATCGAAGAATCCGACGAAGCGTTACTCCGGGAGACGTGGCAGGAGATCCTGACCCAGGCGGCCAGCGGCCTGGCACAGTACTGCGGGATGCGCATCGGGGCCAGTGTGAGTTGCGGCAACGCCGTGGACGCCGCCGGGCCGCTCCCGGAAGGCTATGTGTCGAGCGCCGACCTGTCCATCGGCGAGGCGCAGTTTCCCACGTTGTTCCTCAGTTTTCCCTGGGCGTTTCTCGATTCTCTGGCCATCGACGAGCATACGGCGGCGGCCGCGGAGACCGAAGTGGCCACTCGCCCGGAACGCGGCCATTCGCTGCCGCCCACGCTCGATCTGCTGCTCGACGTCGAACTGCCGGTGAGCGTTTCCTTTGGCCGGACGTATCTGCCGGTGCGCGAAGTTCTCAAGCTGGCCACCGGGTCCATCATCGAGCTGGACCGTCCGGTGAATGAGTATGTGGAAGTGGCGGTCAACAATTGCATCATCGCGCGCGGCGAGGTGGTGGTGATTGAAGGCAACTACGGCGTGCGCATTCACGAAATCATCAGCCGGGGCGATCGTCTGGCCCTGCAGCATCTCGGCTCTCAGAACCCTTACCAGCAGACGAGGATCGGCGCATGAACATGGTGGATCACATACTCCTGAGCCCGGGGCTCCCTTCGATGGTGCTGGCCGCGGGGCTGATTGTCTGCATCGTTCTGTTCCTCTCCATCAAGGTGGACCTGCACCGCCGCCCGGCCGTTTCCCCGCACGGTGAACGGATCGAACAGACGGTGGACTCGCTGAGCGCGGCTTTCGAGCAGATTCGCGAGCGTCTGGACGAGCCGGCGCCCGCGCCCACGGTAACGTGGTCCGGAACCCCGGCGGTGAATCTGACGCGGCGCGGCCAGGTGCTGCGCCTTTTCCGGCGCGGGGATTCGCCCCGGCAGATCGCCTCGTCGCTGGGCATGCGGAAAGGCGAGGTGGACCTGATCGTCAAAGTGCATCAGATGGCGCTGAATCGCTCTAACAGCGCGGCCGGGGGAGCGATATGACGATAGGACCATCTGTCCACAGGAGAGGCGCCCGGATATGAGAATCGATCCAAGCCCGAGCAGTGGCATTCAGAACGCCGAAAACGCCGGCCACACACAGAATGTCGACAAAACGAACGTCGACGAACGGGGGCAGGCGTGCGCGCAGGGCGATGAGGTGGAGCTCTCCGGCGCGAGCAATCTCATTTCGCTGTCGGCGGGAATGGTATCCGCATCCCGCGCGGCGAAGATCAGCAGCCTGACCGCCCAGGTGCAAAGCGGGCAGTATCGCGTGGACGCGGGTCAGGTGGCGCACGCGCTGGTGCAAAGCATGCTGGGGGCCTGAGGGCCCTGGCGTATCACAGACTGAAGTCTGTGCCACCAGGTTGAACTTCACAGACTGAAGTCTGTGCTACCAGGTTGAATTATGGCCACTGAACAAATTCGCGAATCCCTTGAAAAAGCCGGCGCGAGTCTGCGCCGTGCGACGGCGGAGATCATCGAAATGCGCCCAGGAGCGCCACGCTGGAACAATTCGCTGGAGCAGGCCCTGCAGAATCTGCGGACGGCGGTACAGGATCCGGCTTTCGAGACCGGCAAGGAATCGCTGCGCACGCTGGTGCAAAGCGTGCGCAGCGAGGTGGTACGGATTCAGGCGCTGCTGGATGCGGCGGCCGCTTTTTATTGCGGCTGGGGCTCGGCCACACCGGCAGGCCCCGACACCTACGCGCCCGACGGCGAACTGCGGCGCGAGGGAGGGGGCGGACGCCTCACGCTGAACGCCTGAGCGCCCCCGTCACATCATGGGACTCTTCACTTCGCTGAATCTCGCGGCCAACTCTCTGGAGGTGATCCAGCAGTCCATTGGGGTCATTCAGAACAACGTCACCAATGCTTCCACGCCTGGATATGTGCAACAGACTCCGACGCTGATCGCATCGAGCTTCGACCCGCAGAGCGGGTCAAGCGGAGGAGTGCAGTTCGGGCCCGTGCAAAGCTCCCGCAACCAGTTTGCCGAGGAAGCGGTGCGCTATCAGAATGCGCTGCTGGGCACGGCCACCACGGCCACCTCGAGTCTGAACTCGCTGCAGCAGGATTTCAGCGTCTCCGGCACCAGCGGCATACCGTCCGCCCTGAGCGGTCTGTTTTCGGCATTCTCGTCATGGGCCACCACGCCCACCGACAGCACCGCGCAACAGAGCGTGATCACGGCGGCGCAGCAGGTGGCGCAGGAGTTCAACAACGCCGCCGGCGCAGTGGCCCAGGCGGCTTCCAGCACCACTCAGCAGCTTCAATCCACCGTCGGCCAGATCAACGCGCTCACCGCGCAGATCCAGCAGATCAACGTGCAGATCCGCAACGGCGACAAGGGCGACGCCGGACTGGACGCGCAACTGAACAACGCGCTGGAGTCGCTTTCGAACCTCGTCGGCATCGACGTGCACTATCAGAGCGACGGCACGGCGACGGTGCTCATGGGCGGGCAAACGCCGCTGGTGATCGGGGCCACCCAGAATCAGCTCAGCGTGACTCCATTCGTTCCGGCCAACCCGGCGAATGTGGATGCACCGCCGACGGCGACCATCACTCTTGCGGACGGGACCGACGTTACCAGCACCGTGACGCAGGGTCAACTGGCCGGACTGCTGACCTTCAACAACCAGACGCTGCCCAGCGTGCAGGGCGATTCCTCGCAGGCCGGCGGGCTCAACCAACTGGCCCAGGCTTTCGCCAGCGCGGTAAACGGGCTGGTAACGCCGGCGTCGGGAATTCCGCTGTTCACCACCACGGGTGGCGTTACCAACGCCGCGGCCTCGCTCGCCGTAAACCCGAACATGACCGCGGCGACGCTGGTGGCTTCTTCGGCAAGTGCCAGCAACGGAACCGCCGATGCGCTGGCGCAACTGGGCAGCCCGACCTACACGGACGCGACGCTGGGCTCCGGTTACACCGCCTTCTACAGCGGCATCGGGTCGTCGATCGGGCAGCAGGAGTCGACGGCGTCGGCCAACCAGACCACCCAGCAGGGCTTGCTGACGCAGGCGCAGAACATGCGCTCGCAGGTCTCGGGGATATCGCTCGATCAGGCGGCCACGCAGCTCATCCAGTTTCAATCGGCCTACTCCGCGTCGGCGCAGACCGTGGTGACCATCAACAACATGCTGACGGCGCTGGTGGACATGACTCAGAATGTCTAAGTACGTCGTTTTCAGAAGTTCGGTCGCGTGTTCCTGCGCAACCACTCCCTCACGGTCGTGGCTCGGTTCCGAGAAGCGCGCGTCAGCAAGCGGTTCCGCAATACGCGACCGAACTTACGAAACGGTGTACGAGGGGAGGTAACGAATGCTTCAGGGAATATTCGCCAATGACGACGCCTTTGTCGCGGGCCTGGATCAGCTTCAGAACCGCATCACGGTCACGAATCAGCAGATCACCTCGGGAATCGACGTCAACCAGCCCTCCGACAATCCCAACGCCATTGAGCCGATTCTGGCGGCGCAGGCTGAAATCGCGCGCATCACCCAGGTGCAAACGAATCTCAATCAGGTGAAGACGGTGGCGAGCACCGCCGACAGCGCGCTCGCGACCGCCAACACCGTGATCAACCAACTGATCAGCATCGGAGCGCAGGGCGCCACGGTCACCACAACTCAGGACACGCGCACTTCGCTCGCGCAGGAAGTCGAACAACTCGAACAGCAATTGGTATCGCTGGCCAACACGACGGTGCAGGGCAATTACATCTTCGGCGGCGATAATCCCGGCACCGCTCCGTACTTCTTCGACGGGACCAATCCGCCCACGGCAAACGTGGCGAAGCCAACGAACACCGGGACGGTACGCGACGCCGAAGGCAATGCCATCATTCCATCGCTGACCGCGCAACAGCTTTTCGATTCGCCATCGGGCAGCGTGTTGCAGGCCACCGATGCGCTGCGCCAGGCGCTGCTGAACAATCAGCCGGCCGACGTGGGCACGGCGCTGGACTCGCTGAAAACCGCGGACACGCAGCTCAATCTCGGCGCGGAATCGTACGGCGCGATTGAAGACTGGATCAACAACGCTTCCACGGACGCGTCGCAACGCATCACCAGTCTGCAATCGCAGCTGAGCGGGCTTCGCGATACGGACGTCGTTCAGGCGGCCAGCCAGCTGACGCTGGACGAGACCGCATATCAGGCGGCCATTCAGGCGCAGGCGACGCTGCCAACGAAAAATCTGTTCAGTTATCTCGGGTGAATTTTGGCGTTTCAGCGAAAATCCGGCGCTCGTTCCACGATACGAATATCGGGAGCGAACAGAAAAATGAGCGCGGCGCAATCGGCGGGACGAATCCTCGAGGCGTGGAATCAGGCCGACTATCATCGGTTCGAGGACGAACTGGAGAGCGCGGCCGTTTGCTGCCGCACGGAGACGCCGGTTTCCGTTCTGGAGGACGAACGGCGCGAATTGCTGGAAAGCGTGGTGAGCAATCTGCGCACGCTGCGGGGAGCGGATGGAAACTGGCAGGCGCAGCGCATGAACACGGCCATCGATCTGCTGCGCCACCTGCGCCACACGCGGTGAGGGGGGACCCTCCGGCTCGCAGACCGCTTCCTCTGGTCGCGGCTCAGTCAGAGCAGCCCTACACGGTCACCGCGCCGTCCAGCATGGCTGCGCGCTTTTTTCCGGTGTCGACCACCCGTCCCTGAAAATGGCGCCGTCCATTCAGCACCACGTCCAGCGGACGGTCCACGGGCAGATCGAAAGCGAGCACGTCGCCGATGGCCAGCGCCAGCAGGTCGCGCGCTTGAATATGCTGCACCGGCAGGCGGACGTCCACCTCGATTCGGGAAGGCCGGATCAGCTCCAGCACGCGATTCTGCTCCTCCGCCGTCGATGCGGATTTGCGCACCGACCATTGCTGATCGAACTTCTGGCGCATCATCTTGATCATCAGCGAAGGCATGGCGATGTTCATCAGGCCCGCGCTCTCGCCGAGGCGCATCTCGATGCCCACCGCCACCACCGCTTCGTTGGGCGCCATCACCTGCAGAAACTGCGGCTCGGTGTCCACCGACTGGATGGTGAAATCGATGCTGGTCACCGTTTTCCACGCCTCGCGCAGGTCGTGCAGAATGATGCGCAGCAGCCCGTCCATCAGATTCTGCTCGATCTCGGTAACCTCGCGCTGGATGGCGGTGGATGTCTTGCCGGCGCCGCCCAGCAGAATCTCCAGAATCGGAAACACCAGCGTGGGGTTGATTTCCAGCACGGCATTGCCTTCATAGGGTTTCAAACCCAGCGAGGCCATGCAGGTGGGCGATGGCAGGCCTTCCAGAAACTCCGCGTAGGACAACTGCTCGACGCTGACCAGGTTCACCACCAGATAGGTGCGCAGGTAAGCGGAAAGACTGGAGACGATGCTGCGGACGAAATTTTCATGCAGCAGGTAGATGGCGCGCAACTGCGACTTGGCGATGCGGTCCGGGCGGCGAAAATCGAAGACATTGACTTTCTGATGCGGGATGTCGCCCTGTACTTCGGGCTGCGAGCTTTGGAATACGGCGTCGATTTCCTGCTGGGACAGTTGTCTCTTCATGGCGCTTCACCGGGCGTGTGTGCAATCGTCAGGCCATGGCCACGCGCGGACCGCGCCAATCGGCCGGGAATGGCGAACCAGATGCTCTAGGCAAGGGCGGCGCGTTGACGCCACACCGGCAACCGGAATAGGTTAATGATCCGCCTGACGCGTTTGAATCGGGTTCCGCTCGTGGTCAATTCCGACCTCATCGAGCACATTGAAACCGCGCCCGACACCATCATCGCGCTCACAACGGGGCAGAAATTCATGGTGCTGGAAACGCCCGATCAGGTGGTGGATCGAGTGGTGGCGTTCCGCCGGGCGATCCATCAGGATGCGCTGAAAACAACGGAAAACATACGTGAAGACGAGGCGGAAGCCGCGGCTGCCGCCTCCCCGGACTGCGAATGGCCGAGAAACCAGTAGCCAAACCGACCGACCCGAAGGGCAGGCCCGAAGCCGCGGGCGCGGGGGCCAAGCCCGACGCCAAAGGCAAGGCCGAGGCGAAGGCGAAATCCGGCTCCGGCGGACATCCCGACTTCGCCACCATTGGCGGTCTTGCCGTGGCCATGTGCGGCATTCTGGGCGGCATGATGCTGGAAGGCGGCAAATTCATCGAAATCCTCCAGGTCACTGCCGGCATGATCGTGCTTGGCGGCACCTTTGGCGCGGTGATGATCACCACGCCTTTGCCACTTCTGTTCTCCGCCGTCAAAAAATTGCCACTTGTGTTCTGGGACCGTGCGATTTCGAGCGGCCAAGTGGTGGAGGAGATCCTCGCCTACGCCACCCGGGCCCGCAAGAACGGCATTGTTTCGCTCGAGGCGGATGTGGAGAAAATCGCCGATCCGTTCCTGCAAAAGGCGCTCTCGCTGGCCGTTGACGGAACCGATCTGCAGGATCTGCGGCGCATGATGGATCTGGAACTCCACCTTGAAGAGCAGCGTGGCGAAGCCGAAGCCAAAGTCTTCGAGTGCGCCGGCGGGTATTCGCCCACGCTCGGCATCATTGGCGCCGTACTCGGTCTCATCCAGGTCATGAAGCACCTGGAAAACATCGACGAGGTGGGCAAGGGTATTGCGGTGGCCTTTGTCGCGACGGTGTACGGCTTGATTGTGGCCAACATTATCATGCTGCCCGCCGCCAACAAGCTCAAGGCGCGGCTGCAGGAGTCGATTCGCACCAAGGAGATGATGCTCGAAGGCGTGTGCAGCATTGCCGAGGGCCTGAATCCGAAACTGATCCGCAGCAAGCTGGAAGCGTACCTGCGCGAAGAGATGGAGGCCGCGGCGAAGAAGAAGAAGAGCGAGAAGCCGGCGAAAGGGACCGCCCCGGCCGCTCCGGCGAAGGGAGCCGCCGCCGCTCCGGTAGGCGCCGCCAGGACGGCTCCGGCCGCGACTCGCTGACGGCGGATCGATGCGCAAGAAAAAGCCACCCGCCCACGAGAATCACGAACGCTGGCTGGTATCCTACGCCGATTTCATCACTCTCCTGTTCGCGTTCTTTGTGGTGATGTTCGCCTCCTCGCAGGCGGATAAGGGCCGCGCCAAAGAAGTGTCCGAGGCCGTCAGGAAAGCCCTCGAAGACGGAAAGATGCCCACCATCGCCGCGATTCTCGGCGGCGCCGTGGACGACCGTGGCAAGGGAAACGATCAGTTGAAGGGGCCGGCGGTGAAGAAACGCGACATCGAGGAGCCCTCTAAAAAGAAGCCTCCGTCCGACCTCGAGCCGTCCCTGAAGGTCCTCACCGTCGAGCTGCAGGAGGAAGTCCGCAAGGGCAAGCTGGAACTGACCCTGGAGCCGCGCGGTCTGGTGATCAGCCTGAAGGAAGCGGCGTTCTTCGCGTCGGGCGACGACGCCATCCAACCGTCGTCGTACCCGATCATCGCCAAGCTTGCCGCGGTGATTGTCAAACTGGGCAACCCGCTGCGTCTGGAAGGACACACCGACTCGGTGCCCATCAACACCGCCCGCTTCCGCAGCAACTGGGAATTGTCGGCGGCGCGCAGCATCGCCATGCTCGAGTTGCTGAATACGAGGTTCGGAATCGAGCGCGATCGCATGGCCATTGTCGGCTATGCCGATACGGTGCCGGTTGCCTCCAACGACAGCGACGAAGGGCGTGCCAGGAACCGGCGTGTCGATATCGTCGTGGTCAGCCCGGCGGGAATGCGCGTGGAGCCCGGGCAGAACTCCGCCGCACCGGAGCCCGCGCCCGCCCCCAGTGCGCCGGCGAAGCCACAGAAAGGACCCAGCGAACATGCCTGAGTGCGCAGGACGCGGCGGCGTCCACCCTGAAGGCCCGAAACCGGATGCCGGACGCGTTCGTTCTGCGCGGCTTCACGGAAAGTGCCCAACGCGCTACTTCGCCCTCATGGAATACAGCGACGACAGTGTCATTTGCCTGCCTCGTGGACTTCCGGGCTTCGAGGACGAACACGAGTTCATTCTCATCGACCAGCCCGCGTACCGGCCGCTGGCGTTTTTCCAAAGCCTGCGCACGCCGCATCTCTGCTTTCTCGCCCTGCCGGCGTTGTCCGTCGATCGTTCCTACCGGCTGGCGGTGCCGGCGGAGGATCTGGCTCTGCTGGGACTGGACACGTCGCGCCAGCCGAACATCGGCGAAGAGGTAATGTGTCTTTCCTTCATCGCCGCCGGCGAGAACCGGACGCTTTCCGCCAATCTGCTTTCACCGATCGTGATTCATCTCAAAACGCGCGTCGCCGTGCAGGCCATTCAGACCGGCTGCCACTACAGCCACCGCCATCCGCTGCTGGCGGAGACACCGGAGCCGGTATGCTCGTAGTCCGCCGGCGGGGGGGTGAGTCGGTGGTGATCGGCGACGACATCGAGGTGGTGATCCTCGAAGCCGGCGCCAACCGCGTCAAGCTGGGCATTCTCGCCCCCCGTGAAATACAGGTCTTTCGCAAGGAACTGGAGCTCACGCGCCAGCAGAATCGCGCGGCGGCGTCCGCCGACATGATGAACATCCTCGGCAATCTCAGCCTGAAACGCCATGTTTAGCCTCGATCAGATCCTTCCGCACCCGCTCCCGTCGATTCACGTGGTGGACGTCGGAGCTTCCGATCTTCCCGGCTGCCCGCCGGTGTACCAGCCACTGATCGAGAAAGGCGCGGTGCGCGTCACCGGTTTCGAGCCCGTCGAGGAAGAGTGCCGCAAGCTGAACGCCGCCAACGGCGCAGTCCACACCTACCTTCCCTGCGCCGTTGGCGACGGGACCAGAGGCACCTTCCGCCAGTGCAATTTCCCGGCGACCAGTTCGCTGTTCGAACCGAACCGGACGCTGCTCGATCGGTTCCAGAATCTCGGTGAATTCACGCGCGTCGTTCGCGAGTGTCCCATCGAGACCCGACGGCTGGACGACATCGCCGAAGTGCAGGGCGTCGATTACCTCAAGCTGGACGTGCAGGGCGCCGAGTACGCCGTCATCCAGGGCGCGGCGCGCACCCTCGCGTCAACCCTCGTGGTTCATACCGAGGTTGAGTTCGTGCCGCTTTACGTCGGCCAGCCGCTGTTTGCGGAAGTCGATCAGGCGCTCCGCCGAAACGGTTTCTGCTTCCACCGTTTCGCGGGCATCGCCGGCCGCGCCTTCAAGCCGATGATCGCTCATAACGATCCCAACGCCCTGCTCAGCCAGATGCTCTGGGCCGACGCCGTTTACGTGCGCGACTGGATGCGCTGGGAGTCCTCGACCGCGGAGGAGTTGCTGAAACTCGCCCTCATCCTGCACGACGTCTACGCGTCCTTCGACCTGTGCATGATCGCGCTGGCTCAGTTTGACCGCCGCGGCGGCAGCGCCCTGTGCGGACGATACCTGCAGGACCTGCAGTGCGCGGCGGCGTCGCCGCCCGCCATCGATTCTCGATTGGTCCGGAAGAGCGCATCGGGAGGCGGGAGGTGAGGAAAAGCGCCCAGTTCATCTCCCAATGTCTGAAAGAGGCGCAGGGGTGCCTCCGCCACGGCAACACCCGCCACGCAGCCGAAGCTCTCGACCGCCTCAACGGCTCTGCGCCGCACGATCCCGAGGCGCTTGGACTCTACGGGCGGCTGCTGCACGACTGCGGGCGCTTCTCCGCCGCCGTATCCGTCCTCGAGCGCACCATCCAGCTCGCGCCGAACACGGCGGCCCACTGGAGCAATCTGGGCGCGGCCTGTCAGGCCACCGGCAACCCGGCGGCGGCCGTGAAGGCATATCATCGCGCCATCGCCCTCGATGCGTCGGGTTGGGAAGCGTACTTCAACCTCGGCAACCTCCTCGAGATCGATGGAGACTACCGCAGGGCGGAAAGTTGTCAGCGCCACTGCGTTCAGCGGAATCCCGGCTACGCGCCTGGCTGGGCGGCGCTGGCCCGGCTGCTGGCGCGCCAGGGCAAATACGAGGAAGCCATCGCCTGCTTTGACAAGTCGCTGGCCATCGACCCCACGCCTACAACTTATTGCAACCTTGCCCAGACGCTCGCCAACTGCCGCCGCTTTCCTCTCGCCCTCGCCGCGGCCGGCAAAGCGATCGCTCTGGATTCGCTCTGCAGCCGCGGTTATTACCAGGCGGCCAAGGCGCTGGCGGCCATGGACCGCATCGCCGGCAGCAGACAGGCCTACGAAGCCGCGCTCGTCCTCGAGCCGGATTCCACTGAAGTAATGGAAGGCCTCGGCAATGCCGCCCAGCTTCTCGCGGAGCCCGAAGAGGCGGTGCGCTGGTACGTGCGCGCCATGGAACTGCGGCCCGCCAGCATCAGCGCTTATTCGGGCCTCCTGTTCACCCTGTCGGCGAATGCGGCGGCGCCTCCCGAGCGCCTGCTCGAAGTGCATCGGGACTGGGCCCGAATGTACGCCTCCAGATTCCCGCGATTTCAGCACACGCCGAAACCGCGGGATGCGGACCGGAGACTCCGTATCGGCTTTGTCTCCGGCGATTTTCGCGAGCACTCCGTCCGCTTCTTCATCGCCCCCATCCTGCGCGGTCTGGATCGCCGCCAGTTCGAGGTGATCTGTTACTCGAACTGCCCTTTTGCCGACGCCGGCACGTTACAGATCCACCCCCTCGCCGACGAATGGCACAGCGTTGCGCACTGCCGGGACGACGAACTGGCCGAGCTCATTCGAGGCCACGGTATCGACATCCTTTTCGATCTCTCCGGTCACACCCAGGACAACCGTCTGCTGGTGTTCGCGCGCAAGCCCGCGCCGATCCAGATCTCTTATCTCGGTTATCTGGGCACCACCGGTCTGGAGGAAATGGATTACTGGATCACGGACTGGATCGTTCACCCCGCCGATACCCTGCAGAGAACCAGCGAGCGTATCTGGCGCCTGCCGCGCTGCTGGGTGGCCTACGAGCCGTTCGCCGACGCACCCGCCGTGGCCGTACGCGACGCCGGCGCGCCCATCACGTTCGCCTCGTTCAATGCGCTGCAGAAGCTCGGCCCGCCGTCCATCCGCCTGTGGGCACGGGTTCTCGAGGCGCTGCCGGAATCGCAGCTCCTCATCAAATCCCACGGGCTGGATAATCCGGAAGAAAGGGCCATGGTGATGCGGCGCCTGGCGGATGCCGGAGTGGCCGCCGAGCGCGTGACGTTGATGGGCCGCATTCCCTCCCGCGCGGCGCATCTTGAACTATTCGGCAAGGTGGATATCGCTCTGGACACCACCCCGTGGGCCGGAGGAACCACCACCGCCGAAACACTGTGGATGGGCGTTCCCCTTGTCACTCTGCCCGGTCCGCTGATGCCTTCGAGAATGAGCGCGAGCATGCTGCACGCCGTCGGTCTCGACGATCTTGTCGCGCGCGACGAAGCCGGCTTCGCGCGTATCGCCGTCGATCTCGCACGCGATCCCGAAAGGCGCTCGAAGCTTCGGCTCGATCTCCGCGGCCGCATGGCCGCATCGCCCCTCTGCGACGGCCCGGGACTGGCGCGCGAGATGGGCATCGCCTTCCGCGAGATGTGGAAGATCTGGTGCGGCTCGGAGGCAGCAGAATCGTGATCCGCTGGGGCATCCATTCCTCCGTGATCGTCGACATTCAGGGAGAAGCCGTCATTCCGCCGACCACGGTCATCGAGCCCGGCTGTGTTTTGTACGGCGGCCGGAAATCGATTTTCCGGTTCGGCGAGGAGAATACGATCTACCCCGCCTGTGTTTTTCGGCTGGATCGCGGCAGCATTATCACTGGAAAGCGCGTGTCTTTCAGTCCGGGTTGCATGATTTATGAAACGCGCGCGGGACTTACCATTGGCGACTGCACCATGCTCGCCGCCGGCGTCACCATCTGCGGCGTGCAGCACGGCTTCGGCGATCTTAGTCTGCCCATTCGCGACCAGAAGACCGAGGAAGTGCCCATCGAGATCGGCGCCGACGTATGGATCGGAATGGGCGCCATCGTCCTGCCCGGCGCGAAGATCGGCGACGGCTGCGTCATCGGCGCGGGGTCGGTGGTGCGGGGCACCGTGGAGCCGTACACCATCGGCTATGGCGTGCCGTTTCGCCCACGCAGACGGCGGAAAGCCGACGGTCCTTCCGGACTGCAGGGGCTGCTTCCGCTGGCCGCGGTCCTCGGCCAAAGCACTGGTACCGCCGCAACGCAGGTTCTACTTCCGGACCGCCAGGTCCAAAAACACTGAAATTCCTCTCGTCGTGTCACGAAATGGCTGTAGCGACGCCGAACGGAGCCGCGGCCGGCAGGGACGCCGGGATCTCAGGTATAGGGACGTAGACAATGATTTCTATTCAAACCAACGTACAGTCGTTGATCGCGCAGCAGGACCTGAACGTGAACAACGCCTTTCAAAGCCAGGCGATCCAGCAGTTGTCGTCCGGCTATCGCATCAACAGCAGCGCCGACGACGCGGCCGGCCTCGCCGTCGCCAACCAGTACCAGAGTGACATTGTTGAGTTGCAGCAGGGCGTGCGCAACGCCAACGACGGTCTGAGCCAGTTGCAGATCGTGGACGGCGGCCTCAGCAACATCAGCACCATGCTGGACCGCATGAAGACTCTGGCCACCGAATCGGCCACCTCCACCTTCACCGGCAACCGCACCACCCTGAACAACGAGTATCAGGACCTCATCGGTGAAATCACGCGCCAGGCGGACAACATTCAGTTGAACGCCGGCGGCAACCTGAACACGCAGCTCAATGTATACATCGGCGGCGCGCGCACCAGCAAAGTTTCGGGCACCGGCGTCGTCAACATCAACCTCTCCGGCAACACCAACGGCGTCGATGCCTCCAGCCTCGGCCTGAACAACACCAACGTTCTGGGCGGCACGGTCGGCGGCGTGGAGTTCGCCGGCAACACCGGCAACCGGCTGGACGCTCCCGGCAACCTGTTCCTGGCCAACGGCTCGCAGACGTTCAGCTTTAATTACACCGATGCCAGCGGCAGCGTCCAATCGCGGTCGGTGACGGTAGCGGGCGGCACGGGCGGCGTGCAGGGCAGTGCAATCGTCAGCCAGCTCAACAACGGCCTGACCGGCACCGGCATCACCGCCTCCATCAATGCGACCGATGGCATGCTCCAGTTCTCCGGCGCCACTGCCTTTACGGCGGGCTGGGCCGCGTCAACCGGCGGCAATGCCGTGGAAACGGGCGGCGCGACGTCTCTGGTGAACCTTGCCGAGTACAACGTCACCCAGAACTTCACCGGCTTCGTGAACGGCGGCGGCACCAACACGGCGGCAGCCGAGAACTTTACGGTGAGCGACGCCAATCACTCCGCCAACATCGCCCTGAGTGCGGCGAATTCCAGCACGCTGGCCAACGCCATTACCTACATCAACGCTCAGTTGGCTGGCGCGAGCATCACCGACGTCGTTGCCGTGGCCAACGGCAGCAACACCGGCATTTCGTTCCAGAGCGCGGC
>Ga0326727_10015850_pt1 | contig 16060 bp, 10 predicted proteins | sample MB2enrmetagenome_FD_207643 | JGI IMG/M metagenome (GOLD analysis project Ga0326727, IMG submission 207643) | Lab enriched peat soil microbial communities from McLean, Ithaca, NY, United States - MB29MY | ecosystem: Environmental > Terrestrial > Soil > Wetlands > Peat | place: USA: New York...
CGCTGAAGCGCTATCCCAAGCTGAGCGCCGAGTGGTACCGCGAGCTGATCAAGCGCAATGAAGTGGTGTGAAAACAGGGAACAGGGAGCAGGGAGTGGAAGCAGGTGCCGGGTGCCCCATCCTGAATGCGTTCTTTGCGTTTAGGGCGCGAGACCCCGAACCACGAACCACGAACCACGAACCCCGAACCACGAACCACGAACCACGAACCACGAACCACGAACCACGAAAGTCAAGCCCGCCAGTTCTTGCCGCGCTCCATCCAAAGCACTTAAGCCCTATCCCCGCCTGCATCCGATTTCGTCCGTTGAGCGCACAATTCTATATAGGAAGGAATATGGCTGGGAAATGAACGCGCTCGAATTCTCACTCAATGCCCTCTCACTCAATGCCCTCTCGCTCAACGCCCCTGCCAGAGGTGCGTGTGCTCTGTCTCGCGGCGATGCGCTCTTTTCGCGCCCGGCGCGTTTTTTCCCAAAATCCACGCAGAAACTGTGCCGCAGTAAACCGCTTCAAAAGAATCAACAGCTTAGCCCGTAAGATCCCGTCCGCAACCGCACAGAAGCCGCACAGATTCTGTACGGATCGGCACAGATTCTGTACATCTGTCGCCGTTTGACCCTCCCAAGTCCGGCTCCCTACAATCAGTGCTCCGGTTCAATGTCCATCTCCGCCCTCATCATCGACGACGAACAACTGGCCCGCGAAGAGCTCAAGTACCTGCTCGACGAGGTGGGCGGCGTTGACGTCGTCGCCCAGGGCGCCAACGGCATTGAAGCCGTTGAACTCATCGAAGAGTACCACCCCGATCTCGTCTTTCTCGATGTGCAGATGCCCGGTCTCGACGGCTTCCAGGTGATTCAGAAGCTGGCTGAAAAGCGGCCCAACGGCGCCGGCGACCCCATGCCGCAGATCGTCTTCGCGACCGCATACGACCAGTACGCAGTGCGCGCCTTCGCTGTGAATGCAGTGGATTACCTGCTGAAGCCGTTCGACCGCGTCCGCGTCTCTGAGGCGGTTGAGCGCGCTCGTACCCGCATCGCCGCAGGCGGCGCGGGGCCGGCGGGCGGCGCACAGCCTACGAGTACGCAAATCGACGCGCTGCTCAAACTGCTCAACCGCACGCAGGGCGCGGAGCGTGTTTCCGCGCAGCCGGCCAAGCTCATTGTGCAGTTGCAGAGCCGCCTGCTGCTCGTCGATCAGGCCGAGATCTGCTTCGCCGCCATCGACGAGGGCGTCATCCGCATCGTCACTCGCGCCTTCGAGGGCCAGTCGAAATGCCGCACGCTCGAAGAGCTGCAGGAGTTGCTCGATTCCGCCAGCTTCTGGCGCGCCCACCGCGGATTCGTAGTGAACATCAACCACATTCGCGAAGTGGTGCCGTGGTTCAAATCCAGCTACCAGTTGCGCATGAACGACAAACAGCACACCGAGATTCCGGTGAGCCGCGCCCAGACCAAGCGCCTGCGCGAGCTGTTCAAGCTGTGAACAGGGGTCAGGGATCAGGGGTCAGGGGTCAGCAAAACAGTGGCTGGGTGAGGTTCGTGTTTTCCCATGTCCCAGAATCGGGATATCCACCCCAACGAATACAAATCATTCGTCGGGGACCCCGGGACATGGGGCACCCGGCCCGTCCACCGTTCACCGTCCACGGCTCCCTACTGCGGCAGCGTGTGGCCGATGAACTTGTCGGCCCACTGGATGAAGTACTTCATGTTGGGCGCGTCGGTATGCCCGCCATCGTGCTGCCGCCACGCAAGCTGGCCGTCGAGCGCACCCTGGTTCACGGGCGGCATCTGCGCCGTGCGGTAATCGCCAAAGCTCTCCAAACCCCTGGCGCCCAGCAGCGCAAACACCCGGCTCGCGTCCACGGTGGCCATGAAGCTGCCCTGGTGGTCGAGCCAGTGCGCATCGCCTTTCTCGGGCACGCCGTAGCTGATGAACGTGAGCCGCGGCGCGCACAGCGCGATCAGCTCGTTCGAATCCACCGGGATCTGGCCGGGATTCCCGCTGCCGAGCGCCGCCTCCGATGCGCCGTACTTCAGAAAGTTCCCGGCCATCCAGTAATACTCGCCGCCGGTCAGGCTCTCCACCGCCTCGCCGTAGTTGCGGCGCAGCAGCGTGGCCCCGCCTTTGCCCGAGGAGCCCACCAGCACCATTGCGAAGCGCTGATCGAAGGCCATGGTTACAAGCGCCGCCTTGCCGTAGCGCGAAACGCCTTCGATGCCCGCATGCTTGGCGTCAATCGAAGGATCGGTCTCAATATAATCGAGCGCGCGGCCCGCGCCCCAGGCCCACGCGCGCAGCGCGCCCCACTGCTCGGGTGTGCGCGGCTGGCCCTTGTTCACCAGGCCGATGATGCCCCTCGTGATTCCCTGGCCGTTGTCGGCCTGGATGCTGGCCGGATCGAGCAGCGCAAAGCCCCAGCCCGCCGCGATCAACTGCCACGTGTTCGGCGGATCGCCGTCCGCGTTCAGTTGCGGAGGCTGGAAGAACGGAGAATTGCTGATTGGCTCCCATGCCGGATGGGACTCGAATACCTGCTTGAGCGACGGGTCCTGCTGCAGGAGCAGAGCCTTCAATGCGCTGTTCACCTTATCCATGTCGGCGCCGCGCGGCTCATTGGGACTCGGGAATCCCGCGGGCCCGAACATGATCAGCACCGGCACCGGGCCCCGGGCCATCGCCGGGGTCACCAGCGTCATGTGTATCTTTACGCCGATCGCCGGGTACGAGGAATTGTCGACCTCTCCTACGATGTCCTTGGCGGTCACCGGGTTGAATCCAAGCAACTCGTGATCCACCGCGGTCACCGTCCACTTCACGCCGGGGACATTGTTCGGGACCCGGCCGTAAACGTATCTTTCGTACATGTCCACGATCTCAGGACGCCGCTCGTCCCACCACATCTTCGCCGTGGTCACCTTGCGTCCGTCGTTCGTGGTCAGCGGATCAGGCGCGTTGGGATAAGGGTTTGCCTTCGACTCGTCGTAGTTGGCGTGGTTGGGCGCGTTCTCGTTGCCGCTCGGCCCCGGCCGCAATGCTTTGATGCCCAGCTGGTCCATCATGTTTTGGTGATCCTGATCCGCGGTGAAGTTCACCGGCGCCGGCTGCGGAGGGTTCTGCGCTGCCAGCGCGGCAGATATTGAGACAAGCAGGATGAGAGACGATTGGTGGATGGCGGACATATTACCTCGCAAATGGTATTCTTGGTGCGCTTTCGCGAAAGCGATTTTCTTCGGCATTCGATCCTAATTGGTGAACATGATGCGCGCACGTGAATTTGTAATGGTTTCAGTATGCGGAGCAGTGTTGCTTGCCGCGGTTGCGCACGCCCCGGCAAAGAACAGAAACAAGAAGCCGAAGGCATCCGATTCGCCCGCGGAAACCTGGATCGAATCCTGGGGCTCGTCGCAGCAGATCCCCGAGCCGCAGAACTCGCTGCCCGCCGAGGATATGCGTGATGCTACTGTTCGCCAGATCTTTCACCTCTCGGCCGGCGGCACATCGCTGCGCGTGCATCTCACCAACGCGTTCGGATTTCAGGCGCTGCATTTCACCTCGGTCCACATTGCCAGGTCGCTCACGCTTTCGTCAGCGGCCATCGACGTTACTACCGACAAGGCGCTCACCTTCTCCGGCCAAATCGATGTCACAGTGCCTCCCGGAGCGGAAATGGTTTCGGACCCGATCCAATTCCCCGTCGACGCCCTCTCGAGCGTAGCTGTCAGCTATCATCTCGACGATCCGCCATCGCCTGAAACCAGCCATCCCGGCTCGCGGGCAACCACGTACTACGTTCATGGCGGCCAGGCGTCAGCCGCCGACCTGCCCGGCGCAAAGCACGTGGAACACTGGTACCAGGTAACGGGAATCGATGTCGTCGATAACGCGCCCGGCGCCGGAACCGTGGTCGCTCTCGGCGACTCCATTACCGACGGCCACGCAGCCACCACCAACGGCAATGATCGATGGACCGACGCCTTCGCGGCACATCTCCAAAGCTCGCCCCCGACCCGCGACATCGCCGTCTCAAATCGGGGTACCGGGGGCAATCACCTTCTCACTGATGGTCTGGGCCCAAACGCTCTCGCCCGCTTCGACCGCGATGTACTGGCTCCGGCCGGCGTGAAATGGCTGATCGTGTTTGAAGGCGTGAACGACCTGGGCGGGTTGAGCATCAAGGGCGACGCGCCGCCCCCGGCCCATGCGGCAATGGTGGCAAAAATCGAGGCGGCCTATGCACAAATGATCGCCCGCGCCCATGCTCACAGCATTCGCGTGTTTGGCGCAACCATCACGCCCTACGCCGGGTCGGGTTACTACCATCCCGCCCCATCGAACGAGGCCGACCGCCAGGCCGTCAACGAGTGGATTCGCGCTGCGGGCCACTTTGACGGCGTGGTCGATTTCGACGCAGTGGTCCGCGATCCTCAGCACCCAGATCAGCTTCTGCCGGCCTTCGATTGCGGCGACCATCTGCATCCCTCGCCTGCCGGATACAAGGCAATGGGAGAGGCCGTGCCGCTGAGCTTGTTCGCGCCCTGAGCCGCGGAAAGCGGATTAGGGCGAATCGCTCTTCCGGCTCTTCCCGACGATCGTCGGATCAAGTGGCGTTCGCCACCACAGGCCGTTTGCGGCCGATCGCCAGGAATACGGCCGCCGCAGCTACCGAGAGCCAGCCAAACAGGTTGCCGATCCTGGTATAGAGTGTCGGCGCCTGAGGCGGCACCACAGCCCTCACCAGCAGCGACCTGCCCGGCATCGCACTGCTTGGAACCTCGCTCAGAATGCGGCCATAGGGATCGCTGACCGTGAGCAAGCCTTCGCGCGAGGCGCGAACAATGGAGTAACCATTTTCAATGCCGCGCATAACGGTCGTGCGCGCCTCAAGCCATCCGTCGAGATACGCAAAGTCCCACGCGGGCACAAGCATTACCGCAGCGTGCCGTTCACCGTATTCGCGTCCCAGCGCGGCAAAGTGCATATCCTTGCAGATCGCCATGCCCCAGGGCTGGCCGCCGATAAGATAAGTGGTGTATTCGTTCCCCACCGCATAGTGCTCACGCCGTTCCGGCGGAGCCATGTGATGCTTTTCGTAGCTTGCCGCCAGCGATCCATCGGGCGCAAACAGCCACGCCCAGTTCGTGGGTCTCGTGCCGTCATCGATCCCAATTCCCGCTTCGAGCCAGACATGGTTTTGTTGTGCATCGGCGCTCAAGCGGTGTTTCTCAATGTCTGCCGCCGCCGGCCTGAAGACGCCAATCTTTTCAGGCAGAACGACTGCCTGGGCTCCCTGCGCGGCAAGGTCCGCGACGCGCCGGTCGTACTCGCTGAGAATGTTCTCAGCGTACGACGCCGACGCCCTTACTCCGATCGGATCGTCGATGGAAACGAGCCCAAACGTGACCTCAGAGCCCCGGACCGGCCGGTGCAACTGGAAATGACCGTAGATGAGGGATGCGCCAACGAGGAATACGGTAATTCCGTAGGCCAGCCAGCCGCGCCGCACTTCGACTTCGCGGCTCATAGCGATGGCCAGCGCCGAGGGAACGAGCGCCAGCAGGAACAGTACGCCCGACATCCCGAAGAGAGAGGCAATCTGCAAAACCAGCAGGTTGTCGCCCTGGGAATAGGCCAGGCTGCCCCAGTTGCCATCGGGTAAAAGCGCGGCCATCAGTGTGTCTGCCGCCACCCAGAGAACGGGGTACACGAACACCGTCCACCAGGCGCGGTAGCGAAGGATCACGCGGCTCGAAGCGAGAATAATAAACATCCATAACAAGGCTTGGGTCGCAATGGAGAGAATGACGGCGAGCAGAGGCATCACCAGCCTGAAGTAATGGAAATTGACGCTGGTTCCGATGACGGCGGCGAGGGCCACCATCCAGCGGGCGGTGCGAGGCGGATTCCCAACTGCGATGGTGAGAAGCAGAGCCGGCGCGAGCCATACTGCCCACCAGTCAGGGTGCAGGCCAACAACCCAGCGCATCACAACACCGCATGCGACCGACCAGAAGAGCTGAATAAGGAATGTACCCAGACGCGAGTTCATACAATCCGGTCTCCAGCCGATCAGGGGTTGAATAACCTTTGCGCCGTTCATTCACGAGCCGCGGTTCACGGCCCGTGCCTCAGTCGTACCGCTCAAATACAATCTGCTTGCGGTGCCAGCCAAAGTTCGTCAATGTTTCGCGCACGCTTGAGACCATAAAGTTGAGGCCGCAGATGTAGGCATAGATGTCAAAGCTCAGCAAATTCGGCGGAGTGGAGGGATCGGCGGGCATCCCAGGCAGCTTCTGCCCGAGCTTCGCGGCGCGTTCCTCAATAATGCGTGAAACGTGGTCCTGCACGTAGCCGCGCAGGCCGGTCCAGCTATCCTGCGCGCGGCTCAACGTCGGCAGGTAATGAAAGTTCGGATACTTCGCGGCGAGCGCCTCGAATTCTTCGCGGTAGTAAATGTCAGTTTCGTAGCGTGTGCCGTAGACCAGCCAGATCTCCTTACCCTGGCTGCGGTCGGGACCATCCTCGGGGAAAAGCCACTGCGCATACCCGCGCATGGGCGCAACGCCCGTGCCCGTCGCAATCAGGATCGAATCGGTAATGGGTTCGTGAAGCACAAAGTGCCCGTGCGGGCCGTGAATCTGCACCGAGCCGCCGGGCGGCAGATCGGTCAGGTCGGCAAGATGGTTCGAAAAAAAACCATTCTCGACGCGGTTTACGCAAAGATCGAAGTGGTTGCCGCGCGGCGCTGAGGCAATCGAATAGGCGCGCGTCTGTTGCTTGCCGTTCTGGTCGGGCGCGACAGCCGATACAAACTGACCCGGAGCGAAGTCGAAGTGCTCCAGGCTGTCGATCGCAAAGTCGAAGTGGTAGCACTGGGCGACTTCAGAGATGCAGTGTTTTTGCTCAAGACGCGCGGTAACTGTCTCACGTGCCAAAGGGATATCTCGCTTTGCAGGGAAGAATAGAACGCTCGAGGGAACGCCGCAAAAGCCGCAAGCCGTCCTACCGCGATTATAAGTTGTCAGGGGCGTACGGTGTCACGATGCGGCGCGCAATCCGCGGCTCTTTGCAGTCGCCAGCTCCGCTCATATCGCCGCCATCAACCCGGATACGATCCCGTGATGTAACCCTCCAGCGCCTGGATCGCGTGCTCCTGCCCTGAGATCACCCACTTCACCATGTCGCCGATCGAGACAACACCCACCACGTTCTCACCCTCAAGCACCGGCAAGTGCCGGAAACGGCGGTCCGTCATCATCGCCATGCAATCGTCAACGGTTTGCTGCGGCGTAATGTACAGAACCGGGCTGGTCATGATCTCGCTCACCAGCGTCTCTCTGGAGTGGTGCCCTTGCAGAACACCTTTGCGCGCATAATCGCGTTCCGAGAGGATGCCGACCAGCTTGTTGCCGGAGAGAACCAGCAGAGCGCCAACATCGTGCTTGGCCATCAGCTCCAGAGCCTCGTACACCGACTGCTCAGGCGCAATCGACAGGATCTTGGCTGATCCCTTATGCTTCAACACTGCTGCAATCGAATCGGTAATCTTCATCGGACCTCCTGTTCGTTCGTGACGATCTAAACCAAGGGGGATCTGCCGGCAGCGCGCCGCGCTCGCTGCTCATGTGACGACAAGCGAATCTGAAAGACACTGATCGGCCGGCGCCAATTCTGGTACCGGCCGATGCCGCAGTATAGCTCGAACGCGGTGCGTTCGTCTCCGCCGTAAGACTTTTTTGCGCAGCCTGCCGTGGGCACCGGAACTTTTGCCGCCGGCTCCCATGCCACCCCGCCGTAAAATCGAAAGTGCAACGAATCACTGACGACCAAGGATTGCCATGAAGGTTGGAGCCAGGCTGCGCGAAGGGTTTCGCTCTATTGTCTCTTTGCCAGCCTGGTGACACGCCCGGTGCGATTCCAGTCGGAGACATAAATATTGGTTTGCTGGTCGATATGGCATCCGTGGGCGGCGCTGAAAAACGCGGGCGCGATTTCGCCAGGCTGGAGCTGGTAGTTGGCCCACTGCTCCTTCTGGGGGTTGTCGCCAAGGAAGGCCACTGGAGCGTTATCGCGGTCGAGAATCGTTACGCGGCCTTCGAGTTCAGAGACGACGGCGCAGTCATTATGAAAGCTTATCTGGCAGGGGCGGCGCAGATGCTGCGTGACGGAGCGGACAAACTTGCCGTCAAAATCGAAGTGGCACAGGCGGCGATTCTCGCGATCGCAAACCAGCATCAGCGGCTGATCGTAGCGCGTGTCCACTGAGATTCCATGACAGCAATCGAACAGGCCATCCGTCTTTCCTTTGCCGGCATAGCTGGCAAGATAGTTGCCGTTCTTGTCGAAGCGGAAGAGGCGCGAGTCCCCATATCCATTGGCGATAAAGATGCTTCCATCCGGCGCGGGGACGGCCGCTGTGAGCCGCCACTCGTTCGGCGCTTTGAAGCCCGCCTCAGGCGGCGCGGTAATCTTCTGCACCACCGAGCCGTCTGTCTTCATCTTCACGAACAGCCAGTTTTCTCTGGGAGTCCCGGTTTGCACCGTCGTATAGAGATACTCTGTGCCGCTTTCCTCGACGCAGACCATTGAGTGCACTTCAGGATATTGGTTTGCAATGGTCTTCAAAAGCGATCCATCGGGACTGTATGCAAGGATTCCCGTCGCGCTCTGCGTGCTCACATACACATGCCCGGCTTTATCCGTTGCGATGCCGCCGTGCGTGCCGCCAAAGTCGGTTCCCGCAGGCAATCGTCCCCAACCCGCGGAGATCCTGTAGGTCCATTCGCCGTTGCCGGTGATGATATCCGGTTGCACGGAGCCGCCTTCATCAATGGCCGGCTCTGCGGCTGCGGGATGCGGAGCGAGGGCTGCCACTGCTGTAGCTCCCACGGCGGTGCAGAAGATTCGCCTGTCAACGTTGGCGTTTGTGGGGCGATGTTCTTTTCTCATTGCGCATTCTTCTCCTTCGGTTGCGGTGTTCCGGTTGTAGCAGGCGCGGGCTGCGCCGGCGTGTTGTAGAGATACACGTGGCGCAGGCTCTTGATGGCACTCAGCGATGCAGTTGACGCCGCCGTAACCTGCGTCCCGCTCAGATTCAGATAACTCAAATGCGACAGCGAAGCGAGTTTGGGCAAGCCGGCGCCGGTAATCCTCGTCTCTTCAAGATGCAGGGCGCGCAGATGAATGAACTGCTTCAGCGTGTCGAAGCTCGCGTCGGTCACCGCGGTGCGGCCCAGTTCGGCCTCAACAATATAAGGCGCGAACTTTTGAAACTGCGCCAACTGCGCGTCATCAAAGGTGCTGGCCGCATCCACGGTAAACAGAATCAGACCATCGGAGGGCTTAGCCGACACCTGCTTGAGCTTTGCGCCTTGCCCCTGCTCCATCTTCTGGATCTCCGGCATCAGCGCGCTGTAATCGCCCACGGGCTCAATGGGTACTTCAGGAAGTTCTTCGCGAATCGTAACTCCGGCTAGCTTTGCGAGCGTTGGCGATGCGCCCTGATCGATCCACGCCTTGATCCATGCAATCTCTTCAGGTTGAAGCGGCGGCTTTCCTTCAGCGGGCATGAACTGCTTGTGACCCGGCGGGAGCGTGATGCGCTGGAAGAGGACGCTCCTGGCTGCGCTGCCTGCAACAATCACCGGACCATCCTGGCCGCCTTTCATCAGCAATTCATACGAGTCCATGCGCAGACCGCCTTTTGCCTGCCCCTCGCCATGACAGCTCGCGCAGTTCGCATCCAGAATGGGATGAATATGCTTTGCATAGAATGACGCCGAGGGCTGCACGCTTCCCAGAGCCAGCACGCGTTTCATCCCCGCCGGCATATATTGCGTAAGGTAATTGCTGCCATGCGTGAGCGACCCGCCCTGGTCCGCCGTCCACACCAGCGCAATCAGCATGCAGGCCAGCAACGCGGGATATGCGTACCTCCCGCCCTGCGCATTCCATTGCGGCCTGGCTAACAGGCAAATGAGCACGACAATGGTCAGCACCACGCCGCCCCACAGATGGCGCGTTACGCCCGCGCCTGCGTTGCCACTGCCATAGGCGAGCAGAAAGCCCAGCGAGAGCGCAATCAGGCAGCCCGCGATAGCAAGAACCAGCACAAAGCCGGCTGCTTCGCGCAGCGCGGGACGGTGTGAGCCGGCCATTTCAAGCAGCGGAACAAGAACCAGCAGTCCGATAGGGAGATGCACCGCCAGCGGATGAAAGCGGCCGAGAAACTGCTGCCAGTCGGCGTGCGGATGCCCATCGAGCCTGACCAGCCATGGCAGCGACAAAAGCAGAAGACTCAAACCCAGCGATGCTCCCCACGCAATGCGCGTGGATTGATTCGAAGGGAGCATTCGCAGGGCGCGATCAGCCAACGTACGCAGTTTTCTCACGCAAGCAAACCTGAAACAACACTGGCGGGCACCGGTCCAGTGAGCTTTTGATCGAGCCCCTGAAACTTGTACGCCAGCTTGTTGTGGTCGATGCCCAGGCAGTGAAGAATGGTCGCATTGAAATCCCGCACCGTGACCGGGTCTTTGACCACGTTGTAGCTGTAGTCATCGGTCTCGCCGTAAGTGATGCCAGGACGCACGCCACCCCCTGCCATCCACGTGGTATAGCAACGAGGGTGATGATCGCGCCCGTAGTTATCCGGCGTGAGGCCGCCCTGGCTGTAAACCGTGCGCCCGAACTCACCCGCCCAGATCACCAGGGTGTCGTCCAGCATTCCTCGTTGCTTCAGGTCAGTGATCAGCGCGTAGCATCCGCGGTCCGTCTCCTGGCAAATGATGGGCAGGATTTTTGTCACATTGTCGTGCATGTCCCATCCGCGCTTGTAGACTTGCGTAAAACGCACGCCGCGCTCTGCCAGGCGTCGCGCCATCAGGCAGTTGTACGCAAAGGTCCCCGGCTCCTTCGCATCGGGCCCATACAAATCCCATGTCGACTGCGGCTCCTTGCTCAGATCTGCGAGTTCCGGCACTGACGATTGCATCCGGTAGGCCATTTCGTACTGCGCAATGCGCGAATTCGTCTCCGGGTCGCCCAGCTCTTCATATGTCTGCCGATTGATCTCATTTACCGCGTCGAGCATCTTGCGGCGTACCTCGCGATCCACTCCATTCGGGTCAGTGAGGTAGAGCACGGGATCGCCCGCCGAACGCAGTCCCACGCCCGCGTACTCCGAGGAGAGAAACCCGCTGCTCCACAACCGCGATGAGACCGGCTGGTTGTTCTCAGCGGTATTGAGCTTGGTTTGCAGCACCATGAATGTGGGCAGATTGTCGTTCATGCTGCCCAGCCCATATGCAAGCCATGAGCCCAGGCAGGGTTTGCCCGCATTCATGTTGCCGGTGTTCATGAGCATGATGGCCGGTTCGTGATTGATGGCTTCGGTGTTGGTCGATTTGATGATGGTTAAATCGTCGACCATCCGCCCCGTATTCGGCAGCAGGTTGCTCACCCATGTACCGCTCTGTCCGTAGCGCTTGAACGCCCAATGCGAGGGTGCAACCGGAAACCTAGCCTGCCCGGTCGTCATGCCGGTCAACTGCTGCGAGCCGCGCACTGAGTCCGGCATATCCTTGTCAAATTGCGCGGCAAGGTTCGGCTTGTAGTCCCACAGGTCTACCTGTGAAGGCCCGCCGGACATGAAGAGATAGATCGCGCGCTTGGCTTTAGGAGCAAAGTTCGGAAACTTCAGCGATTCGCCGCCCTGTGCGCCGGCTGCCGAGTAATTGTCGCCGCGCAGCGAGCGATCGCCAAGCAGGCTGGCTGCCGCGGCCCACCCCAGCACCTTTCCTGCGCGGCCCAGAAAGTGCCTGCGGGTCTGCAACTCGGCCCACTCCTGCTTCACGCGCGCGGGGATGGCCAAATCGAGCACATTCGTGACCTGCTCGGTATCGGTACACAACGGATGCTGTTTCATTCGACCTCCATCAACTATTTCGTCACCGTTTCATCCAGGTTGAGCATCTCGGATGCCACCATCGTCCACGCAGCCAAATCCGGCTCGGGAATCGATGGGTCGCCCTTCTTCTCACCCACTTGAAGCAGATCGTGGGCGGCCTTGGGATTGGCTGCGTAATGTTTTTCCATCTGCGCCAGCGAGTTTTCAAGAATGGCAGCCGTGTTTGGCGGTGGATCGCGTGAGAGCAGAATCTCTCCCAACAGGTTGATGCGCTGTTCGGGAAGCTTTCCGCCCTCATGAATCACGCGCTGGGCCAGCGCGCGCGCCGCTTCGACCCACGGCACATCGTTCATGGTCACCAGCGCCTGCAGTGGGGTGTCGGTTCGCTGGCGCCGCGTGCACACCACGTCGCGCATGGGCGCATCAAAGGCATCCATGTCCGGCATCGGCGCCATGCGTTTCCAATACGTGTACATGCTCCGCCGGTAAAGCGCATCGCCGTGTTGTTGCTCGTAGACCAGGGTATCGCTGCCGCCAATGCCGATCTGCTCCCAGATGTTTGCGGGCTGGTAGGGCTTTACGCTCGGCCCGCCCACTTTATCGATGAGCAGGCCGCCGGATTCGAGCGCCACATCGCGCAGCATCTCCGCATCCATGCGAAACCGCGGTCCGTGCGACAAGAGCAGATTCTTCGGGTCTTTTGCGAGTTGTTCGGGCGTCGACTTCGCGCTTTGCCGATAGGCCGCCGACATCACCATCAACTTGTACATGTGCTTGACGTCCCACCCGCTCTCGCGAAACTCGACGGCGAGCCAGTCAAGCAATTCGGGATTTGAGGGCCGTTGACCCATGATGCCGAAGTCTTCAGTGCTCTCGACGAGTCCAGTCCCGAAGACCTCGTTCCACATGCGATTCACAGTGACCCGCGCCGTGAGCGGATTCTCAGGGCTTACCGTCCACTTGGCGAGCGCCAGTCGATCATGTGGCGCCCCTGCTGGCAGGGCGGGGAGAAAGTGCGGTGTGTTGGCCTCAACTCTTTCAGTGCGCGCGGTGTAAACGCCGCGGGTCAATACATGGGCATACGCAATCGAGGGCTTCTCCCACGAAACCATGGTCAGATCGCCGCCGTCAGACAGCTTGACCAATTGCGCATTCAACTGCTCGATCTGCGACACCGTTTCCCTGAATGATTTGTCGACGGTGTTGAAGTAGAACTCGGATGCGACATGCCATTCATCCGGTGTCCACGTACTAACGGGCTGGTGCGAAATCTCCGCGACGTAATCTTCAAACGGAAGGCGCTTCACTTCATCGGCAGTCAGCGCGCGCCCATACAAGCGGATGTCCTGGTAGCGCGCCTCGCGCGCGGGATTGGCCTCGGGATAGCGCATGCCGAGCTGCATCGGCGCCTTTGTGCGAATCGTCGACTGCCCCAGCGAGTCATACACAATCCTGGTCGCAACCGGCTTTCCATCCACGTAGATGTGAATCCCCGAGGCCTTGCCCGAGCCATCGTAGGTGAAGAAGATGTGGCGCCAGCGGCCATCGACGGGCAGCGGTTCAACCGTTGTCACCTTGGCTGCGACAAAAGGAGTCTTGTCTTCCGGCTCTTTAGGCTCATCAGGCTTCTTCTCTTCAGGCTTTTCCTTTTTCTTCTTCGGTTCTTTCTTCTCCTTCGGCTTGTTCGGAGCAAGATCCTGTTTAGTCAGATCAGCAGGGGTTGGATATTGAAACACTTCCTTGATCTCAGGTGGTTTCTCCTTATCCTTCTGCTTGGCTGGCGACTTGGCATTGGCAAGCGACTTGGCATCGGCGGGTGACTTGGCATTGGCCGGCGGTTTGGCCTCGGCGGGTGGCTTGGGATTGGGCAGGTCTTTCGGTCCCTGGTTCACCAGGTTCACAACGACCTTGCCTCTTTCGAGCGAGAGATCCCAACCGCGATTGTGCTTAGTGGTATCCATCCTGGCCAGCAGCGAGCCCTTCGCGTTGTCGAGGTTGTAGTTCGGCGCGGAGCGCGCCATGAACCATCCACCCGACGAGAATGCCTGGTTCCACTCGTAATCCCCCGTCTGGCCCAGCGCGATATGCGTACTCGTCTCCATGCGCATGTCCGGCCACAGCCAGGTTGTCTCGCCCCATTGCGGTTTCAGCTTGCCGATCGGGAAGCTCGCGGTCTGCGCATGCGGCGCGCTGTTCTTCAGCACGTCGCCGCCGCCCTCATCCAGGCGCAGGCGCATCTCTAGCTTGTCAGATGAAACCGGCTGGGGCGCATTCTGCCGCGAACGGAGCCACTGTTCCACCAGCGTGTTTTCCTGCAGGCGCAAAGTCCGCACGCGTTCCGCCAACTCTGACCGCCTGGCCAGGACGCGGTCGAAGGCCTCGTGGTTTTCCGCCTTTGGAACACGCGTCATGGGCTCCCACACCGGACGATCGTTGTTGAAAGGCTTCTCTTCAAGATTGTTGAAGAAAGCGCTCAGCGCATAAAAATCTCTCTGCGTGGTCGGGTCGTACTTGTGGTCGTGGCACACCGCGCATCCAACCGTGAGCCCCATGAATGTGGCGCCAAACGCCTCTGTTCGCTCGCGCGCGATGTTTACGCGCAACTCTTCAGGAATCGTTCCGCCCTCGTTGCTGCTCACTCCCAGTCGCACATAGCCGCTGGCAATCAATGGATCGAGATTCTTCGCGGGCAGCATGTCGCCGGCGATTTGTTCCATCGCAAACCGATCGAAAGGCTTGTTTGAGTTGAAAGACCGAATCACGTAGTCGCGCCAGGGCCAGATGTCGCGGCTGTTGTCGTAGTGCAGCCCATACGTATCGGCGTAGCGTGCGTAGTCCATCCAGTACCGCGCCCGCGCTTCGCCATATGCCGGTCTGGCCAGCAAACCATCCACCAGGTGTTCATAGGCCTGCGGAGAGGCGTCCTTTTCAAATGCCTTTACTTCAGCGGGAGTGGGCAGCAACCCGGTCAGATCGAGCGTCACGCGGCGGATCAGCGTATCCTTGTCAGCCTCGGGCGAAGGACGCAGGCCTTCCTTCTTCATGCGCGCGAGGACGAACGCATCGATCGGCGTCTTGACCCATCCATCCTGTTGTGCAACTGCCGGCAGCGTGGGTCGCGCAGGCTTCTCAAAGGCCCAATGCGGACGATAAACCGCGCCCTCTCTGATCCATTCGCGCAGAATTGCAATGTCAGCGGCCTTCATCGGCTTGGCCTCGCCCTGCGTCGATTGAGGCATCAGGTGATGCGGATCCTTTGATTCGATGCGCTTGATCAACTCGCTCTGCTCAGGATGTCCCGGAACGATCGCGTCGGGATGGCCGGGGCGCTTGCGAAATGCCGACTCCTCAAGATCGAGCCGCAACCCTGCCTTGCGCATCTCCGGGTCGGGCCCATGGCAACTGAAGCAGTTGCTTGCCAGGATCGGCTGCACATCCTGGTTGAAATCAAGATGCTGCCCGCCGCGTACGCTCACCATGACTGAGTGCCCGTTATGGCAACCTACCGCTGCGCCGAGCAATGCAACAGTGCAAAGCAACCCGATCGCGAGTGGAGGATGAGCCGTTTTGAGCGACACTATCCAGTGTGATATCAATTGGTTAGGATGGATTTGTACCACTCGCGTGGACTCCTTGTTACGGTTGGGGAAAGTGGAGTGCGGGGTCAAAAAACCTGGCATAATCCCGGTCTTCTGGAATTCGAATGCCGCCCCCTTTTGTACCACTAATACATTGGCAAGTTGCGAGTGTCTAGCGGATAAAATAGTGGATGGTGGCTGGCGCCTGGTGTCTCTGCACTCGAATCACCGTAGCCACGTATGATTTCCCGCCCCGGCCCTTCAATCAATCTCGAGTTCATCTTGGAGCTCCCCCGACACGAAGCCGTTCGTTTTCGGGTAAGAGCTTACCTAGCCATGACATCTTGCCGACGGCGTCCAGAGCAATCAATCAAGCAGCAACTTATGGATTGGCGACCAGTCGCTCGAGACAAATCTCCATCAGCCGACGTGGTGCGGGACTCCACCGGGAGGGAAGCCATTGCTGTTACGAAACTGGCGGTCGCCTCAGGAACTCGCGCAGGCCGCCAAGGCGTCATCTTCGTTTTCGAAGACGCCGAAGAGATTGAGAACACCGACCATTTTGAGC
>Ga0326727_10015851_pt1 | contig 16059 bp, 8 predicted proteins | sample MB2enrmetagenome_FD_207643 | JGI IMG/M metagenome (GOLD analysis project Ga0326727, IMG submission 207643) | Lab enriched peat soil microbial communities from McLean, Ithaca, NY, United States - MB29MY | ecosystem: Environmental > Terrestrial > Soil > Wetlands > Peat | place: USA: New York...
GACGCCCAATTCCTGCGTCGCCTGATAGAACGCCAGCACCGCCTGGCTCAACTGCTGCAGCAGCGAGCTCTGAATTGCCAGCTGTCCGCTGTGCGTATCGAATCCATCCAGTTCGCAGAAAAAGATTTGCCGCGAAAGCCCCAGCGCACTGCGCACCTTGATGATGCGCGCCACGGTTTGTAGTTGCAGCGCCAGTGGATTTCCCGCCGGGAATTGCGTTGCCAGCGTAGTGTTCGCCAGCGCGCCGCTCAACGCATTGGCATAGCTCACGCCGCGGTTCAAAGTGCCGTTGGCCGCCTGTACCAACTGCAATCCATTGTCGAACGTGAGCAATTGCTGCATCCCGGCCTGACGTGCGGAATTCCCGTAGTTCAACAGGGTCGCCGATCCCGACGGCACGTTGGCCGCGAACGTTTGCTGCCCGGTCAGGAAGAGGCTCGATCCGTTGGTCGAAGTGGCGGCGGGGAACGCCGCGCCCGCGTTCGAGGATTGCAGTAGATCGGCGATGCGTCCGCCCCACCCGGTGCTGCCCAGACCTGTCGGAATCGAGGTCTGCCACTGGCCTGCCTGATCCGAATGCGAGAACAAGGCGTTAGGCACAATCGAGCTGTTATTGGTGTCGTAGGCAACCTTATCGATCGGCTCCACCAGCATCCCCACATTAGCCAGCACCGCGGCGTTCCCGTCGTTATAGAGACCCTGAATCTCCGGCAGCTGGGGATGCAGTCCATAGACATCGTTGCCGTTATTTATGGGCAGCAGCGAGGCTTGCGGCAGCCCCAGCGCACCGCGCGCGCTTTGGTACAGGCCGTAAGTCTGCTGCGCGGTGTTGATGGGGATCACGGTATTGTGGCCGTCGTTACCGCCCGTCAGAAAGATGCACACCAGCGCCTGATAGCTGTTACCGGCCGCCAGCGCATTCATCTCGCCGAATTTCGACAGAGCGCCTAACGCTCCCACCGCGGATACCGACCGGATCGCGTCCCGCAGAAATTCACGTCTGGAACGAATTAACATTTTGTGTAATCTCCTTTTTTCGCGGTATGCGATTAGTGCCACACGTTGTAATAGCTGGAGCTCAGGATGAGCCAGGCGCCCGTCTCGACACGCGAAAGATTGCCGTTGGTGTCGTTGGTCACCGCCGTCACGATAGCCTGCTTCATTGCCGCGGGCATCGTCCCATGTGTAAGCGTCAGATCGAGCGCGGCTACCAGCGTTGCGGGATTCGAGGCCAACGCGACATACGGCGTGATATCGATGGTCGTACCCGGCCCATAACTCAGCACCGGATTGCTGTATGAGAAGAACATTCCCGCCACCATGTTGGCGCGGTAGACCGAAGCATCCGGCGCATAGATCTGAAACTCCGGGCCGAGCAGCGTGCTCCCCGGCGGAACGAACGTCGGCGAGTAATAATTGAACACGCTCGGCGCGTTGTAAAGATCCTGGCTCATGTTGACCAGATCCCAACCGAAGTAGTTCTGATTGGACATGACGCCGCCAAAGGCGCGAACCATGCCGGCGATGAATAAGGCCGGCTCCTGCAGGTGGCCGTCGCCAGGCTGGTCGTTGCCGCCATTGTCATTGGCGCGCGCTTCGGGATCGAGCAGGATAGCCGTAATCACCGCCTGCATGTCGCCGCGCACGCCGTTACCGTTATTGGCGAAGGCCGCGGCCACCCGCGAAATGTAGGCCGGGCTGGGATTACTCTTGACCAGATGTTGAATCAGGATCTTACCCACGAAAGGACCCACGTTGGGATGGTTGAAAATATTGTCCAGCGCGTTGCTCACATCCTGTTGCGGGCTGAGTCCCGCGGGTTCCGCATAACCGTTGACTAACTGCTTCGACCCCGTGTCATGCTCGGCCGCATACGGCACCATGGGCCCGGCTGGATTGATGTAATCGTTCCACTCCACGGGTCCCGAGGTGGGCAGGTATGTGTAGCCGGTGAACACCCGTGCTGTATCGGCTATCACGGGCTGCAGATAGGTCGGTATGGGCAGGTTATTGTTATCCAGCTGCTGAGAACCATCCTGATTCAGCATGGTGGTGCCGATGGTGAACAACTGCATCACTTCGCGGGCGTAATTCTGATTCGCGATGGTGCCCGTGGCTGGGTTTCCCATCGCGTTATTGGCCATGTCAAGATACTGGCCCATGGTCGGGCTCAGCGTGACGTCGCCCAGAATCTGGCGGTAATTCGTGAAGGCATCGGCCATCAGCATCTGCTCATACGGAATCATCGAATCGTCCCAGATGATGGTGTTGAACGAAGTAACGAAGATCTGGCTCAGCGCGAACGCAACCTTCTGACGCAACTGATCGGGATTAGTCACGGCGTTGGCGAGGAACTGCTCCGGCATCCCACCCTGGCTCAGGCTGGAGTCGGAAACGTAGCTTGAAACCTGCGGCATGGCGAATTGTTGAGTGAGCCAGCCCTGATAGCCCAGCGTCTGAACGTTCGCCGCGTCATTCGGGGTGGGTCCGAACGCGGCTTGCTCAAGGAAGCGCCGAGCCGCTGCCGCCGACACCTGCGAGTTGGGATTACCTACCGGCACAACCAACGGCGTCGATGCAACGCTTCCGTTCGACACGATCAGGTTGACCATGCCGGTAGTGGCGGCAAATCCCGAAACTGAGAGTGACGTGGCAGTCTGCGCGGTGACGATCAGCAGTGTGCCTCCGAGAGATGCGGTGGATTGCGCAGTGAAACCAGTGCCGGAGATCGTCGCCGTGAAAGATCCGAGCGGCAACGCCGAGGGCGTGAGCGACTGAATCGCCGGAACCGGATAACTCAGAGTAACGGCCGCGCTACCGGTTCCATTAGCGCCGGTGGCTGTGACCGTGTCGGTGCCCGAAGCTGGCATGAGCGCCGGTGCGGTGTAGAGACCGGCTGAAGTAACGGAACCAGCGATGGCGCTCCAGCCCGTCGCATTGGACGCGGAGAACTGCTGGGTCCCACCGAGCACAACGCTCACGGTCGCGGGCGAAACTACCAGCGGTGTGGCCAGGGTGATCTTTGCGGTACTGCTGCCGCCCGGTCCGGTAGCCGTTACCGTGTCCGTCCCCGTAGAAGTTATCGTGGCCGGAGCGGTGTAGAGGCCCGCCGCCGTGATCGTCCCGGCGCCCGCGCTCCATGACGTCACGTTCGAGGCGGAAAACTGCTGCGTTCCCTTGAGTGCAACAGTCGCGCTCGCGGGAGAAACCACCGGCGTCGGGGTTGCGGGAGCCGACGGGGCACTACTCTTCACCGGTACCGTGAGCGAATTGCTCTGCCACGTGCCCGGGTTGTTGATGTAGCAGGTAAAGGTCGACGGGCTCGCGCCCACATAAGACACCACGGACACCGACGTCGCCGAAATGAACTTAGTCGACGTCGATGCTCCGCCGCATACCGCCATAGCTCCCTTAACAAAAGGCGCGCTGGCGCTGGCGGTAATGGTGATGGTATCGGTGCCCACCGGAAGTGGATTCGGCGACATCGCTGTTAAGGTTGGGCCTGGCCCTTCGGGATTAACGTAAACCACCGTCGAGATTTTCGGATTCTCGGTAGACGTGGCGCTGATCAGAACCGAGTTCTTAGGCAGCGTCGCCGGAGCGGTGTAGAGACCGGTCTGAGTAATCGTGCCTCCGCCGGCCGTGACGCCCCACGTCACCGTAGTGTGAGTCAACCCGGTAACGGTTGCCGTATATTGTTGACTCCCTCCCAGGGGGAGATTGACGTATCCCGGCGAGATGGTGACCGTCTGACCGTATAAACAGACGCCTGCAATAATCCCGGTGCCGACCAGCGTCGCGATTCGATTGGCGAATCTGCTCATTAAACTTCCTCCGATGGAATTGGGCCCGCAGCCGCGTGACAGGGCTGAGAGGCCTCTCCGTTAACAAGAACAAAAAGCCCGCTGAGATCAGTTATGTTGTTTTGGTTTTCAGGGCGTTTCCGTCCGCTTGTGCAATAAGGTAGTGCTCCATCATATGGTTCTCGTGTCACCAAAACAATTCCCCGTTCGGGATATAACTGATTAACATGCAGCGCTTATTTTCTCTTATGGTGTTCACCCTGGGCCCGGCCGGGCTTTTTGCGGCGGATTTGGTGCAGTGCCCGCCGCGCATTGAGGTAAACCAGCGGCTGGCAGTCCAGTTCCCCAGGTGGTCCGCGATCTCGGATCAGATCCCGCACCAGTTCGCGGGCCTGACGTTCTTCGACGGTAACCCCCGGGACCAGGCTTCTCTCGCACCCGATAAACAAACCACGGTCAATGGCAAGACGGTTGCGTTATGGACCTTTGGAGTAAGTGGGGGCCGCATCTGGGTCGCCTGCCGCTATGCCGCCACGGACGTGATGTTGACGCGGGAATTGCCCAGAACCGTTCGGACGTGCTCGATCACCTACGCGACACGCGAGACGGTCGACGGATTGCCCGTCGTCGAAACGGTCGATTGCAAGTAATCGCGCAGATCGATGCAAGTAGTCGGGCAAGGTCGATTGAAGGTAATCGATGGTGGCGCAAGAAGGGGAGGGAGTAGTGGCGCTACCGCAGAGCCCGTAACCTTACCAAGCCGGTACTCGGGAAATCGGTTGGTTGAAAAGGCGCTCCCTGCACCTTCACAGAACAGATTGGGACGGGCGCGACGACGCCTCAGTACCATCGCCCATTTATCAGAGGTCCAACTGCGTACACTCCTCTAGTCGGCAGTCCTGAAAGACATTCGAGCCGATTTATCATGCTCAGGCCCCGACCATAGGTAATTGTCACCGATCATCTGAAATCGTCTTTTTCTGAACTTTCGGCGGCTTGGAGAGCACCAGTGACGTCCCCAATCATGCCCGCGGATCACGCCCCCCTTGAACGCGATGCGATTGCGCTGCGAGTTTTGAATTCATACCACTGGATGCCCATGGTAATCCGATCGCCGACGATCGTTACAATCCGCCCTTTGACAACAAGCTTGAGCCGTGTGCTGTTGTCCAGACGTGCCGGCCAGTCGAGGGAGGCTTCCACGAGCTGCCTCGGCAAAAGAATCTCATCAGTCTTAAACACCAGAACTTTGCTGCCGATATTCACACTCTCGCCCTCAAAGGTCCGGTCGGGTTCAAATGAGGGCTGGACGAGGCGACACTGCAGTTGTAGCCGTAAGGCGAACTGCTGGGCCATCCCGGGATGCTGCCCCGGGCTTCCAGCCGTAGCCGATTCCGAAGAACGAAACGGCGACATTCCTGATCGTTTCAAAGCCGTGCTGGTCAATCCCCTGACTAGGTGTGACTGTCCAGCCATTTGTTGCATCCGAGATTCGGGCTGTCTCATCCGGCAGCTGCCGGCATCTTCAAATACAGACGTAGACTCGATAAACGGGTCGCACTGTCTCGATGTACGAGATGTCGGAACGTGGGTCTCCACGCAAAGTCCCCCAACAACGCGCATTGGGGAAGTTATCAATGACCTGCTCTGACGGGCGATGGGAGTAGGCGAGGGCTGTGGAAACCCACCTTCATTGCCGCCGGAGGCGTTGTTCTCCCTAACCTATTGCTTCCGATTGGTGGCGGAAGAGGGGGGCGAACCCTCAGGTTGAGTGAACAACGCCGGCATCGTCGAGATGCAATCGGCGCTTCGGCCGGAACGATGAGAACAGTTTGGATGTGGCTGAAGAAGACCGTGTCAGCCCCGAGGAGGCCCCCGGCGCCGGGGACGAAGTTTTGATTTATCCGAATTTGCCAAGTGGCCCGCGGGATTACTCGCCTACCACGACCCTGTCGGCTCGGCGATGCTCAACAGCTTCTGACTCGCCCGATTCAACTCTGTCTGCGTTGCCAGCGTGTCGGACGTGATCGTTTGGCATGCGCTCACATTCGGCGGAATTGGGGGGATGGAAGCAGGGCTGCCCGTGATATAGATCATCTCGCATTGGCTGAGGCCGGATGCGTATAGAATATCGCCATCATAGATCTCCAAAAAATTCATCGGTGCGTCGCTGTAGTTGAAGTTGCCGAAGTTGGTCACACTCGTGGGTCCGCATCCGTAGCCCGTCGTGTAGGCGCAAAAGGATGGTCCGACGGCCGTACCAGGAAAAAAGCTGATACTCAGCACATTTTCGAGCCCTTCGCCGGGCGTGAGTGACCCATCGGGCTCGCCACCGCCGCACTGCATGGGGTATGTCGGGCAACCCTCGGCCTGGATGTCATGCTTCGTGGCAGAGAACGTATGGGAAAACTGCAGTCCGCCGAGGATCCGAGACAAGCGGAACGGAGTGCCGGCCACGTGTGCTGTGCCCGCGGCCGTCGTCGCCGCCAACCATTTTACGCCGTTGGTTCCAAGGTCATAACTATCTCGAGCCGCTGTCATCCCGGCCTCAAAGACTAGCTTTGCATTGTTCCCACCGACGAACGGATTCGTGTAATACGCCAGGACCTGCGTTACAGCCGCACAAGCCATTACGTCGTTCGGGTCGGTCGTTGGGTCATTGCCGCAGTCCGATTCAAAGCCTGGCGCAGCGACTAACAACGGGGAAGACGCCGCGACTGGGAATGCGGGGAGTGCGTCCGTCGTGGTGGTGAGGGATAGCGTCACGCCACTGAAAACCTGGCTATAGACGTCGATCACCGCATCCCACTCCTGGATGAACGGGAGATCGGTATTTTGGTATTTCGGATCCGAGCCATAGAAATTTTGGAAGAGGGTGTTCCATGCGGTGGGCACATCGACGGTGATTGCCGTCTCACTGGCGGGGACGACGCCCGGCGCCATTAACGTCAGCATCGCCTTCCCACCCACCACGTTGGTGGAATTCGGGTTTGGGTTATTGGGGGGGTATGGGCTTATCTTCTGGTTAGCCAAGTTGGGCAGGATCATTTCCGTCGAGGACGCCGTCGGTCCGCCCATGGCGATGGAGTCAAAAGCGTAGCTCGCCGGTTCCATCTGAATGTGCTGGTTGAGCGCAACCAGGAAGGTCTGCCAATCCTTTTTGTAGACGGAATTCCATGGCAGCGGAAATTGCTCTTGAATTGGCGTGCCGCTTTCCACCTGCCAGAAGAGGGTCGTATATCCGCACTGATGCGAAACCGCGGGCACTGGCGCGGGAGTCATGAACAACCCGTCGCAGGAGCCCGCGCCGCCACAGTTTTCTTTCCATCCGCACACGCTGGCGTCGATGTTGTTGAAGACCCAAGAGGGTGAATTATAGCCGGGTGAAATGATGAGCTGAATCGTTTTCGGTGGAAGCCCCCGGTTAGCTGGAGCGTTGTTCCATTGATCCACCGCGATAAAGACGTCATCCAGCGCGTTCCACGTATAGGCTCCCTTCGCCGGGTGGAAGGAGTCGAAACCGGGGTCGTTCGGGTTGAGTAAGTACCACGGTATCTGGGGCGCTAGCCCGGAAATTGCGGGATTATCCAGGAGTGTGGTGAAGTATTTGACGAGAACTGCATCTGCAGCCGGATTGGGATAGGCAGACGAACCGCTGGGATAAGCCGCTGCCTCCGCCAGACTCACCTTATCATTGAGGAGAAAGTTGGCGTAGATACCTTTTGGCCCGCGTGCGCCCCAAGGACCAAGTTGACCTGAGACGAAGCCCTCCGTCGAGGCCATCAAAAGGCATGTAATCAGAGCACTATTTCTAAATGCCATGAATTGTTCCCCCTAACCAGCCAGCCCCATTCCATCAGAGCCGGAGTGGATTCTTCGGCCAGGCCAGAACGACACTCAAGGTTAGCCTATCACGAGCGGCCAGTTTTCAACCGCTTACAAGACCGCTTTTTCTCGCTGTCGATTGCCCAAATTTGTACTGGTACTGGCGGGGGCGAAGGTCTTGCGATCCGGCTCCCGAAATCGGACCGGGTGATCGCAAAGCGCCCGCGGGGCACGCTCCTCGTGTCATCGCCCGAGGCACCGGCGCTGGATCTCGTCGGTTACGCGACGCGTCACGCGGGCGGACTGATTCAGGTGGCGGGGGTTCTACCTGAGTTCGCCGAGAGGATCGATCCATAGAAACTCGCCGCCGTTGCCCGGACAGACCCGTCATCGACCTCGCTTTTGCCGAAAGCGCGGCGCGCGCTACCGGAGAAAGAAAGGTTGGAAGCATTCCCCGTCATGAAGACCTTCAGATCCGCCGCCGGCAGGGAAAAGAAGCAGAACGACCGTGCGGTGATGTAATCACGCGGGTTCACCATCTGCCTCTACGTCGGCATTTATGTAGAGTTTCAGGGGATTCATACAGAAAGTGTAAACTCAAGGGAATCTGGAAGTATAGATTCTCGTTAAGCAGCTGTTCGGCGCTATACGGCGACGTAGACTCGATAAACCGGTCGCACTGTCTCGACGTACGAGATGTCGGAACGTGGGTCTCCACGCAAAGTCCCCCAACAACGCGCATTGCGGAAGTTATCAATGACCTGTTCTGACGGGCGATTGGGGAGTAGGCGAGGGTTGTGTTGTTCTCTCTAAGCTATTGCTTTCGATTGGTGGCGGAAGAGGGGGTCGAACCCTCACGTTGAGTGAACAACGCCAGATTTTGAGTCTGGTGCGTCTGCCAGTTCCGCCATTCCGCCGCGGGCACCGATGCTCCTAGTGTACCCAACTCCATTCGCCACCGGCGCTGTCTGTATGAATGCCGTATATTATGAACGCTTGCGCACTCCACACGGATTTCCCTGGAGGACGGCGGTCGAACGCACCGCTTGCCTGCTCGCGCTGCCCCTGTTCGCCCTCGGCATCTGGCTCACCATCCGCCTTGCTGTAGCCGATGCGTCAATCCGCCAGGAAACCCCGGAATCGATCGCGGAAGCGGTTCGTCTCGAATCCGGCAATGCCGCTTATCACGATCTTCTCGCCGAATCGCTCGAAAGCGAGGGGCGCAATCCCGATGCCGAACACGAACTCGCGGTGCGTCTCAGCCCCCTCGAAGCCAGCCATTGGATCGGGCTGGCCACCCGCGCGGAAGTGGAGCGGGATTACCCACGCGCCGAAAAGTATCTGCTGCAGGCGGCCAAAGTGAACGTCGGCTTCGAGCCGCGCTGGTACCTCATGAACTTCTATTTCCGCCGCGGCAATCTACCCGAGTTCTCCGTCTGGACCAGGCGGGCGCTCGCTATGAGTTACGGCGATCTTACGCCCGTATTCCGCCTCTGCTGGCTTGCCACCAACGATGCACACGCCATCGAGACAATGCTTCCCTCAGCCGATCAGCCAGCGGGCAAAAAGACGCAGTTGCAGTATCTGCAATTTCTCCTTGACACCAGGCGCCTCGACGCCGCCCGACCCGTGGCGCGTAACATCGCGTTGCAGGCGGATGCCGCAAATCTTCCGGTTCTCATTCAATACTGCGATGCCATGGTCGACGGTCATACCGATGCCGCGTTCGAGGTCTGGAACGTTCTCTGCCGGCGCAAACTGGTTCCCTTCGAACCCCTCTCGCCAGCCGACGGGCATGTGATCACCAACGGAGATTTTCGAATCAAGCCCACCGAACATGGGTTCGACTGGCGGTTGTCTCGTGTGGACGGAGTCTTCGTTACGGCAGGCGCGGCTTCCGAAGGCGCGGCGGCAGGGGGCGGAGCTTCCATCGAGATGTCGGGCAATCAACCCGAACAGTGTCTGTTGCTGGCGCAGATCGTGCCCCTCGCCCCCGGCCACAAGTACCGTCTCGATTACGAGTATCGCGGCGATGCGGTGGATGAGGATTCCGGCTTGAATTGGCAGATCGTCTCGCTGGGTTCCCAAGCCACGGACATACAGTCCGAACATCTCAAGATGACCGGCGATTGGGTCACGGGCCACCTCAGCTTCAACGCCGGGGGCGGTCCCGCGCGGTTGTCTCTGCGCTATAAACGCGCTCTGGGAACCGTCAGGCATCAGGGCATCGTGGCTCTGCGCAGCGTCTCAATCGAGGCTGTCCCATGAAAAGATTCTCCGCTATAGTGCTGTTTCTGGCGGTCGCCGTTTCGGTCTGCGTAATGTGGGTTCAGGCGCGCTGGCCCACCACGCTCCCGGAAGCAGTGGCGTTCAGCCTGGGGGCAATATGGGTCGCCGCCGCTTTGGGAGGCTGGGTTCAACTGCGCTTCAGCTTCGGCATGGTTCCCCTCGCCGCCCTCCTGTTATGGGCAGGCTTTCAGATTGAATCCGGCGCCACCGTCTACGCGTGGCACACCAAAGTGGCGCTCCTTTACTGGGCCGCCAACCTGGCGTTTTTCTTCGTGGGGCTACAGATCTTCGCGGATCGCCGGCTCAAAATGCGGCTGCTCCAGGCTTTGGTGGTTTTCGGTTTCGCCATCGCTATCGTTGCCCCACTGCAGGCGCTCGAACCGGGTACGAAGGTCTTGTTTCTCTTCGATCCGCCCAAAATCTGGTGGGTTCCCTATGGGCCCTTCCCTTACACCAATCAGTACGCGGCATTCATCGAACTACTGCTGCCGATCGCTCTGTACAACGCACTCGTCGACCGGCCATTGCGGACCTTCTACGTGCTGGCGGTGGCAATCATGTATGCGTCGGTAATCGCCGCGGCATCGCGCACGGGCGTCGTGCTGACTACCATCGAGCTGATCGTTGTGCCCCTGATTGTGCTTCGGCGGTACCGGATTTCTTCGCGTGTCGTAAAGACCGCGGGCATTCTCTTCGGCGGAATTTTTGTCATGCTTGTGCTGGCGGCCGGTCCGTCCAGGGTTCTCGACAGATTCTCCGCAGCCGACCCCTATGCCGGCCGGCGTGAGTTCGTCGATTCCACCATCCGCATGATTCATGACCGCCCGCTTGTCGGCTTCGGACTGGGCAACTGGTCCACCGCCTATCCCGGGTACGCAATTTTCGACGACGGAGCTTTCGCCAACCAGGCTCACAACGATTGGGCGCAGTGGACCGCCGAAGGCGGCATCCCCCTGCTTGCCATCATGCTGACGCTGGCGATCTGGGCCATTCCCCGCTCCCTCGGCAGCGGATGGGGAGCCGGTATCGTGGCGGTGTTCGCCCACTGTCTGGTCGACTATCCGATTCAAAGGACTGCGGTGGCGATCGTTTTCTTTGTAGTGCTGGCCGCCGTGGCATCCACGCAAGGCAGCGAAGAACAAGACTGACCCGACGCACTCATCTCGACACCTGCTCCCGGTCGCCCAAACCCGCCGGACAAATGGACCTGAAAAACTGGCACGACTCACAGTGTGCCCCCACACGCAGATCGAACTGCAGCCGGTCCTGCGCCTCCCGAAGGTCCGCGATCAGCCGTCGGGCGTTATCCAGCGTGTCGTCATTCAAAGGCACCTCGACCACCAAATCGGCGCGAAGAAAATGCAGCCACGCGTGCGCCGGCCGTTTGCCGAATGCGCGTTCCATCGCCAGAGCATAAAGCGCCAGTTGCGGCGCGTAATCCGCGGGCCGAGCGACCGCATCGGTCTTGTAATCCACCAGGTGAATTTCGCCGTTCTCCTCAAACCAGAGGTCGATGGTGCCGCGCACCAATGTATCGTGTATATCGGCGATGAAATCCCACTCCCGCGCCGCCCGTGTTGCCTGCGCCGCGCGCCGGCCGAGATCGCTTTCAAGAAATACATTCGCCAGCTTATGAGCCTCCGCTGGATGCGGTCCCGCTTTGCCGGCCAGCACCTCATGCACCAATGAACCCAGCTCGGCCGCATCCAGATCAGTCTCATCGTCTTCTTCCGGAAGGCTCTCCGGATCGAAACGCGCAAAGCGCCGCGTGTTCCAGCCGATATACCGCTGCAGATAATATTTCCGCGGGCAACCGGAGAACACGGCCAGTGACGTAACATTCACGGCCGTATCATGTTGATCCCCGACATGGGGCCGAGCCAGCGTAAGCACGTCCGTGGTTTTGCCGTCCTGCAACGCGCGAAGATCGGACAAAGGCGGATCGCTGTCGGCCACCACCATGGAAACTTCAAACCCTTCCGGCTCGGGAGTGCTCTGAAAGAAATCGTCCACCAACCTGGCCCAGTTGGTCAACCGTTTGGCGCAGGTGTACGAAAGGATCAGATGCTCCTCGGCGCGCGTCATTGCAACATAAAGCAGCCGATTCGATTCTTCCCTCTCACGCTGCTTCAAACGTTCGCTGTTGGCGCGCGCCCACGAATCCTTCATGCCGTCTTTGCTGGAAGGATCCTTCCATTTGATGCCCAGACCATGCTCCGGAGTAAACGTCACGGGCGCGGACTCACGCTGCGTACCCTTGTGCATGGCCGCGATGATAGTGACGCGAAACTCCAGTCCCTTGGCGGCATGCGCGGTCATCACCTGCACGCGATTGCCCTGGTCTTCGTCGGAGAGTTCGGACTCCGTACTGACGGCATCTTCCATGCTCTCGAGCTCGCGCAGGAAATCGACCAGCGGCAACTCGGCGCCTTTGGTGCGCGCCAGTTGGAGAAAAGCCTCTACGTTATCGCCCAACAGCGAGCCCGGGGTCCACTGAAAGCCACAATCGCCCAGCATACGGACCATCAACACATCGAGCGGAACCACCGGCTGGTCGCCGCGCCATCGCTTCAGATCGGCGGTGAAGCGTTCGAGCTTAATCCGGTCTTCTTCGGCAAAATCGCTCAGTAATGCCGCGTCGCGGGCCGCCATATTCAAGCCGCTGGTAAGCGATGTGGCGAGCAAACGCAGACGCAACAGAGCTTCGTCCCCGAGGCCCACCAGATTGGACCGAAGCACGGTTGCCAGGGCGATGGCGTCGCGCGGATTGGCAATCGTTTTCAGCAGCGCCGTAATATCCAGGCCCTCGCGCGACAGTAGAAACGATTGCCTGCGTCCGCAAACATAGGGAATCCCCGCGCGGTCGAATTCGGTGAGAATCGGCGTCATCGATTCGCTGTTGCGGCACAGTACCGCGAAATCCCCGAAGCGGGCGGGCAGTTCTTCGCTTAAACGCGCAATTCGGTGGGCGATCCATCGTGCTTCGCGCCGTCCGGCTTCGTCTTTGTCCTCGCTCTCTTCGAGCACGCGCAGGATTTCAATCGATGGGCGCGTCTTCCCGGAAAAGCCCTTGCCGGCCCGCAGCGCGCGGTGTTCAATACCCTCGGCGCCGTTCAACAGCGCTTCCACGCAACGCAGAATTTCTTCCCGGCTGCGGAAATTATCGAACAGTTCAGCCTTGTGTTTGCCGTTCTCTTCGATCTCCGCCTGGTAGCCGAGAAAGATATCGGGCCGCGCGTGCCGAAAGCCGTAGATCGACTGATTAATGTCCCCCACGGCAAAAAAAACGTCTTCGCCCCGGATCAGGCCGATCAGTTGTTCCTGCTGCCTGTTGATGTCCTGGTATTCGTCGAGCATGATCTGGCGAAAATGAGTGCGGATGCGCGTGCCGACCTCCTGGTTCTGGCACAGCAGTTCGATAGCGCGGCGTTCCAGATCGTTAAAATCGAGCGCCCCCCGTTCCTTTTTGCGCTCGCGATAAAGCTCGTCAAAGCGCGCCAGTACCTCGAAAATAATCTGACGAAAAGGCGCCGTGTGGGCATCCACGGCAGCGCCGCTCAGAGCGTCCCTCAGCGCTTCGAGCGCTTTCTTCTCGTCTTGCGGAACGCGGCGCATATTCCACGGACCGGATTTAATGAGTTCCATGACGTCCGTGCCCGCATTCGCCGTCGCCAGCGTTTGCGACCACGCAATCAGCTCGGCCCGTTGAGTTGCCTGCAAGGGCGTAATTTTTTCCGGCCAACCGCGCAACAACTCAACCAGTCGGAGAGCCAGGCTCTGTGGCGTAACGCCCGCGTTGGGGCTCGCCATGGCGCGCACGTCTTCCACTGTTTTCCCCGCAGAACGAATGCCATCGTACGCGTTCTTCAGATCGCCGGCAATCCACGGCTCCTGTAAGGTTGCGATCAGCGCCAGACCCTCTTCGCGCCGCTCCGCCATCAGTTCATCGAGCGCTTCGTTCAAACACGCGAACTGCAGGTCGTCCGCCTCGCGCGCATCGAGCACCACAAAGCGCGGATCGATGCCGGCCGCGATGGCATTTTCGCGCAGCAGCCGCGCGCAGAACCCGTGAATCGTCGAAACCCACCCCGATTCGACATCGCGCAGCAGCACGTCGTTATGGCGAAACTGCTCGGCGAGCTTCGCCTTCATGTTGGCGGCGGCCTTCTCGGTAAACGTGACAGCCAGGATGCGATGCGGGTCGATCCGGTGCCGTTCCACCAAGAGCCGATAGCGCTCCACCAGCACCGTGGTTTTGCCCGAGCCCGGCCCGGCCACTACGCACGCATCCTTCGAAAGGTATTCAATCGCTGCCAGCTGATTTACAGTAAAATCCCGCGGCGTAAATTCACGCACCGCGCGCTCCGATGGTGACGAAGTGCTCCTGCTCGATGCGGCACGACTGCGCATAGTCGCACCATTTGCATTGATCCGGTTCCGCCGGCTCGGGCTGAATCGCTCCCCGGAGAAAGCCTGCGAGGCGTTCGACGCTTCGGTCGCGCGCGTCTTCCATCCAGCGCGGCGGCATCTCCAGAAGGCCCAGGTCGGCGCCAGGCACCCCGCCCCAGCCGAAGGTTTTGTCTTCGCGCACCGCCACGTACATCATGGCGATTGTGTTCAGGCCGAGGCGTTCCCGAACCGCCGCGGCGTAGAGCGGCCCCTGCAGCTTCACCTTGCTCTTCACCAACCCCTCGACGCGCGCAACTTTGCTGCTCTTGTAATCCACGATGATGCAATCGTGGTCGTTCAGGTGGTCGATCCGATCCACGCGGCCTGTCACGGTAATACCGCCCGGATAATCCAGCGTCAGATCCACTTCAGCCTGGGAGGATACGGCCCTCCAGGGTTCTTTGTACGCGCTCACGCGGCGTGCGATCTCGCGATAATTCATGCGCTCCACTTCGAGTCTGTAACCCGCAGGCAGATGCTTCTCGCGACACATCGTGTCGAAAGCGGTTTCAAATTGCGCCACGAATTCGCCCTCGCGGTTCACGTTGAGCCACGCCTCCAGCGCCTTGTGCAGGATCAGGCCGGTCACGCCGGCGTGCAACCGCTCGTCAGGACGCTCCGGCCGCCCCTTCAAGGCCAGGGTGCGGCCCGCGAAAAATTTGAACCGGCACTGCGCAAGGTCCTCGAGGGCCGTCAGGCTGATGCGCTGGTGGTGTGCGGCCAATGCCGTCAGCAGAGCCGGGGCTTCAATGCGGCCCGCCCGGCCCGTATGCGCCCGAATTACCTCTGTCGCCGATCTGCATACTGAACCGCGACCGTGAGGGAGTGGACCCAGGTCCGCCAGATAACGCGACGAAGAAGCGCTCTTACCCGACGCATCGTGTTCCGGATAAGTCAGCACCAGGGAATCGCGCGCCCGGCTCTGCAGCGAAACGAATAATTCGCGCTCTTCGCGATCCAGCTCTACAGCCTTGCGCAGGCGGATGCCGCTCTTATTCAAAGCTTCGATTTCATTATCGGGAAACAGCAGATTCGGCGTATTCTTTTTCGGGTAATCCCGATCCGGCACGCCGCAGACAAACAATGTACCGACATCCCACTGGCGCGCTTCATACACGCTCATCACGTGGACCACATCACCGCGCTCGTCGCGGTTATGCATGGATGCGGCTTCCACGGCATCGGCGGCGATATGCCAGAATTCGCGCAGCGTGATCTGTTGTGCGCCATCCACCCAGAACGCTGCAGCCGAGGCGACGGCACCGAGCCACGCGCGCACCGCGGCCACATGACTGCGTGCAGATTCAACAGCAGCGTGATCCCGCGCCACGTCGAGCATGCCAGGCCGGTAGAGCGTTTGCGCCAACAGCTCGAAGCGATGTTGCCACGCGGCCGGACGCAGACGGTCGTTTAGCCACGCATCCACGGCCACGCATTCGCCAATTCGTTGACGCAGATCCGGTTCGCACAAAGCCAGCAGAGCATCCGCGCCGTGGCCGGGCATGGCCTCGCGAACTGCAAAATCGAAACGATCGAACGCCGCGCTGTTTCCCCAGGCGGAATGCGCTCGTAACGCCTCAATCGCCGCGCCGAACTCCCATCCATCGAGAGCGCATGAGACCAGCCCACCCAGAAACACCGCCGCCGGATGCCTGCGCAGAGGTGTTGAAAAATAGTATCGAGCCGGAATACC
>Ga0326727_10015852_pt1 | contig 16058 bp, 18 predicted proteins | sample MB2enrmetagenome_FD_207643 | JGI IMG/M metagenome (GOLD analysis project Ga0326727, IMG submission 207643) | Lab enriched peat soil microbial communities from McLean, Ithaca, NY, United States - MB29MY | ecosystem: Environmental > Terrestrial > Soil > Wetlands > Peat | place: USA: New York...
ATTAAAGTCGTTGCGCGGCAATCGGATGGGCTCAAATTGACCGCGCGCACCCGTACGAGCTATTTTCTCCCGGAGAGTCGCCCGCTAGTGGATCAGTGTGGCGAGGCGGACAGGAAGCCAGGCATATGAGAGTTTGTGTTGTTCTCGCAGGCCAGAAGCCGGCGCCCCATTGGACTCTCGGTCAATACGTTTTTCTGATTCTTGCAACTGTTTGCCTCGGATTCTACGGCTATGATTATCTCGAGCGAGTACTTTACCAAACGTATGAAAGCTGGTCATTCGACCGGGCCCCGGCTCGCACTGCTTCCGTGGGCGCCTCAAAGCACGAAGTCACAACGGTCGGGGACGTCGTTCACGAGCCCCAGGAATCCGTACCCCCGTCAGACCCTCCGTTCCCAACCTCAATTATTGGCCGTCTGTCCGTTCCAAGGCTGCACCTGTCCGCAATGGTCCGCGAAGGCATCGATGGGCATACCTTGCAGCTCGCCGTGGGCCACATTCCGTCGACGGCGTTGCCAGGGCAGGCCGGAAATGTTGGCGTGGCCGGTCACCGCGACACGTTCTTTCGTGGGCTAAAGGATTTAAAGACCACGGACGAGGTCGAATTCTCCACTCCCGAAGGCGATTTTCGCTACGAGGTCGAGTCCTTAACGGTGGTCGAGCCGGACAATGTCGAGGTGCTTGCCGCATCAAATACCAACGTTCTTACAATGGTGACTTGCTACCCGTTCTCCTATATCGGAAACGCACCCAAGCGATTCGTCGTGAGGGCAAGGCAGGTGTCACCGCAAACACGATCATTATCTACTGTGGAAGGAACCGCCGAGTTAGAGAGATGAGACAATTAGCATTGGGAGTAAGTGTGAAACACGATTCTGTTGCTTCCCGAGCCCGGGTCCTCGTGATTGAAGACAACAGTTCGGATGTCTTCCTTCTGGAACGGGCTCTGAATCAGCAGGATTTTGCATTTGAACTGACGCACCTCGCGGACGGAGACCAAGCTCTCGCATTCATTCGCAGGGAAGGCGCCTATGGGGATGTGCCAATTCCAGACTTGATCCTGGTGGACTTGAATCTTTCCAAGTATAACGGCGAAGACATCTTGCGCGAGATCCACGACGCCAAACATCTCGCCAGGGCTCTGGTATGCGTCTGGAGTTCTTCACAATTTCGGCGAGATCGGACTCGGCTCATGGATCTCGGGGTAGCGCAATTCGTCACCAAGCCTTCAGGTCTGGATCAGTTCTTGGGGATTGGCAAACTCATCAAGGATCTGCTGGCCGGACACACAGCGGCTTGAACGCCGGGATTTAGGCCACAGCCATTCGAGCAACCTGGCTGGCCGGCAGCGATTCCAGTACCTCACCGACTCTGCGGATCAACCCGGCTCCAGTGAATGGTTTTGCCACACAGCCAAAACCGCGGCTAGCGTCCTCGCTACCCGACATGAAGAGAATCCGTAGTTGCGGTTCCCGCTGCAGAAGCTGATCAGCCAATTCCAGCCCGTTTATATTCGGCATCACCACGTCGGTTAGCAACAGCGCAACCGTGGACTGGTCGTATAACTTCATTGCGGTCTCTGCGCCATCGGCCGTGAGTACAGCATACCCTTCAATCTCTAGCAAGGCCTTGACGAGCGTCCGAATAGAGCGGTCATCGTCGACCACCAAAATCGTTGGACTTAACTTGCCAGGTTCCATAGGCGGCTGATCCCAAAAAGGGTTTATCATGCTGAAGTTAGGAGGCAAATCCTTTGTGATCTGTTCAAAATTGCTCATTCCCGCGAATTTGTGTCGGGTGCGGGCGCAGCGTCCACTTTTAGTCCGAGTGGTTCCAAGAAGTCGCGAATGACCTGTAAGGTGGCGTCATCCTGACTGTAGACCAACACCGTATCGCCGCGAGGCGAAGACCGATGAGTGTGCGCTGGCTGGTGTTGCGTGGGATCAGACACCCGTGCTTAGTCCCCCGAGCCCCCATTAGTTGCCGCGAATGTGGAATTGCTAGCTGCTTTCCCTGGAGTAAGCGAAGAGAGTGACCCATTCACGGAGCCGTTGGTGCCATTCTTCGGTGCGCTGATACGATTCACTGTCAGCCATTTGGGTGGCCGGCCCCTTCGGGGTGTTTGCTGGAAGGAGATCTTTTCTAGGGCCTCTATTACCGCGGCAACCTGGTCACGCTGTTCGCGAAGTTCCGCAAGAATCTTCTGGATATCCATATCACCCCCTAAGCCTCTCAAAATACTGGAATGGCGCCTTAGGATAAATCTGAGTTGAATTCGCTGTCTGTTCAATATTGCTCAGTTCCGTGCTATCTTTTTGGCCGGGGGATACTGACGCGAGAGTGGCACGACACGTGCTAAGAATTCGGCGAAACATTAAGCTCGCTGATCCGCGAAAGGCATGGGGCTGTGTGGCAAAGGACAACGCTGGCAAACGTCCGGCAAGCAAGGCCGCGCGTGTTAGTGGTCCAGCCGCGGAGGAAAACGGGCCAGGCAGTTCATTTCCAATTGTTGGCGTAGGGGCCTCCGCCGGTGGACTGGAGGCATTCACGGAGCTGCTCAGCCATCTGCCGGCTGATACCGGTATGGCGTTCGTGCTGATTCAACATCTAGATCCGAAACACGAGAGTCATCTGACCGAGTTGCTTTCTAAGGCCAGCACGATGCCCGTCACCGAATTAAAGGGCGATACGCGCGCCGTGGCCAACCACGTTTACGTGATACCACCACGATGCAATTTAGCCATTTCCAGCGGAGTTCTGCATACGCCACCCCGTTCAAACGGTGGCCGGAATATGCCAGTCGACGCTTTTCTGCGTACCCTGGCAGGAGATCGGGGCCGCAAAGCCTTTGGCGTCGTTCTGTCAGGAACTGGATCCGATGGGACCCTTGGCCTCCAGGCGATCAAGGCGGAAGGTGGAATCACGTTCGCTCAGGAGAAGCGATCCGCGAAGTTCGACGGCATGCCGGGAAGTGCCATCGCTGCCGGCGGCGTGGATTTTGTTCTGCCGCCAGCCGGGATTGCCCGGCAACTGGTGACCATGGCGCCCCATTCTCACGTCACACTCGAACCTCAGAAATCGATTGAGCCGCCGGATGCGGCAGAGGTCGAACTGGCCAGGGTATTCCGGCTGGTGCGGAGCGCCACCGGAGTGGATTTCACGCACTACAAACACAGCACCATCAAGCGGCGCATTAGACGGCGCATGGCCCTCCGCGGTTTCGAGAGGATGGAAGACTACATCAGAGATCTCGAACAGAACCACGGGGAAGCACATGCATTGTGCGAGGACTTTTTTATCACTGTCACGGCGTTCTTCCGGGAACCAGCCGTCTTCCAGGAATTGAAGAAAAGGATTTTCCCAGCTCTCGTTGAGGGGAGAGTGGGCGAGGATCCCATCCGCATCTGGGTGCCCGGGTGCGCCACTGGCGAGGAAGCTTATTCGATCGCCATGAGTTTGATGGAATTCCTGGACGATGCTGCTGTAACAGTTCCGTTTCAGATTTTCGCTACGGATATCAGCGAAACGGCAATCGAAAAAGCCCGGGCGGGCATCTACACGCAAGCAGCGCTGGCCCCTCTATCGCCGAAGCAGTTAGCGCGGTTCTTCACGAGGTCGGAGCACGGTTACCAGATTGCGAAGAGCATCCGTGAGGTATGCGTTTTCGCAAGGCACGACATGGCGCTTGATCCGCCTTTTTCCAAGTCGGACCTCATCAGTTGCTGTAACGTCTTGATCTACCTTGGAGCAGTATTGCAGCGCAAGGTGCTGTCGACACTTCATTACGCCCTCAAGCCGGCGGGCTTCCTCGTACTGGGCCCGTCAGAAAGCATCGGCACGCTTTCGGATTTATTTCATCAAGTGGGAACAACACACAAGATCTACCGCCCGCTACTGGCCGCAGGCGTGCCCCCCGAGCCTGGCGAAGGCCTCCGCCCTAAAGGCCGTACAGACCTCCGTGGCAGGATGGCTGAGACCCGAGTCAGGCCGGATGTGCAGACAGCCGCCGACCGGTTGTTGCTGGCCGAATATGCTCCTGCCGGCGTCATCATTGACGATGCCATGAATATCGTTCAGGTCCGGGGGCGTACGGGCCCTTATCTCGAGTTGTCGCCGGGAGAGCCGAGTCACAACGTTCTGAGAATGGTCCGGGAAGGCTTGATAGCAAGCCTGCGCAAGGCGATCCAAACCGCCAAACAAAGCAACGCGCCGGCCGAAGAGGACGGTTTGCGGATTGCAAGCAGTGGCGAGTTCATCGAGGTAAAGATCAAGGTAATCCCGTTTCGGGAATCTTCTTCCAGCAAGGAACGCTACTTCTTGATCTTGTTCGAGGACGCCGTCGCAGGCACTGGGCCAGAGCCTGGAAAGATAAAGGCTGCCGCGGCGAAGCGCACAGTACCGGGGCACGGCGACGGAGAGGGCACCCGGCTGCGGCTGGAGCTTGCCGCCACCAAGGAATACCTGCAATCGATCATCGAAGAGAAGGAAAGTGCTCTCGAAGAGCTCAGGTCTACGAGCGAAGAGGCACAAGCGGGCAATGAGGAACTGGAAACCGCACAAGAGGAGCTGGAATCCGCCAACGAAGAATTGAATACCCTGAATGAAGAGCTCAAGACCAGTAACACGGAACTGAGCCAGGTCAACCGAGATCTGACTAATCTTCTCGAAAGCATCAACATCCCGCTCGTCATGGTTGGGAAAGACTTACGGATTCGCCGCTTCACCCGGGCCATCGAGCCCATGTTGAATCTGATCGCATCCGATGCCGGCCGATTGATCACTGATCTTCGGCCTCACATTGAACTTCCCGATCTACGGCGGTTGCTGCTGGATGCCATGGAGGGCGGCAATCGGGAGCCCTATGATATCCGGGACGCGCACGGGTGTTGGTATTCGCTGCGCATACTGCCGTCGGTGGGGCTGAACGGAAAGATCGACGGAGCTGTAGTGATGCTGATCGATGTTGATGCGGCGAAGCGCGGTCTCGACTTCGCCGAAGCCATTGTGGAGACGGTCCGGGAGCCCCTCGTGATCCTGAACCACAACCTGAGAGTCGTGAGCGCCAACAAGGCGTTCTATGAAACGTTTCAGGCCACCCCGCAGGAGACAGAGGATCGCCTCATCTACGACTTGGGAGAGGGACAATGGAACATCCCGAAACTGCGCGAACTATTGGATAACATTCTCCCTGCGCACTCCACGTTCCGCGACTTTGAGGTGGTGCATGAATTTGCTCGGGTTGGACGGAAAGTGATGCTGCTGAATGCCCGCGAAGTCTTTGATGCGAACGCCCAAGCGCGGACCATTCTGCTCGCGATTGAGGATACGACCGACCGCAAACGGACTGAGGATGCGCTCAAAGCGACCAATGCGGAGCTTCAGAATTTTGCCTACGCACTCACGCACGACCTGCAGGAGCCTGTACGAATGGTGGTGAACTTCACTCAGTTACTGGCGCGGGAGCATGAAGGAAAGCTGGGCGAACAGTCGGATAAATTCATAGGGTATTCCGTGGAAGGGGCGCTAAGAATAGAAGCCCTCCTCAAAGCTTTGCTCACCTATTGGGAGACAACTGAGCAGGGCCAGGACAGCTTTGGCGCCGTCGACTGCAACGGCGTTCTCGCCAAGACGCTGGCGAACCTCCAAGCCGTTATTGCAGAGAGTGGCGCTATCGTCACTTCTGAACCGTTGCCGACAGTCGTTGGTGAACAGGTAATGCTGATGCAGGTTTTCCGGAACCTCATTGCCAATTCGATCAAGTACAGAAGCCAAGCAACGCCAAAAATCCACATCGCAGCGCGGAGAGATGCGGAGGAGTGGTTATTCTCGGTCGAAGACAACGGAATCGGTATCGCTCCGCAAGATGCCGAGCGGGTTTTCGGCATGTTCAAGCGTTTGCATGGGCCGGACATTCCCGGCGCGGGCATTGGACTTGCGCTTTGTAAAAAGGTGGTCGAGCGTCACGGCGGCCGGATTTGGGTGGAGTCGGAAGCCGGCCAAGGGGCGACGTTCAAATTCACTATTCCTGCCAGGAACGTAGCGACGAGCCGGATCCCTGGCAATATTGGCGGCACAACGCAATGAGGCTTAGCCCCCACGGTACACGCGCTGAAATGGATACCACCCACGGAAGCCTCCCGGTAGACGAAATCGAACGTTTGCGACAGGCCCTCGAGGCGGAAACAGAACGTTGCCTCCAAGTGCAGAAGCGGTTGGAGCAAGCGAACGTTGACTTCGAAGAGTTCGTCTCGATAGCGGCTCACCACCTGCGCGAGTCTCTCCGCGACGTGGCTGCGAATAGTCAACTGATGGCCGAAACGTATGCCGGCCGTCTGGATTCTGATGCCGAGGTATTCCTCAGGCATATCCGGGACGGGGTTGCCAGAATGCAATCGCTGTTGACCGACATGGTGGAGTACGGGGTTGCCGATACTGGCAACCGGCAGCCGTCACGGACGGACATGGAGGCCGTTTTGCTCCTCTCGATGGACGAGCAGCTAAGAGAAAGTGCAATAGTTTCTCATGATCCATTACCGGTGGTAATGGGAGATTCCGAGATACTGACAAAGGTCCTCAAGCACCTCATCCGAAATGCTGTAGAATACCGTGGCGCAACCCCTGCGCGCATCCACATTTCTTCCAAGCGGGAGAATCGGGCGTGGGTATTTTCCGTTCAAGACAACGGACCTGGCATCGATCCGGCATTCCGCGACCGTATCTTCGGTGTCTTCAAGCGCCTTCACGGAAAGGAATACCCTGGGACCGGCCTGGGACTCGCGTTCTGCAAGAAGGCCATCGAGTGGCATGGCGGACGTATTTGGGTGGAATCGACGCCCGGGAATGGCTCGACGTTCTACTTCACTCTTCCGCCGGCTGGTTCAGATTCCTCCGAATAGCGCGCCGAACCCCGCAATCTGAGCGAGAGCAAATTCAGCACCTGCCGGTGCATGAATTGCATCTCCATCCGTGATCGGGAGCCAAAACCTCCAAATTGGCGAAACGTCTGTTTGGTCCTGCTCTTGCTGGTACTACTCGGGAAAGAGTAATCCCGAATTTTTCGAAAGGACGCAAGAAAATGCTTTGGACGATTTGCGTGATTCTGTTCGTGTTGTGGGCGCTGGGAATGGTGACCTCCTATACGATGGGTGGTGTCATTCACATCCTGCTGGTGCTCGCGTTGGTTGTCTTGGTGTTCCAGATCATTCAGGGACGGAGATCCATTGTCTGAAAGGCACAATTCAAGGGCAGCTTGATTGGCCGATGAAGTGTTAGGTAGTTTCCAGGAGAATGAAAATGCCGTTGCTAAACATCGTTTTAGTGTTAATCGTGATCGGCGTGGCGTTGTGGCTGATCAATAGTTACATTCCAATGGCCTCCGCCATCAAGGGAATTCTGAACGTGGTCGTCGTGATTGGCGTTGGGGTTTGGTTATTAAAGGCGGTGGGAATGTGGGGAAGCGTGACCAGTTATCGGTTCACGCATTGATCCGCGCTGGTCAGCTGTTCGCGGATCGAGGAGAGACTTGATATGGCCAACAAACACATTTCTTCTTCATGCTTCCTGATCGGGCTTGGAACAGGTGTCGCTCTGACAGTTCTCTTTGCTCCTCGCTCCGGCCGTGCGACCCGTCAGTTCCTCCGCCGCAAGGCCCTGGAGAAAACGGAAATGTTGAACACCAAGGCGGAGATGGCCGGCACTTCGCGCGGGGATTAGAAAAAGCTCCGTCGGCGAAGTCCGGCCGTCGCGTCCGTTTGTGATGGTCGGGGTATTCTCCCAGCGTAGGGAGGTAAAGTGCGAATGAAAATTTGGGCCATCATCCTCGCAGCTTCGGCCCCGCTCTTTGGCCAAAGCAACGGCTCTACTCCAGACAAACCTCAGAATCATGCAAGCGTCTTGGACGTCAGCCAGATCGTGCGCCAGTCCATCGCAGCGACAGAGCGGAGCTGGAACGCACGAGATCATTATACATACAGCGAGCGCGATGAGGACAGGCGCCTGGACTCCGACGGGCGGGTGAAGTCGGAAGATGTCGATGTCTCGAAAATCATCTTTGTCGACGAGGCCCCGTTCGAGCAACTCGTGGAGCGCAATGGGCGGCCTCCATCGGCCGAGGAACAAAGGAAGCAGGCGGAGCAGGTCGACAAACTAAAGCGCGAGACTCCGCAGGAGCGGGTTGCGCGACTGCGCCAACAGCAGGAGAGCAGGTCATTTATCCGGGAAGTTCCCGAGGGCTTCGACTTCCAGCTCATCGGCGAAGAAGTAGTCAACCGCAGGCCGGCCTACGTGATTCGGGCGACGCCTCGCGTTGGCTACCGCGCGCGCGGTACATACGGCAAGCTGATGTCCAAGGTAGAGGGCAAGCTCTGGGTCGACAAGCAGGACTTCGGGTGGGTCAAGGTCGATGGCGAGGTGACCCAGCCGTTCTCGATGGGATTATTCCTGGCGCGCGTGCTGCGTGGCTCGCACATTACGATGGACCAGACGCGATTCGAGGACGGGATCTGGATGCCGGCGCGCATCGAAATGCGAGCGAGCGCCCGGATACTTTTCGTTAAGAGCTATGACATCAACAGGATACTGGCTTACTCGCACTACCAACTCCTCCAGCGGGCAACACTGGCTTCGACTTCTAGTCAGCGTGGACCGGCGGAATAGAGCGCAAAATAGCGGCAGGACCTGATAGAATAAGAAGTGTTACCTCCCGCGCCAGCGACTTCTGGTCGCATCCTCATCGTAGATGACGACGCCTCCCAGCGTGCTGCGTTGGTAACCATCCTTTCCGATCGCGGCTTTGTGACGCAGGTTGCCGCCGACGGCCTCGAAGCGCTGGAACGCCTCAACACCTTCAACCCAGACGTTATTGTGACGGATCTGGTCATGGCGCGCATGGACGGTTTCGAATTACTGCGCCACTTGAAAGAGAGCGGCGACCTTACTCCGGCGATCGTGATTACCGCATTCGGAAGCATTGAAAAAGCGCTGTCCGTCGTCCATGACCTCAAGGCATTCTGGTTTCTTGAAAAGCCGGTGGAACCGCGCGCCTTCGAGATTCTTCTGGAACGCGCGATTCTCTACAAACGAGCTTTGCAAAAGACGGACGAGCTGAAGCGCGAGTTGACGCTTCGTGGCGTACTCGGAGACTTGGTGGGCACCTCCGCTGCCATGCAAGAAGTCTTCTCCGTTATCCGGCAGGTAGCGCCCACTTCAGCGCCGGTATTGATCTGCGGGGAGAGCGGCACTGGGAAGGAGTTGGTCGCGCGGGAAATCCATAATTTATCCTCCCGCGGTGACGGACCTTTTGTCCCGATCAATACCGCGGCCTTGCCTGAAGCCTTGATTGAGAGCGAATTATTCGGCCACGAGAGGGGTGCGTTCACCGGAGCGATGGAGCGCCGTGCGGGGTGCTTTGAGCAAGCTCGCGGTGGCACTCTGTTTCTCGATGAGATCGGCGAGATGCCGCTGAATACGCAGCCAAAGCTCTTGCGCGTTCTCGAAGACCTGCGCGTGCGAAGACTCGGTGGCAAGAGCGAAATTCCGGTCGATGTGCGTTTGCTTGCCGCCAGCAGCCAGTCGTCGGCAACCCACTTACGGGAAGAACTCTACTATCGATTAAGCGTGTTTCAAATCGTGCTGCCTCCGCTCCGCGAGCGAAAGGAGGATATTCCGCTCATTGCGGAGGTCATGATCCAAACTCTGAACAAGAAGCACGGCGCGCGTGTTACGGGTATCGATTCCGATGTGCTGGACCTTTTTCGGACGTATGATTGGCCCGGCAATGTCAGGGAGCTACGCAACGTGATCGAGCGGGCTACAATCATCGCGAGCGTTGGCGCGATTCGGCTGGATCACCTGCCTTCTCCCAGCTTCGATATGAGATCCGGCCGGAGTACACCAAAACCGCCCGCCACGCAGGGTCAGTTAACGCTTCAGCCTGGCCAGCCACTCTCTCATGCCGAAGAAGCGTATATCAAACTTACCCTCGAACATGTGAACTACAACCGGAAGCGTGCAGCCGAGATTCTGGGGATCAGCCTTCGGACCTTACAAAACCGTATCGCCGAATTCCACAAAGAAGCGCACGCAGCAAACGCGGACTGACGACTAAAACTCTTGTAGCGGGTGAGAGTCCCAACCTGGATTCAGGCAAAACCTGCACCTCTCCACGACAGATTCTGCACTTGCCTTCACGACCAGGCTTCTAAAATCGGTCCAGGGCACCCAGCGCACCTGGAAGCGCGTTCCCCTAGCCCGGCATCGCTTTACTCCGGAACGGCCATAAGACTAACAACCTGCTGGACCGCGGTTCCGAATGCATCGGATGACCGATCATCGGCTCGATGCTCCGCCATAGAGGAAGAGGTTGGTGCGGCTCGTGCATTAAGAAAGGGTCGCGAGAAAGGGTCGCGAGAAAGGGTCGCGAGAAAAACTCGGACTCACGAAGCCGGGAAAAGAAAGATTGAGGCAGAGAGATGAAGATGATAGGCGCATTCCTCACGGTATGCGGGATTTTATCGGCCCAGGCGCCGCAGGCTCCGAACCCGACTCAACAATCGAATGCAGCCGAGAATGCGGCCAGGATGGCTAACGGCTCGGGGCCCATCTATCGCGTCACCGTCGTGGCACGTACGACGAAAGCGATTAACTACAATCACCGTAGCGGAGCTACCAGGATTGGCTTCCGTGGGACGGCACTAATGCCGGAGGCCCGTGGCGAGGCCAAGGTGGAGAGCAAGCAAGGCGTGATCAAGATCGATGCGCAGATGGAGAGGCTTGATCCGGCCACGATGTTTGGCCCCGAGTACCTGACCTATGTGATGTGGGCCATCACTCCCGAGGGTCGCGCGACGAATGTCGGCGAAGTGCTCTTAAATGGAGGCAAGACGAAGTTGGATGCCACCACGGAGTTACAATCGTTCGGCTTGATTGTAACCGCAGAACCTTATTTTGCGGTGACGCAACCCAGCGACGTGGTGGTAATGGAGAACTTCGTCAGGCAAGATACCACGGGAACCATTGAACAAGTCGACGCGAAGTACGAGTTGTTACAGAGAGGCCAGTACACCTTGAACGTGAACCCGTCCGAGCTGAAGCCTCTGCGGCTTGATCGGAAAGTGCCGTTGGAACTATATGAGGCACGCAACGCTGTCCAGATTGCACGGTGGACCGGCGCTGAGCACTATGCTGGGGAAACGTTCCAGAAAGCCGTCCAGGGCCTGGAGAATGCTGAGGGTTATCTGCAGGGCAAGGCGGGCAAGAAGCCTATCGGAACGGTGGCGCGTGAAGCCGTGCAAATGGCGGAAGACGCCCGAATTATCACTGTCAAGAAGATAGAGGAAGAGAGCTTGGCGAACGAGCGACAGGCGGGAGCGGACCGCGAATCGCGTGCTGAGGGCGACCGGGCCGCTGCGCAGTCCGAAACTGAGCGTGTCACACGAGAAGCCGAAGGGGCGCGAATCGCTGCACAAGCGGAAACAACGCGCCTAAAGCAGGAAAATGAAGCGCAAATGTCGGCTGCTCAGGGTGAAGCCGATCGTTTGAAAGCAGAGAACGACGCACGGACGGCTTCCGCCCAGACCGAAGCGGACCGGTTGAAAGCGGAGAACGACGCGCGAACCGCCGCTGCTCAGACCGAAGCGGATCGGTTGAAGGGGGAGAACGACCTGAGGACGGCTTCCGCCGCCACCGAAGCGGATCGCTTGAAACGCGAGAATGACGCGCAAACAGCCACTTTCCAGGCCGACCTCGATCGCGCCGCAAAAGAGAAAACACAAGCGGAGGCTGACAAGACGGAGTTGCGAGTTCAGTTATTGCGGCAGTTCAACGTGATTCTCGAAACTCGCGATACAGCCCGTGGCCTGATCGTCAATATGTCTGATGTCCTTTTCGACACGGGCAAGTACTCGTTGCGAGCTGGAGCACGTGAGAAGCTGGCCAGGGTGGCCGGCATCATCTCGGGGCACCCGGGTCTGAAGCTGGATGTGGAGGGTTTTACCGATAGTGTGGGCGGGGATGACTACAACCAGCAGCTCTCCGAACAACGCGCCACGGCAGTGCGGGACTACCTGACCCAGGCGGGAATTCCGATGAATTCGGTTACGGCAAAAGGATTCGGAAAGACCCAACCCGTGGCCTCAAATGAAACGACCGCAGGCCGACAGCAGAATCGGCGCGTGGAACTGGTTGTCTCGGGCGAAATCATTGGCACCGAGATCGGATCGCCAATCGCTGCTAAGTAAATCCTAAGTGTGTTTCAACTCAGGGCTGGCGTGCGATGTGCTGCCGGCCCTGTGAGCGCGAAAGGTTGAGAAACATGAAAGCAGCCGGAGTCTTCGCCATCTGTATCGTTTTCGGGCAGACTGCCGCAGTGCCCTCGCCTCCTGTTACCGTGATGCCGTCTCAACAGGATCGAGCCCGCGGTTTGCTCGAGGACTCGTTGAAAGACAAGAACCCGGACACCCGGAAGCAGGCGGTACAATCGCTGGGCTTGGTCAGCCCAGAGGAGCCCTACCTCTCGGAACTGGAGGCGATGCTCGACGACAAAGATGTCGAGGTGCAACTGGCTACGATCACAAGTCTCATGGATTTGAAAAACAAGCGCACGATCTCTGCGTTGCGCAAGGCACTCGACAGTGATGTGCCCGAGGTGAGTTTTGCGGCTGCGAAAGCGCTTTGGACGCTCAACGATCCGGTTGGACACGAGGCCCTAGTTGCAGTTCTCAGCGGCGAAACGAAAACAGCATCCGGATTCATCACCAGGCAGAAGCGAGACGCGCTCAGGATGCTGCATACGCCCAAGGTGCTGTTCCTGTTCGCAGTGAGAGAGGGCGCGAACTTCGCTCCAGTCCCGGGTTTGGGCGCGGGTGTTTCTTCTTTGCAAGGCATCCTCTCCGATCCAGGCGTTTCGGGGCGGGCGGCGACGGCGCTCCTGCTAAGCACCGATAAGGATCCGCAGGTATTGCTGGCGCTTCAAGATGCGCTCACCGATAAAGATTGGTCCGTCCGTGCGGCCGCGGTTCACGCCATCGCGCTTAGGAACGATCCCGCTTTGGAGAAGGATCTACTTCCACTGTTCGAAGACAAAAAGGAAGCGGTGCGGGTCCGCGCCGCCGCGAGTTACCTGCGGCTCGAGTCCATTAAGTCCACGCGCCCCAGGCTTGCACCGCAGCAGCAGACAAGAAAGTGAGTCTGATCAGCCCAATAGTCGTGAGCAGGGGTATGCACTTGAGTGCAATGTTTGCCGAATCTGAATCGTCATTTCATCGCCTTTTGCGCATTTGAGTAAGGGCCATGCACATGCAGACAACCAGGTGGCAACTGTCAGCCGCCACGAAGAACGTGGCGAACTGAGTAAGGAGATACGTATATGGCAAACACCGCTGTTTTCGGCATCTACCAGAATCGAGTCCAGCTGGAGGACGCAGTTAACGCTTTGCACAAAGCTGGCTTTCGGAACATGGATACTGCCGTGTTGTTCTCAGAGAATCAAGGCTCCAAGGACTTTGCTCACGAGCCGCATACGAAAGCCCCGGAATGCGCAATTTCTGGCGCTGGCCTGGTCGCCATTATTGGGGGGGCACTCGGATATTTTGTTGGAAGCGGCGCCGTGGCAATTCCAGGAATCGGGCCGTTGTTTATCGCGGCGGGCCCGATCATGGGGTTGCTCGCAGGAGCCGGCATTGGCGGTACGGTGGGGGCGGTTATTGGAGCCTTTGCCGGGATCGGGATGCCGGAGTACGAGGCAAAGAGATATGACGGGCGCACGAAGCACGGCGGCATCCTGCTATCGGTTCACTGCGACAGCTCGGACTGGGTAAAGCGCGCAAAGGATCGTTTGAAGGAAACTGGGGCTGAGAGCATCGCGTCAGCAGGCGAAGCGAGCTCGGATTTCGCAAAGACCGACAGACCCGTACGCCGACACGCAGAACATCTGGCGAAGGAGACCGTCGCCGAGAGCGCCGCAGCACCGGGCGAAACCAACACGGATTTGGCGAAGGCAGAGAAGCGCGTACAACAAGCCGGGGTCTAAGCCTCGGAAACGTTCTGGGGTGGCGCGTCAGCCTCCGGCCGGCCCGCTATTTCACGATTACATTCATTAACCACAAAAGGAGAGTGTATGTCATTTCTGGCTTGGATCGTTCTTGGTTTGCTTGCCGGGTTTATTGGCAGCAAGATTGTAAATAGGAGAGGCGAGGGCATCGTGCTCGACGTCCTGTTAGGAGTTGTCGGCGCTGTCATTGGGGGCTGGTTGTTCCACGTCTTTGGAGCCGTCGGAGTAAATGGGCTCAACCTCTACAGTCTCTTTGTGGCGGTTCTCGGCTCGGTAGTTTTCTTGGTTGTCTATCATGCGCTCCGAGGAAGCCGAACAGCCTGGTAGTGCGCGTAGTGGAACGCGTATACCCACGCCACCACGCGTTTGTGAGCGCTTCGCGCTCGTGAAGATCGTAGCGGAGCGCTTTCGGATTCCTAGACGACAAAGCTAAAACTCATTTCCAGCCGAGCCATTTCCTTAGTTGATGAAGGCTCCCGCCTGTTACCAGTCGCTGGCCCAGGAGTTGTGAATTGGTGATACCCAGCAACGATAGCTCTTCCAGGCGGTACTATTCGGCGCGGAAGTCGGAGTGAAACGGCCAAAGTGAACGTATCTGTGTTATGCTAACTATGGATTTGATCCCGCCCAATTATTCAAGGCAGACTGGTTTAGCCTCCTTCGCTACATTCGTCCACCTTCCAAATTAGCCGTTGTTCAAACCAGTAAAGGAAACGAAACGAATGAAGAATATTTATGTAGGCAACCTCAGCTTTGGAGCAACCGAAGAGACCGTGCGTTCACTGTTTGAACCCCACGGAACTGTCGGACGCGTCAACATCTGCACGGACCGTGATTCGGGACAACCAAGAGGTTTTGGATTTGTTGAGATGGACAACGATGGTGAGGGTGAGAAGGCTATCGCTGCTTTGAACGGTACAAGCGTCGATGGCAGGGCGCTGAACATCAACGAAGCCCGTCCAAAGAACGATCGCGGCGGTGCTGGTGGCGGCTTTCGCAAGCGCTGGTAGGATTTCACGCTATAAGCCCCGATACGGATGTAGCCCGATCGGGGCCGCAAAATTACTTTCTGCGTTGGCTACCCGGCCATCTGCTAAACTTGGAGTTGGCATCACCCACCATGAGCCGAGCGGCCTAGCTGTTTTCCGGCCACCTTTACCGTCCGTCCCGGATGGCTTTTGCCAGAAAAGGACGGAACCTAGTGCAAGCCCCCAATAACCTGTCAACGTTAGGGACGGGTGATGAAGTATTTCTCGCCAGTGGACCGTATGGCTACACCCTCGGAATCTTCGTCAACCTTAGAGCCGAACCCGAATGGGCCGATATCTTAGAGCGGAACTCGCAGGTTCGATCTCACCCGGTTGAATGGCCAGAACATGCCAAGCTCGACCCGGCCATCTGAAACCACTCGCTCAGACCAATTGCGCCCTTTAGGGCGCCAAGGGAGATACCAGATGAACAATATTTTCGTAGGAAACCTCAGCCCGGACGCCACTGAACAGGACATCCGATCCATCTTTGAGAAACATGGATCAGTGGACCGGTTCAGGATGATGACTGATCGGGAGACTGGCCACCCGAGAGGCTTTGCGTTTGTCGAGATGACAGATGATAGCGCCGCGCAAAAGGCGATCGCGGCCCTGAATGGATTAGAACTCAAGGGACGAGGCATCAATGTGAACGCCGCTCGTCCGCAGTTGTATCGGCACTCCGGCAACGGAGGCTCTCGTTCCAAGAAGCAGGTCACGGCAGTGACGGCGGTGGAAATGAACGAGCGCCAGACACGGCGAAGCGAGGAAAATGATGACCAAAACGGTTCGCTCCCGATTCAGTCATGAGGTCGGTGAGAGCGTTGAAGGATGTAAGATTCTTGGAAAGAGCATCGTCGCCCCACCGGATTCCGTCGAGCGCCGGCGGGGAATTTATGACTATCTGGTGGAAGTACCGCCGATTAATGTGATGGCGTGTCCCTCTCGAGAAGCAGCGCCCACAGGAGACTCCTACACACGAT
>Ga0326727_10015853_pt1 | contig 16058 bp, 11 predicted proteins | sample MB2enrmetagenome_FD_207643 | JGI IMG/M metagenome (GOLD analysis project Ga0326727, IMG submission 207643) | Lab enriched peat soil microbial communities from McLean, Ithaca, NY, United States - MB29MY | ecosystem: Environmental > Terrestrial > Soil > Wetlands > Peat | place: USA: New York...
TGATGTGAGGCGGGCACGCCGACGGTGACCCCCTCACATCGTCGGGTCACAGCTTTTGCGAGGGATCGATGACCGAGACAGCAGTTTGGAAGGCGATTGTTACCGGGGCTTCAACGGGGATCGGAGCGGTTTACGCGCGAAAGCTGGCCGAGCGCGGCTATGACGTGATCGCCGTCGCCCGCAACGCCGAGCGGCTCGAGGCCAATGCCGACCGGATCAGGAAAGCAACGGGCCGGGCGGTGCTGCCCGGCCCGACCGACACCGACATGTGGGCGCGCGGCGGGGTGCCCGAGAGCGTCGTCCCGCGCTCGATGATCATGAACCCCGAAGATCTCGTCTCGGCGGCCCTTGTCGGCTTTGACCGGGGCGAGATCCTCACCCTGCCGACGGTCGCGGATGAGTCTGTCTGGGCGGCCTTTGAGGCCGCTCGCCAGGGTCTTTGGACCTCTCTTGCGGCCGGGCAGCCGGCGCCGCGCTATCGGCAACCCGTCGCGACGGCCTGACGACGGAAGGGCGCATCGTTCGGCGATTCCGCCGGCAATTCAACTCGATCCGGCGGAGTGGACCGCAAATGCCTATCATGTTCCCTTATGCGACGGGTCGGCGACAGTCGCGAAAACAGCCGTCGTCGGCCGCGGCTGTCGCCGGAGTCCTGCTTTTGGCTCTTGGGGGCTGTGCAGTCGGCCCCGACTATTTGGAACCGACAGTCAATCTTGCGAACTTTCACAGCGCAGATGCCGTGTCATCTCGCGCAGGGACCGCACCCGCCCCGCAGATCGACCGATGGTGGGAAGGCTTCAACGACCCGGAATTGACCCGCATCGTTCGCCGTGCCCTCGATCAGAACCTCGACCTCGCCGCCGCGCTGGGGCGTGTCGAGCAGGCCCGTGCCGCCGCTCATGAGGCCGGCGCGCAATTGCTGCCCAGTATCGACCTGTCCGCGCAAGCCCGCCGACAGCGCCAGTCGCTGGAAAGCCCCACCGGCGCCATCGCCCGTCATCTGCCCGGTTACGACCGCAATCAATCCCTCTACGATGTCGGTGCCGCGGCGAGTTGGGAGATCGATCTGTTCGGCGGATTGAGCCGGGCGGCCGAGGCGGCGAGCGCCGAAGCGCAAGCGGCGGAGGCCGCCCGGTTGGGCACGCGGATTTCCGTGGCCGCCGATGCCGCCGACGCCTATCTCCGCATTCGCGGCGACCAGGCGCGTATTGCCGTGGCCAATGATCAGGTGGCGACCGACGCCCACCTTTTGGATCTTGTCCAGCGTCGCTTCGCCAAAGGTCTTTCCACCGATCGTGAGGTGGCGCAGACGGAGGCGTTGCTGGCCGCAGCCCGCGCCTCGCTACAACCCTTGCGCATCGACCTGGAAGGACAGTTGAACCGGCTGGACGTGCTGATGGGCATGCAGCCCGGCTCCTCCGCGACCACCTTGACGGAGCAGGCAAGCATTCCGTCCCCACCCGCGATCACGGGTACCACGCCGACCGACCTGTTGCGGCGCCGTCCCGACATCATCGCCGCCGAACGTCGCCTTGCGGCGTCGAATGCCCGAATCGGAGCGGCCATCGCCGACTATTACCCCAAGTTCTCCCTTTCCGCCCTGCTGGGCTTCGAGAGCGCGAAGACCGGCGATCTCGTTCGCGCCACCACATTCCAGCCGCAAGGGTTGCTGGGGTTACGCTGGCGGTTGTTCGACTTCGGCAAGGTGGACGCCGAGGTCGATGCCGCGAAGGGAGCGGAGGCGGAAGACCTTGCCCGCTATCGGCAGTCGGCTCTGCATGCGGCCGAAGATGTCGAGAACGCCTTCACGGCCCTGGTTCAACTTGAGGCGAATGTTGAGGAGCGGAAACGCGAAGTGGCCGCCCTGAGACGGGCCCGGGATCTTTCGCAATCCGCCTATCAAACGGGAGTCATCCCCCTCACGGATGTTCTCGATGCCAACCGCCAATTGCTGTCGGCAGAGGACGCCCTCGTCCATGCCGAGGCCGATGTTTCTCGTTCCGCCGTTTCGGCTTTCCGCGCCCTCGGCGGCGGTTGGTCTTCAGATGTTACAGCACTTTCGGAGGTTGCAAATGTCCGGGATAACTAGAGTTGGTCTTGCCCTCGGCCTGGCCGGTGTGGTGGTGGGGTTGGCCGGCTGCGACTCTTCGACGGCTTCGGCTCAGGATCCCCGCACGCGAACCCAACTGGTCAGAGTGACCGAGGTCAAACCATCGGGCGACTCGGTGCGCAGCTTTACCGGATTGGTGGCGGCGCGGGTCCAAAGCAATCTGACGTTCCGTGTGGCGGGAAAGGTGACCGAACGTCTGGTCGATGCGGGCCAGACCGTCAAATTCGGCCAGCCGCTCATGCGGGTGGACCGCACGGACTATGAACATGCCATCACCGCCCAACGGGGTAACGTCGATGCGGCCAAAGCCCGTCTGACGCAAGTCGTGGCCGACGAAGCGCGTTTCCAGTCATTGATCGAGTCGGGAGCCGTCTCCCGGTCGGCCTACGACCAGGCGAAGGCGGCAGCGGACAGCGCCAGGGCGTTGTTCGATGCGGCCCAGGCTCAGCTCAAGGTCGTCGAGAACGAAGGCCGCTACGCGACGCTGGTGGCGGATGCTGACGGTGTGGTCATGGAAACCCTGGCCGAACCGGGGCAGTTCGTCGCCGCCGGCCAGGTCGTCATGCGGCTTGCCCAGGCCGGCCCGCGCGAGGCCGCGGTCTATCTGCCTGAAACCATACGCCCGGCCATCGGCTCGACCGCGGACGCATCCCTCTATGGAGCGGCTGAACACCAGCCGGCGCGGTTGCGCCAACTGTCGGATGCGGCCGACCCGCTCACCCGCACGTTCGAGGCGCGCTATGTGCTGGATGGCAAGGCGGCTTCGGCGCCATTGGGCGCCACGGTCACCATTCACATCCTCTCGCCGGAACGGCCGGAGAATCTGGCCGTGCCGCTGGCTGCGATCGACGATCGGGGACAGGGGCCGGGCGTGTGGATCGTGGACGGCCAAACACCCACCGTGACCTTCCGCCCGGTCAAACTGATCGAACTCAATGGCGAGCAGGCCATCGTCGGCGACGGGCTCCACCTTGGTGAGCACATCGTGGCCCTGGGTGGTCACGCCCTCCACGACGGGCAGACCATCCGCGTCGCCGACCAGCTTGCGGGGCTCAAATGAACAAGTTCAATCTTTCCGCCATCGCGGTCCGCGAGCGGGCGATTACGCTGTTTCTTATCGTCGCCATCATCCTTTCCGGGATCTTCGCCTTCCTCAACCTCGGCCGGGCCGAGGATCCCGCCTTCACCATCAAAGGCCTGAGCGTCACGGCCGTGTGGCCGGGTGCCACCGCGCAGGAAATGCAGGATCTGGTGGCCGAACCGCTGGAAAAGCGGATGCAGGAACTGCGCTGGTACGATCGTGTCGAGACCTTTACCCGCCCCGGCATGGCCTTGATGCTGTTGACCCTGAGCGACAAGACGCCGCCGGCCGATGTTCCGGAGCAGTTCTACCAGGCGCGCAAGAAGCTGGGTGACGAAGCGTCGCGGCTGCCCACCGGCGTCTTGGGTCCCTTCGTCAACGACGAATATTCCGACGTCAGCTTCGCCCTCTACGCGGTCGAGGCGCACGGGATGCCACCCCGTCTACTGACCCGCGAGGCCGAGGATCTGCGTCAGAAACTGCTTCATGTGCCCGGCGTGAAGAAGATCGACATCCTGGGCGAGCGCCCGGAACGGATCTTCGTCGAAATCTCCTATCCCCGCCTGGCCACCTTGGGCGTCAACGCGCGCGACATCTTCGACGCGCTGGCGCGTCAGAATGCGGTGACGCCGTCGGGATCGATCGAGACCACCGGCCCCGAAATCCTCGTGCGCCTCGACGGGGCCTATGACGATCTGCAGAAGATCAAGGATACGCCCATCGCCAGCGGCGGGCGCAGCTTCAAGCTTAGCGACATCGCCGAGGTGAAACGCGGCTACGAAGATCCGCCGACCCGTCTGATCCGCCACGACGGCGAAGAGGCATTGGTTCTCAGTGTCGTCATGCAGGAGGGCTGGAACGGGCTGGTCCTGGGCAAGGCGCTGGAGGCCGAGGAGGCAAAAATCGGGGCGCAATTGCCAGCCGGAATCACCTTCTCGAAGATCACCGATCAGGCGGTGAACATCCAGGAGGCGGTGGGCGAGTTCATGCTCAAATTCTTCACCGCCCTGACCGTCATCATGGTCATCAGCCTGGTCAGTCTGGGATGGCGTGAAGGCGTCGTCGTCGCGACGGCCGTTCCCTTGACCCTCGCCGCTGTCTTCGTCGTCATGATGGCCACGGGCCGTGTGTTCGACCGCATCACCCTGGGCGCGCTGGTCATTTCCCTCGGCCTGCTGGTCGACGACGCGATCATCGCCATCGAGATGATGGTGGTGAAACTGGAAGAGGGCTACGAGCGGGCGAAGGCCGCTGCCTATGCCTGGACGCAGACCGCCGCCCCCATGTTGTCCGGCACCCTGGTCACCATCATCGGATTCATGCCGGTCGGCTTCGCGCGCTCCACCGCCGGCGAATATGCCGGCAATATCTTCTGGATCGTCGCCTTCGCCCTGTTGATCTCGTGGATCGTCGCGGTCGCCTTCACACCCTTTCTCGGCGTGATGCTGTTGCCGAAGATCGAGCCGGTGAAGGGCGGGCTGACGGCCATCTACAACACGCCCCGCTATCAAAGACTACGCCGCGCCATCGCCTGGGCCGTGGGCAACAAATTGAAGGTCGCAGGGTTTGTCGTCGCCGCCTTCCTGGTCTCCGGCGCCGGCATGACCGTGGTCAAGAAGCAATTCTTCCCCAGTTCGGACCGTCCGGAGGTTCTCGTCGAGGTGCAGATGCCGGAAGGCTCCTCCATCGAGGCGACGACCGCGGCGGTCGAAAAGGTCGAAGCCTGGGTGCGCCAGCAGCCGGAAGCCAAGATCGTGACTTCCTATATCGGGCAGGGCGCTCCCCGTTTCTTCTTTTCCTATAATCCCGAATTGCCCGATCCATCCTTTGCCAAGATGGTCATCTTGACCGCTGACGCGAAGGCTCGCGAAACGTTGAAGCTCCGGTTGCGCGAACGGGTCGCCGAGGGCTTGGCGCTCGAGGCCAGAATCCGCGTCACGCAACTCTTCTTCGGCCCCTTTCCGCGCTATCTTGTCAATTTCCGGGTCATGGGCCCCGATCCGGCCGTTCTGCGTGGAATTGCCGATCAGGTTGCCGCCATCGTGCGAGCCAATCCTCACTCCCGACAGGTCAACCTCGACTGGGGGGTGCGCTCGCCGACGGCTCATTTGGTCCTCGACCAGGATCGCCTTCGCCTCATCGGCCTGGATCCGAACGACGCCGCCCAGCAGCTTCAGTTCCTGCTGACCGGGGCGCCCATCACCCAGGTCCGCGAGGACATCCGGACGGTGAGTGTGGTGGCTCGCAGCGCCGGCGACGATCGCCTCGATCCGGCCAAGCTTGGCGACCTGACATTGACCAGTCGAAGCGGGCGGTTGGTGCCGCTTGCCCAAGTCGGCCATGTCGAGTTCCGTCCGGAAGACCCGATCATTCGCCGCCGTGACCGCACCCCGACCATCACCGTGCAGTGCGATTTTGACGAGAGCCTTCAGCCTCCTCAGGTTTCGATGGAGGTGGCAAAAGCCCTGGAGCCGGTGATCGCAAGATTGCCTGTCGGATATCGCATCGAACTGGGCGGAAACATCGAGGACTCGGCCAAGGCCAACAATGCGCTTGCCCCGATCTTTCCGTTGATGATCGCCCTGACGCTCCTGGTTCTGGTCATCCAGACACGGTCACTTTCCGCGATGGCGATGGTGTTCCTCACCGCACCGCTGGGGCTGGTTGGCGCCGTACCGTTCCTGCTGGCATTCCATCAGCCTTTCGGGTTCAACGCCATCCTCGGCCTGATCGGCCTATCCGGGATCTTGATGCGCAATACGTTGATCCTGATCGGACAGATCCGCGCCAATGAAGCGGCGGGAATGCCCCCGTACCACGCCGTGATCGAGGCGACGGTCCAGCGGGCGCGGCCGGTGATCCTGACGGCGCTGGCGGCCGTGCTGGCTTTCATTCCTCTCACGACGTCGGTCTTCTGGGGGGCCATGGCCTGCACCCTGATCGGCGGTACGGCGGTCGGCACCGTGCTGACGTTGATCTTCCTGCCGGCACTCTATGCCATCTGGTTCCGCATCCAACCCGGTCGGGAACCAGTTTCACCCGCGGCATCCCAAGCCGTTCCGGAAGGAATACGCCCATGAGCAAAACCTGCAGCAGCCTTGCCCTCGCCACGGACGTATAGGAGCTCAAAGGCGTCCCGCGCCGCAAGATGAGTCACGCGAACATGCAGTCAAGGGGTAAGGCGACGGCGTTGACGTCTTTCCCGGACGTCGAAACAAGGGTGAGCCTCGGGCCCGTTGAAGGAGAATTGGCATGAATAACGGCGCCGCATCGATATCTGATCCTATCGTAGATCCTACTGATGCGGAAATCCGGCAGAGGGTGGTCGAGGACAGCCGTCACGCGGCCAAGCTCCGGGCACGGGAGGCGATGCTGCACGGTCCGATTTTCATCACAATGATGCGGCTGGCGCTGCCGACGATCGGCGTTCTCGTCGCACAGACACTTGTCAGCGTTGCCGAGACCTTCTACGTCTCGCGTCTCGGCACGGATGCGTTGGTCGGCGTCGCCCTGGTGTTTCCCCTCTGGATGCTGATGACCATGATGGCTGCGGGCGGGATCGGCGGCGGGGTTGCCTCGGCCGTGGCGCGCGCGACCGGCGCCGGCCGGCATGAGGACGCGAATGCCCTCGTTTTGCATACGCTGGTGATCGCCGTGGTCTTCGGGCTGGCCTTTTCCGGCCTTGCCATCGAATTTGGTCCCGATCTCTACCAGGCGCTGGGCGGCGTGGGCGAGGCCCTGCACGCGGCCCTGGTCTACTCGAACTTCATTTTCCTGTCGGCGGTGCCGATCTGGATTGTCAATCTTCTGTCCGCCGCCCTTCGGGGGATCGGAAACGTACGGGTGCCCGCGCTGGTGACATTCGCCGGCGCGGCCGTGCTGGTCCCCTTGTCGCCAGCCTTCATCTTCGGCATCGGCCCGGTTCCGGCCTTCGGTGTCGCCGGTGCCGGCATCGCGGTCACCCTCTACTATTGCGTGGCGGCGGCGGCCATGCTGCGCTACATGGCGCTTGGTCGATCGGGCCTGCGCCTGTCGCTCGAGCGCCTGCGCGGGCCGTTGTTTCGCGACATTCTCAAGGTCGGCGTCCCCGCTGCGCTGAACACCGCCCAGCTGAACCTGATGGTGTTGCTCGTCACCGCCGCCGTCGGCCGGTTCGGTGTCGCTGCGATCGGTGGCTACGGCACTGCGTCTCGGCTCGATTATGTGCTTATTCCCATCCTGTTCGGTCTCGGAACCGCCATTCTCACCATGGTTGGCATCAATGTCGGTGCCGGCAATGTCGTACGGGCGAAGAAAATCGCGTGGCTCGGGACAGCCGTCAGCGCGATCTTCACGGAGGTGGTCGGCCTTTTGGTGGCGATTTTTCCCTGGCTTTGGATTGCCCTGTTCTCCCATGACGGGACCGTCCTGGACACGGGATCGCTGTATTTCAGGATCGTCGCGCCAGTCTACGCCGCCAACGGCATGATCTTCGCGCTCAGCTTCGCTGCGCAGGGCAGCGGCCACATGGGGTGGGTATTCCTCGCCGGCGCTGTCCGTCTGGTCATCGCGGCCGGCGGCGGCTGGCTTGCCGTTGCTGCCGGCGGCGTTTCCGAAGCGGGACTATTCGCGTGCATCGCGCTCGCCCTGGTCGCCGCCGCGGGCATTTGCGCCGCCGCGGCGCTGTCCGGCGCGATGTGGCCGCCCGCGAACGACGATGCCGGCGCGACGGCGAAAGCGTCATGACCGCCAATCCGGGCAGCCGCACGTCCATCAGCTCGCAACGCCATACCGCGACCGGCTGCGGACCGCGGGTGTCGAGCCTGAAGACATCGACTATGTGCTGTGCTCCCATCTCGACGTCGACCACGTCGGATGGAGTACTCGGCGGTTCGAAGCGGGGGCCGGATTATGGATTTGCTGAAAAGCCAACGCGGCAGATCTTATGGAGTTATGAGCGTAATGCAAGATTATGGTCATAACGGATCGAGGTAATGATCGTCATTGCAATCCTGAACTTCCTGGCTGCAGATGTTGCAGATTAAGTGAGGAATTATGACCGACACGACCACCGTCACAATCCCCAGTTGCATCGCCGCGTCAGCGAAGGCGGAGCGGGCCTCGCTGGGCCTGATGGCCGCCGCAAAAGCGATCCGGCGTGGCGACCTCACTTCCGAGGCCTACACGACAGCGCTGTTGCGGCGGGCACGGCTGTTGGGCGATCTCAACGCATTCATCACCATCGATGAGGTCGGCCTCCTTGCCGCCGCCCGTGACGCCGACAAGGCCAGGGCGGCCGGGTCATCGTTGCCGCTCCTGGGGGTGCCGCTCGGGATCAAGGACAGCTATCTGACCCAGGGCATTCCGACGAGCCTCGGTCTCAAGCCCCTCGCTGGCTTCGTCCCGCAGGAAGATGCCGAGGCCGTCGGTGCCGTCAAAGAGGCGGGTGCCCTCGTGTTCGGCAAGACCAATCTTGTCGAGATGTCCTTCGGGCTCACCGGTCATAATGAGGCCTACGGGCAGGTGAGGAATCCGATCTGCCGTGATCGTGTCTCGGGGGGCTCCTCCAGCGGCTCGGCCGCCGCCGTGGCCGCCGGGATCGTGCCGGCGTCCTTGGGCGGCGATACGATCGGATCGATTCGGGTGCCCGCATCGCTGTGCGGCGTGATCGGCTTCAAGCCGACGACGGGGCGCTGGCCGCGCGGCGGCGTCGCGCCGATCTCGCCTACGTTCGATACGACAGGCGTGATCGCCCGCAGCGTCGAGGATTGCGCGCTCATCGATGGGGTCGTAACCGGTGCGGTCGCCACGGGCCGTGCCGCAACCGCAGCCGGCCTGCAGGGCGTCCGGCTGGCTTATGCACCGCGACAGTTTCTCGATCTCATCGAGCCGGATGTCGAGGCGCGCTTCCGTGAGGCATTGGTTTGGCTGTGCGATGCCGGCGCTGACGTGGTCGAAGTGGACCTCGGCAACGATTTCGCTGCCCTGTCGCAATCGGCGACCTGGAGCATCTTCTTTCATGAGACGATGGGCGCTGTCTCCGCGTTCCTTCGCGATCATGATATCCCGATCACCTTCGAGGGCGTGGTCGACAGCCTGAAGCCCGAGCTTCAAGGGGCCTGGCGCTCCATGGTTATGCCGGACGGCGGCGGCGCGACGTCGATCGAAACCTATCAGGCCGCCCTGATGGCGAGTCGGCCGGAAATCCAGCGTCGCTTCGACGTCATCTTCGCCGAGCATGGGGTGCAGGCGATGCTGCAGCCAACCACGCCCTGCACGGCGCCGCTGATCGACCAGCAGACGAAATTCCTGATTGGGGAACGTGACGTGAGCGACCTCGTGCTCGCGAACCATACGCTGGTGGCAAGCCTGTTGGGCCTGCCCGGTATCAGCCTTCCCGCGGGCCGGTCGCGAGGCGGCCTCCCGATCGGCCTCGAACTGGATGCGCCTGTGAAGAGCGACCGCGCGCTCCTCGGCCTCGCGTGGCGGATCGAAGACGTCTGGGCCAGCCGGATCAATGACAGGGAGGGAGGAGAAGATGCGTTTCGAGAAAGGACATAAAGCGGAGACAAGACGGCACATTCTTGGCGTGGCGTCGAAACGGTTCCGCAAGGACGGAATTTCAGCAGCAGGGATCGCCGGGATCATGAGTGAAGCCGGCCTGACCAACGGCGCCTTCTATCCCCATTTCAAATCCAAGGACGAGCTGGTTCGCGAGGCGGTATCATCCGCGATCAACGAGCAGCGGCATCGCGTGGAAGAGAGCCTGCAGGCCGGCTGCGATCTCGAGAGTGTGCTTCGGACCTACCTCAGTCGCAACCATCTCGACAGTCCGGGCTGCGGCTGCCCGTCGGCAGCATTGCTGCCGGAAGTCGCCCGGCAGCCGGCGTCGACCAGGCAGGCCTATGAGGACGGGATCGACAGCTACGTCTCGACCCTGGTGCCGCTTATTCCGATCGCGGACGCCGCCGTCGCGCACCGTCGCGCAACGGCGATGTTCGCCCTCATGGTTGGAACGCTTCAGCACGCGCGTGTCGTGATGGACCCCGCGGCAGCGGAACAAATTTTGGAAAGCGGCGTCGAGGCGGCTCTGTTGCTTGCGCGAGCGCCGTCAACCTGAAGGCACCAAGACCACACCAGGGCGGCGGGTCAGACCAAGCGCCATTGGGATCTTGTCGAACGCGGAAGGGGGGGGCAGGGCGGGCGTCTCCGCGCACCTCCGAGGAAAGCCGCGGCGACCATGGCGGCCAGCGTGCGGCCAAACCCGAAGACGTCGGCGCCACTCCCGGTTTGGAAGCAGCGCCGCCACGCCTTGCCGTCAGGCCTTGCGCCGCCGGGTCACGCGAAGCTGATCAAAGCCGACCGCCAGCAGCAAGATCGTTCCGCGAACCAAATATTGATAGAAGACCGGGATATCCATCAGGTTCATCGCATCTTGAAGGGTTCCCATGATCAGAACGCCAACCACGACCCCACGGATGGTCGCGCGTCCGCCGGCCAGCGAAACACCGCCCAGCACGCAGGCGGAAATTACGCTCAGTTCGAATCCAAGGGACGAGTTCGGTTGTCCGCTGGTGATGCGCGAGGCCAGGATGATCCCCGCCAACCCGCAGATCATGCCTTGCACCGTGAAGATGATGATCCGGGTCTTCTCGACGTCGACGCCAGCCAATCGCGACGCATCCGGATTGCCGCCGATCGCCAGGGTATTGCGTCCATAGACCGACTTGTTCAACAACACGCCGAAGACGACGAAGCAGATCACGGTGATCCAGATCGGCGCCGGCACGCCAAGAATCTGGGCATTGCCGATCACGAAAAAGTCGGCGTCGCTGACACCGACGGCTCGGCCGCCGGTCACGATATAGGCAAGGCCGCGGACCATCTCCATGGTCGCCAGGGTGGTAATCAACGCATTGATCTTGATGCGGGCAATAATATAGCCGTTGACGAAACCGACCGTCACGCCGCACAGCAGACCGCAGACGATGCCCAGCACGATGCTGCCGGTCGCGTTCATCACCATGACCGCACTGACACCGGCGAAGGCCACGGTCGATCCGACGGAAAGGTCGAAGTCGCGCGACGCCAGACAGAACATCATGGTGCAGGCCACCATGCCCAGCTGGGCCACCGAAAGCGCAAGGCCAACCATGTTGCGCGTGGTCAGAAAGTAAGGAACTGTCGCCGACAAGACGACGAACAGAACGATAAAAATGATCAAGAGACCGGAATCGCCAAACGAAAATCGACGATGCAAGCCGGTGGAAGAAGCGGCACCCGGCGCGGTGATCGCTTCGGCGCTTGACGGAACATTGGCACGCGTCATGGTCGTTATCCTCACGATTTTACCGGCAGAGCAGCGCGGAGAACGGCACTTTCACTGGCCTCTTCGCGGCTGAATTCATGAACGAGACTCCCCAAGCGCATCGCACAGATACGATCGCAAACGCCCAGGATCTCGAGCAATTCGCTGGACACCAGGATGACGGCGCACCCCTGGGCGGCCATCGCGTAAATGATCGAATAGATTTCACTTTTGGCACCGACGTCGATGCCTCGCGTCGGTTCATCCATGATGGCCACCCGAACACCTTCCTCGGCCAGCCATCGACTGAGGATGGCCTTTTGCTGGTTTCCCCCCGACAGGGCGGCAATGTCCTGGTTCACGCTGGGCGTTTTGATGCCAAGACGATTGACGAACCGTTCCGCCGTTTCAATCTCGCGGCGCTCGTCGAGGAACATCCCCATGCGCAGGAAGTGCCGACGACAGGAGATATTGATGTTTTCCTGAACCGACCGGCTGCTGATGATGCCATCCTGCTTGCGATCTTCCGGGCAGAACACCAGGCCGTGGCGGATCGATTGGCGGATGGAGCCCAGCGGCAACGGCTGGCCATCCAGCAGGATCGCGCCGGCGGTGGGCTGCTTCGACCCATAGAGCAGCGACATCAGTTCACTGCGACCGGCGCCCACCAGACCGAAGAAACCCAGAATTTCCCCTGCGCGCACATCGAAACTGATCGGCGAGGTCAAACCGGGCCCCATCAGACCCTGAACCTGCAAGCGGACCTCGCCATGGGAGCGAGATTGGTAATGAAAGATATCTTGAATCTCGCGACCAACCATTTGGCGAATCAGGTCGTTGCGGGTCAATTGCTCCATGTTGTCATGGCCGGCGACCTTCTGACCGTCTCGCAGTACGGTACAGCTGTCACAAAGTTCGAACACTTCATCAAGGCGGTGGGAAATATAGATGATAACACGCCCGTCCTTCTGCAGATCTCGGACCAGACGAAAGAGAATTTCCGTTTCACGCGAGGACAGCGAACTGGTGGGTTCGTCCAAGGCAATGACTTGCGCGTTTCGCATCAATGCTTTGGCGATCTCCACCATTTGACGCTGAGCGATCGACAGTTTTCCAACGGTGGCACGGGGATCGATGTCGATCCCTGTCCGCGCCAGATGGTCGGTGACCTGCCGGAACACATCCTGCCAGTGGACCATTCCGAAGGTGGTGGGAAAGTGGCCCAGCATCAGGTTTTCAGCAACCGTCAACTCGTTGACCAGTTGTAATTCCTGATGGATTATTGCAATACCGGAATCAATCGAGTCCCGTGCGCTATCGAATTCAACGGTCTTTTCACCCAGTTGGATGCGGCCCGAATCGGGGCGGTATTGCCCGCCGAGAATCTTCATCAGGGTGGACTTGCCGGCACCATTCTCGCCAACCAGTCCGTGAACCGAGCCTTTGCGGATTTCCAGCGATACCCCCTTCAGCGCCTGCACGCCGGGAAAGCCTTTGGAAATCTCGGAGAATTGCAAGAAGGCATCCATCGGCTTCCTCTCCCTTGGCAGCGGAGAAGGGCCGGCGTCAGAGCGGCGCCGGCGGTTCCCAACCAAAATTGTTATTCCAGGCCGAGATCCTTGCGAACCTGATGGTAGTTCTCACGGGTCGCCAGCGAACCCGACGTCAGAACCAGTTTCGGCGGTTCCTTGCCATTGATCCAGTTCAGCATATTGATGCTGGATTCGTATCCATGCCGTTTCGGCGAAATGATCACGGTGCCGAAGAAGCCGGTCGGTGTCGTCTTCTTGAATTCGTTGATGGCTGAATCGCTGCCACCAATCCCGACGCCGATCACGTCGGCCTGCTTGAAGCCGTTGCCTTCGGTAGCACGGACAGTCCCCAGGACCGCTTCGTCATTGAGACCGAAGGCGACCCAATGCTTGATGTTGGGCTGTTTGGCAATGACGATGTTGGCCGCATTGAAGGCTTCTTCGGTGTTGGTCTTGCGCTGCGCGGCATTGAAGATGTTCTTCTGCGGGAATCCGTTCTGAACCAGGACGGTGGTGGCGCCCGTGACGCGGTCGACGGCCGTCGGCAGTTCGTCGTAGGTGACCCGGATGGCGCCGGTTTCGTCGGCCTTCCAGCCGCGCTTCTTGATTTCCTCGGAGATCGCCGCGCCCACCTGCTCGCCGATCTTGGTCGCCGAAATACCCATGTGCGGGACGTCCTCGATCGGCTTGCCCGAGGCATCGATCAGGCGGTCGTCGACCGTCATCAATTTCATCTTGTTCTGGGCGGCCAGGGCGACGATCGCCGGTCCCAACTTGACGTCAGGTGTACAGATGATCATTCCCTGGGTCCCTTGAGTACCCAGGTTGTTGATCGCCGCCATCACCTTTTCGCCATCCTCGGCGCCAATTTTTACGACCGTGAATCCCTTTTCCTTGGCGGCCATGTCGGCAAATTTCCATTCGTCGAGAAACCATGGCTCTTCAGGCTGCTTGACCAAGAAACCGATCTTCGGTTGGTCGGCGGCATGGGCAACCGCCATGATTCCCAAACCCATCGTCAACGCAGTCAATCCGCCGATTATGATTTTCTTCAGCATGATGTCCGTTCCTCCCTGGGTTGGAACTTGACCGATGACCGGCAACAACGCGCCTGCGCATGGCACCGCCATCGGCAACGACGCCGGTGACGTCGACGACACGGTCCCCGAACGGGGTGGGGCACCATTATCCGCGCCACCTGGTTCTGGCTGCGATCGCATTCGCCGGAACACAATGTTCCATCACCATCCAATCGCCGCCGGACTTTGACTTGGCATTCCTCTCCCGTTATTGACCCGAAATATAATATAATATAGTTCTCTTTCTCATCCCAATTCTATTTATTGTTCATACAAATGATCACTGATCATACAAATCATCGCGGCTGTTCCTCTGCAGTGCCGGCCAAAAGATGCTCGGTCTCCACAACAGATCCAAGACAACGGGATAGACTTCATCCAGGTCCACAGCGTCCCGGACCAGGTCTTCATCGGACCGGACCGGACGGGGCGGGACGGGCGGCGCACCGGGAAGACCTAATCGACTGATCGCTGATCTCCTTGTCAACCGATCGCATCCTGCATCAGCGCGCTGCGTCCGCCGTCTGCCAGGACCGTGGTTCCGGAGATGAAACCGGCCATGGGACTGGCGAGAAAGGCGGCCAGGGTGGCAATGTCCTCCACGCAGCCCATGCGGCCCACGGGGTGAAGCGCCACGGTGCGCGCGCGCTCGACCGCGGGATCGGGGAACCTGTCGAACCAGACCTGGTTGCCTGCGGTGTCAACAAAGCCGGGAGCAATTCCAACCGTGCGGATGTCCGGCCCCCATTCGATAGCCAGGGATTGGACCAGCGCCAGCAGTCCGGCCTTTGCGACATTGTAGGGGAAGCACCCGGGTATCGTGTTCCAGCCGTGGTTGGAGGTGATGATCAGGATGACGCCACCACCCCGGGCCTGTTTCAGCAGCGGTCGTGTCGCTTGCGCCAGGCGCCAGTGGGCGGCCAGATCAAGATTGATGCATGTGGTCCAGTCAACTTCGGTGCAGGCGGCAGCGCCGGCAAAAATGTTGAGCCCGGCATTCGAGACAAGAATGTCCAGTCCGCCAAGGATGTCCCGGGCTGCCGCGATGGCCCTGGCAGGTGCCTCGACCTCGGTTAAATCAGCCTGAAAATAGGCCGACCTGCGCCCATGGCATTGAACGGAATGGTGAAAGGCCTGCACGCCGGGGCTTGTCGCCTGACTGCGTCCGCAGCCAGCAACGTCGCCCCCTGCCTTGGCCAGCACCGCCGCGATGGCCGCGCCGATGCCGCTGCTGACACCGGACACGAAGGCTCGTTTTCCTTGCAGATCGATCGTCAGGTTGCTGGCCTTCATACGTAGTAATTCCCTCTGGCCTTGAGTTCACGGATACCGGGATGCCTGGCCAGTTCGTCTTCGCGCAGATCGACGCCCAGACCGGGGCGATCGGACAGATGCAGAAGACCGTCGCGGACATCCAGGGGGTGGCTGATCACCTGGTCGCGCCAGGGCACGTCGTTCAGCATGTATTCGCAGCGGAAGAAATTCGGAATGCTGGCGCAGACATGGGCGCTGGCCAGGGTGCTCAACGGGCCATTGGGATTGTGCGGGGCGACGAGGACCCCGTATGCCTCGGCCATCGTCGCGATACGCTTCATCTCGCTGGGGCCGCCACAGCGGGTGACATCGGGCATGACGACGTCGCAGATATGGTTTTCCAGGATCGGACGGAATCCGTGCCGCGTGTAGTGGCGTTCACCGACACAAATCGGGACATTGGACGGCAAACGGTCCCGGAAGGCGCGCAGCGTCCGGGCGCTTTCCGGGCCGGCCGGTTCCTCATACCAGGTCAGGCCGAGGGGGGCCAATCGTCCCGCCATCTTCACCGCCACCTCGAAATTGAGCATGGCGTGAGTTTCGATCATCATGTCGAATTCCGGCCCGACGGCGGCGCGTACGGCCCTGGTAACCTCGTATGCCCGATCCTGCTGGGCTTTCGTCAGCGCGAGATTGGTGTCCAGATCCTCGCCGT
>Ga0326727_10015854_pt1 | contig 16057 bp, 16 predicted proteins | sample MB2enrmetagenome_FD_207643 | JGI IMG/M metagenome (GOLD analysis project Ga0326727, IMG submission 207643) | Lab enriched peat soil microbial communities from McLean, Ithaca, NY, United States - MB29MY | ecosystem: Environmental > Terrestrial > Soil > Wetlands > Peat | place: USA: New York...
TTGGCGTTGCTTCTAATCTGATGCTCCCCAATCGTTTTGTAAGCGCGGAGGAACTGGTTGAGCACGTAGGCGCCGCGGACATTTACATCACGCCTTACCGGCAGGAGGCGCAGATCGTCTCCGGCACGCTGGCCATTGCACTTGGCGCAGGAAAGGCGATCATCTCCACGCCGTACTGGCACGCGAAAGAGTTGCTGGCGAACAACAGAGGTGTGATCGTACCTTTCCAGAATCCCGAGGCCATTGCGCAGGCGGTGCTTCAGCTGCTGGATAACGATGGACAACGGCACGCCATGCGGAAACGGGCCTATCTTCACTCACGGGAAACAATATGGCCCAAGACTGCGCAGAAGTATATGGCGAGCTTTCAGCGCGCGCGTTTCGAGCGCTCTCTGCAGCCGAGAGCGGCCCGTAAGGACGAAGTGGCGGCCAGCGCTCTCGATGTTCTGCCGGTGCTGAATACCGCTCACATGTTGAGTTTGACAGACGACACGGGCATTCTGCAGCATGCAATCTTCTCGGTTCCCAATGCGAGCGAAGGTTATACAACCGATGACAACGCACGCGCGCTGATCGTGTCGGTCCTTCTGGAAGATAGCCTGCAACAAGTCGACAGAGAGGAGTATCTCAAACTATCTCGCCGCTACCTGTCCTTCTTATGGTTTGCCTTTAACTCCGAAACGGGAAGGTTCAGAAACTTTCTGGACTATGACCGAAATTGGCGAGAAGACGTTGGATCGGACGATAGTCATGGACGCGCTCTATGGTCGCTCGGGAAAGTGCTCGGCCATTCGCGGGATTCGGGGTTGAGAGGGGCCGCAGGAAGGCTCTTCGAAGCGGCCGTCCCTGCAACACTGGCGTTCACCAGTCCGCGTGCCTGGGCGTTTTGCATTCTGGGCATGCAAGCCTATCTGGATTGGTTTCCCGGGGACAGAACAATTCAGGGCGTCAGGAACATACTTGCGAATCGGCTTTTCGATATCTACGAGCGAAGTCATTCCGCGACGTGGAGATGGTTCGAGAAGAGTCTCTCATACTCCAATGCGAGGCTGTCGCAGGCACTCATCCTGGCTGGATGGCGGAGCGACAACCAGAAAATGATCGAGGCTGGAATGGATGCTCTCAAGTGGCTTGTCGCCGAGCAGCACCGCGACGACAAGGAGATCTTTGTGCCGATCGGTTCCAACGGATTCTTCATTGAAGGAAGCGAAAAGGCGCGTTTCGATCAGCAACCGTTGGAGGCATGCGCAACGATCTCGGCTTGCCTTGAGGTGTACAGGCTGACGGAGGAAAGTTGCTGGCTCGAAGAGGCCCAGCGTGTGTTCCGTTGGTTCCTCGGCAAGAACGATTTGCAGGTGCCGGTCTATGACCCGGGAACGGGCGGCTGCAGAGACGGCCTTCATCCCGACCGCATCAATGAAAACCAGGGAGCGGAATCAACGCTATCGTTCCTGATGGCTCTGCTGGAAATGCAGATGCTTAATGTGGCAAACGTAGACCAACTGCATCAGGAAATGAGCGTCGCTTTTGAATCCGATCACCTTGCCGGCTGAATCGCCGGAGTCTATCGCGCAGGAACAGGAAAAGCTTCAATCCTGCGTGGACCAGCCCTTGTTCACGCGCTATTCCGACAATCCGATCCTCAGCCGGGAGCACTGGCCCTATCCGATTAACAGCGTCTTTAACGCCGGCGCTGTGCTGCTGCCCGGCGGAGATACCTTGTTGCTTTGCCGCGTTGAAGACCGGAGCGGTCTATCGCATCTTTGCGCCGCGCGTTCCGCCAACGGCGTCGATGCATGGCGAATCGACCTGAAGCCGACACTGATGGCAAATCCGGCGGAGTATCCCGAAGAAGTCTGGGGTATCGAAGACCCGCGCATAACCTATGTGCCGGAACTCGATCAATACGCGGTGGCCTATACCTCCTTTGCGCGCGGCGGTCCCGGAGTCTCTCTGGCGCTGACCAAAGACTTCAATAGCTTTGAGCGAATCGGCGTAGTCATGTCTCCCGAGGATAAGGACGCGGCGCTGCTGCCTCGCAGGATTGGCGGCCGCTGGGCACTTATCCACCGGCCGGTAACAACGCTGGGTGCTCATATGTGGATCTCCTACTCTCCGGACCTGCGCCATTGGGGGAGCCATAAGATCATCATGGAAGCACGGCGCGGCGGGTGGTGGGACGCGAACAAGATTGGGTTATGTTCTCCGCCAATTGAAACAGCCAGGGGATGGCTGGTGATCTATCATGGGGTGCGGCAAACCGCTTCGGGAAGCATCTATCGTCTGGGCCTGGCTCTGTTCGATCTGGAGAATCCGGCGGTTTGCCTGCAGCGCGGAGATTCCTGGGTCTTCGGCCCTGAAGCGTCTTACGAGCGTGGTGGAGACGTAAATGATGTTGTGTTCCCTTGTGGGCAGACCATCGGCGAGGACGGCGATACCATCAATCTGTATTACGGCGCTGCCGATTCCAGCGTTGCGCTGGCCACGGGCAGCATACGCTGCATGCTCGGTTGGCTCGACGCGCATCCGAGTCCACTTGAAGACAGTGCGCAGTAACGGAGCCCAGCCGCTGGCGCAAGGAGCGATGGAGATGAACTTTTCGAACCGGACGTGGCCCGCGTGGGTGCCGCATCTGCTCTGGATACGGCGCGAGTGCCCTCGCTGCAATTCGCTCAAATTCAAGCCGGCTGAATTGCGGCCTCTTGACGGCCTGCTCGGGATGTTTGCGGTACGTCCCGTGCGCTGCATGTTTTGCTGGCGGCGCTATTACTGGTTCTCATTACATGACGCCAATGCGGGATGAGACCACGCCTGTTTGCGGCGTCGGCCAGCGGCTGTTGCCGCCGAGGGCGCGGGAAGCAAGACGCAGCTCCTCCCGCGCTCGGCATCGAATGAGTCATCGTTCAATCACCGCAGCGTCCAAATGCAAGAGCGGGGCGGTATGAAGATCCCTATCAAGCGACTGGTTCAATCTCATGCGATGCCGATGCACAAATCGCTCATGCCGCGCTGGCTCACGCACATGGGAGCGCTGGGACTCTTCTCCGTTGCGATAGTCGATTCCTCCCCTATTCCTTTGCCGCTGCCCGGCAGCACCGATCTTCTGCTGCTGTGGCTGGTGGCGCACAACGGAGATCCATGGTTACTGGCCCCCTGCGCCATCGCTGGGAGTATCCTGGGCGGATACACGACCTGGCACATCGGCTGGAAAGGCGGCGAGACGGCGCTGCGCCGCTATGTGCCGGCGCGTCTTCTAGGGCGGGTCGTGGGATGGGTGGAGCGTCATCGAATCCTCGCCGTGTTTCTTCCCGCAGTGCTTCCACCGCCCGTTCCGCTCATGCCATTCCTGCTAGCCTCCGGCGCGCTGGGCGTTACCCGCAGGCGCTTCCTCGTCGTCTACGGCGCGGCCCGCACCCTGCGTTACTCCGTCGTTGCCTGGCTGGCTGCGATCTACGGACGGAGGATCGTCCGTCTGTGGTCTGGAAGCCTCGATAAGTGGTCGACACCGCTCATATGTGTGTTCGCGGGCCTGCTTGTTGCCGGCGCCTGCTACGGGATTTGGAAGGTTCGCGGTCTGCGCAAGATCGATGCCGCTGAGACACTTGCGTTGCGCGCCTCCGCGGCTCGGGCAGGCTAAACCGCGGAGCCGCTTTCTCCTGCGCAGCGCGCATGATTCATGCCCCTTTTCCTCACGTCGTGCAGCTTACCTATTCAAGAACACAAAAAAGCGGCCGGGTGGAATGCACCCGGCCGCAAACTGCTTCAATGAAGAACAAGGGTCTCCAGAAACGGTAGCCCTGCTACCTACCGTTCCTGGGCTCCGATGCGCGAGGCTGAGGCTGGCGAGCCTGCAATGACTGCTGCTGCGTGGTGTGTTTTTGCGCCAGCTTCTGCGTCTGTTGCTGGTGCTTCTGCTCTACCTGTTGTGTTTTGGCATCGCTCGCCTTCTGCCGGGCAAGCTGCTGGTGTTCCGAGTCCTGCTTCTGTTGAAGCGCCTGGCGTTCCTGGGTTTGCCTGGCGATCAAGGTGTCCTGCTGCTTTTCATACCTCTTGTCCGCCTTCGCATTCCCCGAATTTGCGGGTGCGGGACGAGCAATGGGAGCAAGGTCATTCGGATGGACCGGGGCGCGCGACTCCTTTGCCGCACCGCTGGTGGGTTCCGCTGGCTCCTTGGCGCGCACCGCTCCATGTTCCTCGTTGAAGTCTCCCGGCTTTGCGGTCGCGGCAATTGCCGGCTTGCCGTGGTTCACTCCTGCGCGCTGTTCCGGGTTGGCGCGCGCGGCCTGCGCATGTTCGGTTTGAGCGGCCACAGCAGGAATATGCCTCTGGTTTACCGCGGCCTCCTGTTCATGGGTTGGACGAGCGTCGATCCCGCCGGTCCCGCCGTTGTAGCTCGCGCGGTTGACGGTGCTCATTTCAACTCTCTCGTTGTAGACATTGTGAATATTCACCACATCGATATTGTTGACGGATCGGTTGTAGAAGAAGTGTCCGTGATCCCAGCGGCCGCCTTCGTAGCCCCCGCCCCAATAGCCGAAACCGTAGTTGATTCCGCCATAGAAGCCCACGCTCTGTCCCCAGTAACCTTCATTGAAGAGATATCCGCCGTCGCCCCAGCCCCAATAACCGGGCGTCCAGAGGAAGCCCTCCTCCGGCGCCTGGACCCACGTGCCTGGTATCCAGTAGTAATCGGAGATGCTGTCGTCATAGGCCCAGTAGCCGGGGGTCCACATGTACCCGTCCCCAGGACAAATTGGTTGCTCGTAGACGGGCAGCATAGGCGGACCGATCGCGATCCTTATGCCTATCTGTCCGAATGAGGCGGCCGGAATGGCCAATATCAGAAGCGCCAGCAGAAACCGGATAGTACGCATACAAATCTCCTTGCCGGATCGTCCTTCGATTGCCCGTCTATACCGCGCGAATCGGGGCTGCGAGAACTGAAAGGCAGCGCATAACGCGCCAAGGTCAAGACTTTCATGGATTCCCGGCATGGTCTGTACACATCTGCTCACCTTTTACGAATGCGACGAGATGGCTGGTTTACACAACAAACATCGCAACGCCCGCCACGAACATGGCCACTGTGGTGAAGGCCACAACAATCCATCCAAGACGGGAACTTGGTTGGCCCTGCATTAATTTCTTATCAGCGGCGACGATGAGGATTGCGACGAGAAGGAAGGGAGCCAGCAATCCGTTGATGACCGCCGTCCAGTAGAGCGCTTTTACCGGATTGACGCCAATGAAGTCCAGCCCGACACCTGCTGCTGTAGAGACCAGAATCAGAGCGTAAAACCAGCGCGCCTGTTTCAGTTTCTTGTTGAGGCCCTGGCGCCATCCTAAAGTCTCAGCGAAAGCATATGCGGCCGATCCTGCCAGCGTCGGAATGGCCAGGAATCCCACGCCGACAATTCCCAGCGTGAAAACGGTGGCGGCGAAATTGCCGGCAAATGGGCGGAGGGCCTCAGCCGCTTGTCGAGAGGTTTCGATATTCGCGATGCCATGACGGTTAAGCGTAATGGCCGTAGTGAGGATGATGAAGAACATGACCATGTTTGAGAAAAACGCGCCAACGCCCACATCGATGTTTCGCATTTCCAGCTCTTCAGAGGTGGCTCCTCTCCGCAGGGCCAGCGAGCTCTGGCCTGCCGACTTTTCCTCTTCGACTTCTTCACTGGTCTGCCAGAAGAAGAGATACGGGCTGATGGTGGTGCCGAGGATCGCAACCAGAGTTGCCCATTCATTTCTGGAATGTGGCATTGAAGGGATCAGCGTATCGCGCAAGACCTGGCCCCAGTCGGCTCCCACAATGAATGCAGTAATGGGGTATGCGAAGAGAACAAGCACCAGCCACTTGAGCACGTTTGCGATCTGCTGATACTGAAGCCGGATGGTTGCCCACGAGATGAGAACCGCGAAGGCCAATACGAACCAGTGGGAATTGACGCCGGACAGCATTGCCGCGGCATCCGCCATGCCGGCAAGATCCGCTGCGATATTGATTGTATTTGCGACTAAGAGGGCGATGACGAAGGAGATCAAGAGCCATCTGGGAAATTTATGTTTGAAATTCCCGGCCAGGCCCTGTCCCGTCACCTTGCCGATGCGGGCACACATCATTTGCACCGCCGCCATCAGCGGCCATGTAATCAGTGCAGTCCAAAGAAGTTTGGTCCCGAGCTGCGCGCCGGCGATCGAATAGGTGGCGATGCCCGACGGGTCGTCGTCAGCGGCCCCGGTAATAACGCCGGGCCCAAGCGATTTCAGCAGCAATCGAATCCAGTGGAGTGGGGTTGATGCTGAAATTACGCGCTCGTTCCCGGCTCGATCTTCCGCCGAAGGCGACTCCACTTACGGGCGTGTATTCTGCGGTGGATTGGCTTGAACGTTGGTTCCAGCAGCCGCATCTTTCACTTTGCCCAGGGCATTTTCAAGCTTGCCCTTCACCTGCTGGGCAATTCCTTTCACCTGGAGCGGTGTGTTGCCGGTTAACCCGCCCGCCTTTCGCTTGGCGCTTCCCACTACTTCGTCTATGGTCCCCTTGATTCGATCGTTGTTCATAGTTCCACCTCCGTGGATTCAACTCGTTCGACTTCGACAAAGGCACCGAAGTGCTGCTTCGGCGCCTTGATCAAAGATCATGTGGCGTATTTTCCATTAAATGGCGCGTCAGGCGTCGGACCGTACAGAGTGAACGGCGCCGCGAGCGCCAGCCTGGGCAACTGGGGCATTCGACTGTTTACACCGACTGGGCGTGATCGTTGTTAACCTTTGTCGACGGAATGCCCCCCGCCTGTGTGACCGCGCCCATCGCGGACTTCATTTCCCTTGAATTGGTCAGGGGATCTCCGCTGCGCTGCGGGCTTATCGCCAACCTTAGGCATTTCGCCGCTGTAGCCGTGGTGTGGATCGAAAGTGTTGTCGACCTTGCCCTGAAAGTCGTTGGACCCATGAAACCACGGACCAACACCAATGAACGCGCCATCGTTAAACCATTCCGGACCGTAGTAGCCGTCGGGGACGCAGTTATATGGAGCGTAGTCATAGTAACCGTAGGGACAATCGGGGGCGACTCCGATTTCGACCGTGACCTGAGCCGCTGCCTTGGGAGCACCAGGCGCCATGGCGAATGCGGCGACAGCTGTCAACGCAAGAAACTTGATCCTGATCATGAATTCTCCTCACAATAGTGGTTGCGGCAATCATTTGCCTGCTCCAACCTTTTTTGAGCGTAGCGGCTCAATTCATGTGAGTCTGAGCAGTATCGATCACGGGCGGCGCAATCAATGCAAATCGCAACTACGCCGCTTCGGGCTGAGAGAGTCTATTTGCGTGGCAGAAAGGAGCCGCTGGCACGGCTGGAACTGAGGCGCCGGAAAGCCGTCCAGCGCCTCAATCCACCAAGGGGAGGCCGCATCATGATAGTGAAGAATCAGGCAATGAGCCCGCCAAACTCTACCGCAATGACCTTCGGGATTCGACACGGATGCCAACCGGTTCTTCGGGAACGCGCAATGCCCAGTAGAAGATAAACAGGATCAACGCCATTTGCAGGATTGTCATTGCGCCCTCTCATATGTACTTCTGGATAGATTCATCATTTCTTTAGGCAGCGGCATTTGATCGAGTGGTTCGACGACCATGTACTGAATCGAACCGCCGCAATAGATGCAGTTCGTCTTCTGCTCGTGACTGCCGGAACCGGAGAGTGGCCGGGGGAAGGTCCGCAGGCACTCGGGGCAGGCAATCGTAACGCATGCCTCCCCGGAAACGCCGCTTCTGTTTCGTTGGATCAGTAGAGGCGCCGCGACGCGGGCCGGAAGCGGATCTCGGCGCTCCATGAGCGATAAGGTTTCGATGACCCGCAACAGGGCGCCCATGCTGCTGCCTTTTTGGTAGAAAGCGTCGGCAGCCACGCCGGAAGGAACCTCATCGCCGGAGAACGCGCCGCTCATGGCGATCAGCTGGATATCTGGAAACCGGCGGCGGACTACCCGCAGGAGCTCGTATCCGCACATGCCCGGCATGTTGAGATCTGACAGGAGGATGTCGGGGATTTCATCCCGCAACTCACGAAGCGCGGAAAATCCGTCCTGGGCGGACCGCACAGAGTACCCAATCTCAGTAAGCACGGCCGACAACGATGTTCGAACCGAAGGCTTATCGTCTACGATGAGCAGTCTTTTTTTTGTAGGGGACATCTTACACCTCACCGATCGGATGAAGAAGGGCGCTTGAGAGAGTGTCCCATGCGGGCAATATCAAAACTGTTCAGTTTTACACAGGTTTGCCGAGAAACTCTGGCTGGATTGTGGTTACTCTTCCGGCCCGCTGGAAATTGCCTGCGTTTCGGCGTCGTCGTCGGGTATATGATCGTGCAGAATCACGTTGAGCAGCGACTTGTGGACGCGGATACGGCCGCTGTATTCGATGAAGCCGAGCTTGCGGAACCGGTTCATGAAGAAGCTGACGCGGGATCGCGTGGCGCCAATCATTTCCGCCAGGGTCTCCTGCGAGATCTTGGGAATCAGCGTCTCCGGCTCCCCCGGCCGTCCAAACTCAGCCATCAACAGCAGAATGCGCGCCAGGCGCTTTTCGCTGGAGTTGAAGAGTTGATCGACCAGGTCGGCCTGGATGCGCATGCTTCGGTCCAGCAGAAACTTCAGGAACAGGTCGGAGAAGTCGTGCTCCTCGTGCATGACGCGGATCATCTCATCCCGCGTAATCTTGAGCGCGGTGCAGGCGGTAACGGCGGTGGCCGTGGACAAACGCAGCCCGGGCATCGCCGCGAGCGACTCCTCACCCACAAAATCGCCCGAGGATATCAGCGCGATGGTGGCTTCCTTGCCGGCCTGCGAGACGACCGTAACCTTTGCGCGGCCCTTCTGAAGATAGAAGACTGAATCCGCGGGATCTCCCTGCGAAAAAAAGGCCTGCTTGGGCGCCAGTTGAACGATTCTTCGTCCCAGGCCGGCGCTCATGAGGAAGGCGGCTGCATCAAATGCGGGTTTTTCCAGCTCAACCATCGTAACGGCTTCTTTCTGGATACTTTACGGCAATTGAGCGCAGCGAAGGGGAACCGGTCATGCAGTCTCAAGGACTAAAAGCAAAAAATGCCGTCAATCGAAATATATTGACAGCCATCAGGGCGTATTCGCGCCACAAAGCGCTCATCCCACTGACCACCCGACTACCTGTACAACTTGGCGTGCGGTCATTATCCCACCGGGCCGGGGAGAGTTCTGTTCAATTTTGCAAACTTTTCCGAGGATTTTTCAAGCCCATTGCGCGGCAATCTCCAGGGCCATGCGCTGACACAAGCCACGGCCAGCCTTCTGCCGGTCTCGCATCACGGCCGAATGCCTCGCACCCAAGGAGCCCGGAACGCCGGCAAACACTTCTCCGCGATGAATAGAGGCAGCAATCTCCCGCTAGAGCGTTATTGCTCAGACCACGCAAAACAATCTCTCTAATGTTGAAGGTACCTTGTGCGCCCCAGTGCGCGGATATCGAGAGACACTGCGCATAGGTAGAAAAAGGTGAACTACATGAAGAAAATCGTAACGTTAGTGGCAATATTCAGCCTGGGTGCGGCCGCGGCCGCCACGGCGGAGACTCGCGAAGCTGTGCAGAACCGGGTGGATAATGCAACGCTGGTCCTGCACCAGATCATGTCTGCGCCGGATAAAGGCATTCCGGAAGAAGTGTTGGACCACGCACAGTGCATTGCCGTCGTTCCCCACATGATCAAGGCAGGATTTGTGTTCGGCGGGGAGAACGGTAAGGGCCTGGTCACCTGCCGGACCGCAAACGGTTGGAGCGCGCCGGCATTCTTTGCCATTACAGGCGGAAGCTGGGGATTGCAGATCGGCGTCGAAGGCGTTGATCTGGTCATGGTCTTCCAGGGTGACAAAGGAATGTCGCGACTGGAAAACGCCAAGTTTCAGCTTGGAGCGGATGCTTCAGCGGCAGCCGGACCGGTGGGTCGCCATGCCACTGCCGATACTGACTGGAAGCTGAATACCGAGATCCTTACCTACTCGCGCGCTAAAGGCGCCTTTGCCGGTCTCACGCTGACCGGGGCCGATGTTCGCCGCGACGACGATTCCATGAATGCCTATTACGGGCCTGACGTCTCCTCACACCGCGTTCTGCGCGGCGAAGTGGCGACGCCCGCATCCGCAGACGCGTTCATCGACGCTGTTAGTGGCGCAGCGAAACAGGCGATTGCGGCGAACTAACCGCCGTTTTTGTCAATGAGCTAAGTGCGCCTGAGCCGGATTTCCCGTCTCAGGCGCCCGCAACTCAGAAAAGGACTTACATATGCTTTGGGCAATTTTCATCATCGTTCTGCTTTTGTGGCTTCTGGGCTTCAGCTTTCACATAGCCGGCAGCCTGATTCACGTTCTGCTCGTAGTAGCGTTGATCATCCTGGTCTTCAACCTGGTTTCCGGACGCCGTAGCGTCGTGTGAAACGGCCTGACCCCTGGGAGAACTGACGAGCCCGGGCGCCAGGAGAGTTCCGGAACTGCCCCCACGCTTTCCCTGAAAATGATCACTTTTGTACAGTTTTCCGGCGGCCAGACGGGAGAATCTAATCCCGAAGAAGTGCGCCGGAGCGCAGCCGCGCTCATATGTGTTGCTCTGGAACCAGCTGCAGACCCTTCTGCGGATTTGTGTGCGCGGCGCACTTCTTCACGGAGAAGCGGCCTATGAATGCCCTCTTGATCTACCCGCTGTTTCCCGATACATATTGGAGTTTCAAGCACGCCCTTAAATTCCTGGGCAAGCGCGCCGCGCAGCCTCCGCTCGGCCTGATGACGGTGGCGGCGCTGTTGCCTGCGGCCTGGGAAAAACGGCTGGTGGACACCAACGTCGAGCGGCTGCGCGATCGCGATCTGGATTGGGCTGACGTGGTGATGGTGAGCGGCATGCACATCCAGCGTGAGGCGCTGGTGGCCATCGTCGAGCGTTGCCGCGCCCGCGGCCTGCGCACCATTGTTGGCGGGCCCATCGCCAGCAGCGTGCCTGCGGCAGAGTTGAAGGCTGACCACGTGGTGATCGGCGAGGCAGAGAGCCTGATTGGCGATTTGGCGCGTGATCTTGAACAGGGGACGGCCAGGCCCGTCTATCAGGCTGCTGAGCGGCCGGCAATGAGTACCAGCCCACTGCCCGATCTCAGCCTCATCAAGATGCGCCGTTACTCGACCATGGCAGTTCAATACTCACGCGGCTGCCCGTTCAACTGCGAGTTCTGCGACATCATTGAGATCTACGGACGCCGCCCACGCACCAAGGCCGTGGCGCAGGTGCTGGCCGAGCTGGATCAGCTCCGCGCGGCGGGCTGGCGCGAGGCGGTGTTCATCGTCGATGACAATTTCATCGGCAACAAGGCTCGCGCCAGGGAATTATGCGTGGCGCTGGCCGAATGGCGCAGTCAATACAAGACCAGCTTCGACTTCAATACAGAGGCTTCACTCAACCTGGCCGACGATCCGGAGTTGATGCAGCTGATGAAAGACGCCGGCTTCGTTTCCGTCTTCCTGGGTATCGAAACCCCCGATGAATCGGGGCTGATTGCCAGCAACAAGCTGCAGAACACGCGCCGTAGCCTGCTTGACAGCGTGGCCACCATCCAGAGTTACGGAATGCAGGTCATGGGCGGCTTCATCCTGGGCTTCGACACCGATCGTGAAGACATCTTCGACCGCATGGTCGAGTTTATACAGACCAGTGGAATTCCCATCGCCATGGTCGGCCTGTTGCAGGCCATGCCGGGGACGCAGCTTTTCCGGCGTCTGTGGCGGGAGGGCCGGATTCTGGATGCGGGCCACGGCGACAACACGGGCGACAAGCTCAACTTCCTTCCCACCATGGACGCGACACGGCTGGTGGAAGGCTATCGGTCGGTGCTGAAGAGAATCTATTCCTGCGAGGCCTACTATGAGCGCGTCAAGCTCTACCTGAGCCGCACCCAACCGAGGCCCGGCGAACGAAAAAATGGTGAGCGGAAGACCAGGCAGAGATGGATGACCCGTGGCAATGTGCGCGCCTTCGTCACATCCATTGTCCGTCAGGGAGTCTTCGGCCGGCAGCGCTGGAGCTACTGGAAGTTCCTGCTGACTGTGGCCACGCGCTATCGCCATTCGATCGGCGCGGCCATGACGCTGGCGGTCATGGGCTATCACTTTCAGGTGATGACCAGCAGGCTATCCGACGCAGTGCACTCACCGATGACGCCGGCGATGCCCTCTTCTCCTCCAACGCAAATGGCCGCCTCTTAATCTGCTGTGGAGACTCGTTTTCTGGCATTGCGGTTTGCTTCCCGGCGTGAGAGAAATCTCGGGCGTTTGCGGTGACGTAAGGAATGAAGTATGCCTGGAGAGGCCTTGATCGTGATTCTGATCCTTGCACTGATTGACGCACTTCCCGTTTGGCCGCACGGCAGAAACCGGGGCAATAATCCGAAGGCACTGACATCCCCGCGCGCTCCGGCCAAGGGTAGGCGCATTCTCCTATTCCGCGCGGCGGCGCTGATTCTGGTCGTGCTGATGTCGAGTGGAGGCTTGTTCGCTTACTCCGTTCTGACCCACGAAGAGATCGTAGATCTAATGTGGACGGACGAGATTCGACCCCTTCTGCTGCAACGCTTTCCCGGGCTCACCGATGACCAGATTCGGGAAGCGCATTCCTATGCCTACGGAGGCTCGGTCATTCAGGATCTTGGCTATTACCCGTTCGGCAACAAAGAATTCAGTAATCTCGCGCATTACGTTCGCAGCGGAGATTTTGTCAGCGAGCTGATCGTTGAAAGCCAGGATGCCAACGAGTATGCCTTTGCGTTGGGCGCGCTCTCGCACTATATCGCGGACATTGACGGCCACCCGGCGGTCAACGAGGCGGTCGCGCTCCATTATCCGAAGCTGCGAGCGAAATTTGGCAAGTCCGTTCGCTATGCCCAGGACACCTCGGCGCATTTGAAGACGGAGTTCGGATTCGACACCTTGCAGGTGGCGAAGAATCGCTATGCGCCGCAGCAGTACCACGACTTCATAGGATTCCAGGTCTCAAAACCATTGCTGGAGCGTGTCTTTCCAGTTGTCTATGGGCTGGAGCTGAAGGACGTGCTCAAGAACGAGGATCTGGCGGTGGGCTCCTATCGTTTCTTTATCAGCAGTCTGATTCCGAAAATGACCCAGGTCGCGCTGGAAACGCACAAGAAGGATCTGATGCGCGAGACCCCGGATTTTGCCAAGCGGAAGTTCCTGTATCGCCTGTCCCGCGTCGATTATGAGAGGGAATGGGGAAAAACCTATACCAAACCTGGAATAGGCACCCGCATCCTGGCCACGCTTCTGCGTTTTGCGCCAAAGATCGGTCCCTTCAAAGGATTGGGGTTCAATAACCCGACCCCGCAAACTGAAGACCTGTATGTCAAAAGCATCAACACAACTACCGATAGTTACCGCGCCCTGCTGGAGGAAGAGCGCGCAGGCACGCTGGTGCTGCCCAATTGCAATCTCGATGACGGCAGCAGGACCAAGGCGGGGGAATATTCGCTTGCGGACGAAGCCTACGCAAGCCTTCTTGCCAGGTTGTCCGCCGGAAAGTTCAATCAGACTTCGCCGCAACTGCGCGTTAACATTCTCGATTTCTATTCCGATCTGGCGCTGCCGATCGAGACCAAGAAAGATGCATCGCGCTGGCAAGGAGTGCTTTCTGATTTAGACCAGTTGAGGTCTGCGCCTCAGTTGCCGACTGTCGCGGCTGACCCTGCGAGCTTATCCAGAGAGCGCTTGACCCCATGAATGAGGACTGTCGGTGGAACGCACGGAAACGATAGAGACGGGCTGATGATGGAGGTCGAGGAACGGCAAGCGATTCGCCAACTATGTGGTCGGGCGAAGCTGGACCTGATAGTCCTGGTAGTCGATTCTTACGATAGTTTGACCAAACATGAAGCTGTTTGACACCGCTCTGACGCGGGTGGCTTGCGAAAAGCCCTCAATGTTTGTGTACTGACGGATCACCTGCGTCGGTCCCGTAAAGACCGAAGAACTCCTGGTTGCCGCTCCCTGCACCTGAACGATCGAACCATCCTTCGAGTCCACCCATAGAGTCCCTTCGACTAGATAAGGAGCCTTTCTCTTGGGGGCCAGGGTAAGAACAAGGCAATCTCGTCCGTCCAGCAACTGGGTCCCACCGGGCTTCAATTTCATTTCGTAATTTGCCGAAGTGATCCACGCGCCTTCTCTGTTACCGGGCAGGCTTATGCGCTTCTCATTGTCCAGGATCGCACCCAGTACCAGGCTTCGAATGATTCCCGAGCCGGTCTGCGAAATGATTGTGTAGCTCTTGCCTGTATCCCTTTGATAGGTAGTCTTTACCGTCATTTCAGCCACAGGATTGGTTTCGTCCGTATTCCTGTAAACAGCATAGTGCTCGGTCACCGTGTATCCTGCAATACTCTCAACCCTGGCCTTGACCGCCGCATCAACCCGCTGAATTACGGCCGCGGTGTCGAGTTGTTGAGCCGACGCCGTGATCGCTCCGAGACACGCAAAGATGGAAGCAACCATTAATCCGATGGGAATCTGATGCCGCGAGGAATTTATCATCATGGATTTGCCTTCGCACCCAGGACTGGCAGGAGGGTTAGATGCCGGGTTTGCGGGGAAAGATAGTTCCTTCGAGCGGAATCGTATCCATCATGCTTAGCACGGCCCCAACTTTTGTTGAGTGTCCGTTGCTTGCCGTTTGCGCCTGAAACGCGGTCAGCCTGTATCACCCTCGTGAGTCCCCCCAAAAGTCCGCTCTACGAGCGCGATGTGCGCTCCGAGATGTATCCCCAAACGCAAAGTGGCGGAGCAGGTATGCTCCGCCGCTTGTTGTCCAACCTGCCGCTTTCTTCAGCAGCTTACGGTTAGCGTTTTCCGTCACCGCCGCCATGCGACTCGCCGCCGCTACGGGCAGCGGATGCGTGCGGTGCGCTGGCATGGGAAGCCTGGGGGCGAGCAGCCGTCCGGCCTGCGTTCGGTTTTGCGCCGCCGGAACGGGAAACCGCTGCGTTGCCGCGAATCTGGCCGCCGCCGCGCGCCTGTCCGCCGTTGGTGCGATAGGATACGCGGCCAGGTCCGCCGTGATAGCTTCCGCCACCTTCACCGTTGAACCTATGGCCACCCCAGCCGTGGCTGTAGCCCCAGCCGCCCCACGGGCCCATGCCCAGGAAGATGCCGTTGTAGAAGTAACCCGGTCCGTAATAGCCATAAGGCGCGCACGCGTAAGGCGCATAGCCGTAGTAGCCGTACGAACAGACCGGTTGAACGCCGATGTCAATCACAACCTGCGCTCGAGCCGCTGGCGCCATGGCCAGGCCCGCGAGCAATGCTGTCGTACCGAGTAGAGTTTTGAGTCCGCGCATATGTGACCCCCCTTAAGGTGTCTGCGGTTACCTGTAGTGCGTGGGATGCTCTGCAGCCGCAATAGACCATGGGGCCGCAGCAGCCACCATAAGGACTTGGATTGCGTTCTTGAATCTCCCTCACACTGTCGGGGGTTGTTGCTTATCTATCCTTACGTTCTTTACTCTAGCCGCGCGCATGGCCCCTGTCTGAGCTATAGGAACCACATGCCACCCCGGCCTCCAGAGATGCAAGCCTTCATTCATCCCCAAGGGGAGCGCTCTTAGCGCGGGTATGTAAGGCAATCGCACCGTCTATCCCCGGCATATTCGCCGGAAACAAACGGTGCGATCCAAAGTCCTCTTAAAATGAGATGCAGCCTTTTCTGCCACTCGACTAAGGCACCGTGTAGGCCGTGTAGGTGTAGTCGTTGTGTTGCCAGGCTCCGTTGATCTTCGAGTAGAGCCGTGCATAGAGCGTTGCACCGTTGGTGGGTACAGTTATCGCGCCGGTGGTGAGAGCCGTCGTAGGCGTTTCAGTCGAATTGTATACGTCGCTTGAGCCCGGTCCCGTAGTGCCCAGCCGGAACTCGTACTCTGTGACACCCCCGCCAGCTGTCCAGCTAAAGGTCGCGCTGGCGCTGGTCAGCGTGC
>Ga0326727_10015855_pt1 | contig 16057 bp, 15 predicted proteins | sample MB2enrmetagenome_FD_207643 | JGI IMG/M metagenome (GOLD analysis project Ga0326727, IMG submission 207643) | Lab enriched peat soil microbial communities from McLean, Ithaca, NY, United States - MB29MY | ecosystem: Environmental > Terrestrial > Soil > Wetlands > Peat | place: USA: New York...
TCATAGCTTCTTCTTCAACGCCTCATTCACCAGCGCCGGATTGCCCTTCCCCGCCATCGCCTTCATCACCTGGCCAACGAAAAAGCCGAACAACTTGTCCTTGCCCGATTTATACTCCGCGACCTTGCCGGCATTGGCCGCCAGCACCTGATCCACTGCCGCATCGATCGCACCGGTGTCGGTGACCTGGCGCAAGCCCTTTTCCGCGACGATCGCGCCGGGGTCTTTGCCGGTCTCCACCATCGCCTCGAACACCTCCTTGGCGATGCGGCCGTTGATGGTCGAATCCGATACGAGATCGATCAGTTGACCCAACGATGCCGCGCTGACCGGGCTGGTCTCGATGGTCTTGCCGGTGCGGTTCAAGGCGGCGAAAAAGTCGCCCATTACCCAGTTGGCGGCGAGCTTCGCGTCGCGGCCTTTCGCCACCGTCTCGTAGAAGTCCGCGGTTGCCTGCTCGGCCACCAGCACGCCGGCGTCGTAGACCGGCACGCCGTAATCCTCGATGAAGCGGGATTTTTTGGCGTCGGGCAGCTCGGGGAGGTGCGATTTCAGGTCGGCGATCCAGTCCTCGTCCAGCACCAGCGGCAGCAGGTCCGGATCGGGGAAGTAACGGTAATCATGCGCGTCCTCCTTCGAGCGCATCGAGCGGGTGATACCGCGCGGCACGTCATACAGCCTTGTCTCCTGCGTCACAGTGCCGCCGGATTCCCAGACCTCGATCTGCCGCTTCGCCTCGGCCTCGATCGCCAACATGACGAAACGGACCGAGTTCACGTTCTTCACCTCGCAGCGGGTACGGAACGGTTCGCCATGCTTGCGCACCGAGACATTGACGTCGGCGCGCATGGAGCCTTCCTCCATGTTGCCGTCGCAGGTGCCGAGGTAGCGCATGATGGTGCGCAGCTTGCGCAGATAGGCGCCGGCTTCCTCCGGGCTGCGCAGGTCGGGCTCGCTGACGATCTCCATCAATGCGACACCGGACCGGTTCAGGTCGATGTAGGATTTCGTCGGGTGCTGGTCGTGCAACGATTTTCCCGCGTCCTGCTCCAGGTGCAGGCGGGTGACGCCGATGTTTTTCGTTTCGCCATTGGCGAGCTCGATTTCGATCACGCCTTCGCCGACGATGGGGTGCGCGAACTGGCTGATCTGATAGCCGGCGGGCAGGTCGGCGTAGAAGTAGTTCTTGCGGTCGAAACGGCTGACCACGTTGATGTGCGCGTTCAGGCCGAGGCCGGTGCGGACCGCCTGGGCGACGCATTCACGGTTGATGACCGGGAGCATGCCGGGGAAGGCGGCGTCGACGAAGCTGACCTGCGTGTTGGGCTCGGCGCCGAAGGTGGTGGAGGCTCCGGAGAAGAGCTTGGCGTTGCTGATGACCTGGGCGTGGACTTCCAGGCCGATGACGACCTCCCAGGGGCCGGTGCTGCCTTCGATTAGGTAGGTCATGTGGGCATCCCGCCTGTTGTCATTGCGAGGAGCGAAGCGGTCCCCGGGCTTGACCCGGGGAAGCAATCCCCATCCAGGTGCGCACCATGCGGCGGTGCGACCACGTCTGGAGATTGCTTCGTCGCTTCGCTCCTCGCAATGACATCATGAACCCGCCCTTATCGCCGGGCGCGCATCGAATTTCGCCGCGCGCTCGACCGCGGCCGCAACGGCGAACACCGTTGCCTCATCGAACGGTTTGCCGATCACCTGCAACCCGAGCGGCAGCCCGTTGGCGTCCAACCCGGCCGGCACGCTCATGCCGGGGACGCCGGCCAAGTTCAGCGGCACGGTGAACACGTCGTTGAGATACATCTTGATCGGGTCGTCCATGTTGTCGCCCTGCGCGAACGCCGCCGACGGCGCGGTCGGCGTCAGCATCGCGTCGACCTGGGTGAACGCCTCGGTGAAGTCGCGCAGCACCAGCGCTCGCAGTTTCTGCGCACGCAAATAGTAGGCATCGTAATAGCCGGCCGACAAAACATACGTGCCGATCATGATCCGCCGCCGCACCTCGGCACCGAAGCCGGCGGCACGGGTCTTCTCATACAGGTCGCGCAGGTCCGCGCCGTCCTCGCGCAGACCGAACCGCACGCCGTCATAGCGCGCCAGGTTCGACGATGCCTCCGCCGGCGCAATGATATAATACGTTGCCAAACCGTATTTGGTATGCGGCAGCGACACGTCGACGATCTCCGCGCCGGCCTCGCGCAGCCAGGCCAGGCCTTGCTGCCAAAGCGCCTCGATCTCGTCGGGCATGCCGTCCATGCGGTATTCCCGCGGCACGCCGATCCGCATGCCCTTGACGCCACGCCCGCACGCGGCGGCGAAGTCGGGCACCGGGCAGTCGGCGCTGGTGGAGTCCTTCGGGTCATGGCCGGCCATCGACCCCAGCAGGATCGCGCAATCCTCCACCGTGCGGGCGAACGGACCGGGGTGGTCCAGCGAGGAGGCGAACGCCACCACGCCCCAGCGCGAGCACCGGCCATAGGTCGGCTTGATCCCGGCGATGCCGCAGAACGAGGCCGGCTGGCGGATCGAGCCGCCGGTGTCGGTGCCGGTGGCGCCCAGTGCGAGATGCGCCGCGACCGCCGCGGCCGAGCCGCCGGATGACCCGCCGGGGACCAGCACCGCCTCGGTATCCTGCCGCCGCTTCCACGGGTTCTCCACGGCGCCCCACGCCGAGGTCATGTTCGACGAACCCATCGCGAACTCGTCCATGTTCGCCTTGCCGAGGAAGATCGCCCCGTCGCGCAGTAGGTTGGCGGTGACGGTGCTCTCATAGGGCGGGACGAACGGGCCGAGGATCTTGCTGCCGGCGGTGGTGCGCACGCCCTCGGTGCAGAACAGGTCCTTGATGGCGAGCGGGATGCCAGTGAGCGCGCGGATGTCGCCGCGGGCCAGGGCGGCGTCGGCGGCGCGCGCCTGGTCGAGCGCGCGGGTGTGGCTGACGGTGACGTAGGCGTTCAGGCGCGGGTTGAGCGCGTCGATCGCGTCGAGGTGGGCGCGGGTGAGGGCTTCGGCGGTGAAGTGCCTGGCGCGCAGGCCGTCGCGGGCGGCCGCCAGCGTAAGGTCGGTGAGCGTCATTCGGATGCCCCGATGCTAACCACGGCATGCCGGGCGCAGGTCCGGCATCCTCGCCTTTCTTGGCGGCTACAAAGGCGAGGCGTGGATGCCGGGCCTGCGCCCGGCATGACGTGCAGAGCGTGCATCACTCCACCACCTTCGGCACGGCGTAGAAGTTGCCCACCCGATCCGGCGCGTTGGCCAGCACCTTCTCCAAATACCCCCCATCCGTCACCACGTCGTCGCGCATCTTCAATGCCATCTGCGCCGCGCCGGTCACCGGCTCGACCCCGTCGACGTCCACCTCGTTCAACTGCTCGATCCAGCCCAGGATGGTGTTCAGCTCGGTTTGCAACGTTGCCACCTCCGCGTCCCCCACATGGATGCGGGCGAGCGAGGCGATGCGTCGGACGGTCGCGGCGTCGAGCGACATGGGCGGGAACCTTGGCTGCGCGAAGGGGGCGGACCATAACGGCGGGGATGGCGCTCTTCAACCTGACCGAGCTGCGTGGGATGCTGACCCGCGACCAGCGCCTGATCGGCCTCGACCCGGGGGCGAAGACGATCGGCGTGGCGCTGTCGGACGTCTCGCTGACTCTCGCCAGCCCCTACGGCAGCCTGCCGCGCATCAAGCTGCGGGCGATTGCCGACGCGATCACCACGATCGCGCGCAAGGAGGGCGCCGGCGGCCTGGTGGTCGGGCTGCCGCTGTCGATGGATGGCAGCGTGGGACCGGCGGCTCAGGCGGCGCGCGACTGGGCCATGGCGCTGTCGGAGATGAGCGGGCTGCCGGCGGCGCTGTGGGATGAGCGGCTGTCGAGCGCCGCGATCAACCGCATGCTGGTGGGCGAGGCGGACCTGAGCCGCAGGAAGCGCGCGCGGGTGGTCGATCGGGCGGCGGCGGCGTGGATGCTGCAGGCCGCGCTGGACGCTTCCAGGTAGGGCGGACGAGCGAAGCGTCATCCGCCGCTTGATGCCGCAGTGGCGGATGACTCTGCGCTCTTCCGCCCTACGCGATTATCTCGCGGCGCGATTACGTGCGCTGTACCAGTTCGATCAGGTAACCGTCCGGATCCTTAACGAACGCAATGATCGTGGTGCCGAACTTCACCGGACCGGCCGGACGCGTCACCGTGCCGCCCGCCTTGGCGGCGATCTCGCACGCCGCCGCAACATCCGGCACGCCGACTGCCAGATGGCCGAACGCGGTGCCGATCTCGTATTTCTCGACACCGTAATTATAGGTCAGTTCGATCGCGGTGTTGCTGTCCTCGTCGCCGTAGCCGACGAACGCCAGCGTATATTTCCCATCCGGAACGTCGCGCCGGCGCAGCTCCTGCATGCCGAACGCCTTGACATAGAAATCGACGCTGCGCTGCAAATCGCCAACGCGCAGCATGGTGTGCAGGAAACGGCTCATGTGGTGTGTCCCTCTCCAGTCAAGCTCGATGGATCCAGCCCTAGCAGAAATACCCCGGCCCTGTCCGCCACGTCGATCGCGAGCGCACGGTCAGCCAGCAACGTCGCGCCGGCCTCGAACGCGATTCCCCGCAGTCCTGCCGCCACCGCCCCGCGCACCGTTTCCGGCCCGACGGTCGGCAGATCGGCCCGCCGGTCCTGGCCCGGCTTCACCAGCTTGACCAGCACGCCGCCTGGCCCAGGCCGCAGCAGCGCCGCACAGCGCGCCAGCATCGCGTCGGTTCCCTCGATCGCCTCGACCGCCAGCACCAGGCCTTGCTGCACCACGCAACCCTGACCGACATCCACCGCGCCCAGCGCCCGCGCCACCGCCACGCCCCGCTCGATATCGGCCATCGCCTGAGCATCGGGCGACGCCGCACCCAGGACCCCCGCCGGCGCGACCGCCTCGTTCAGGATCTCCTGCACACCGACGACGCGGAACCCCTCCTCGCCGAGCACCTTGATCACCGCCGCCAGCATCCCGTCGTCGCCGCTCAACGCCGCCCGCCCGGCGCGCGCCAGCATCCGCGCCGCCTCGACATCCGGCCGCAGATCGAAGAACGACGGGCGCCGCACCGTGCCGATCAACACCAGATCCCGGCATTTCGCAGCGCGCAGCGCCCGGAGGATCTGCCCCGCGGCACCCACGCGGAAGACCTTGTGCGGCCACAGCGCCAGCATCGCCGGATCGGCGAACCCCTCGAGGCCTATGATGAACACGGGCCGCCCCACCGCCGCGGCGGCCGCGGCGACCCGGCCGGGCAGCGGTCCACCCCCGGCCAGGATACCCAGCGCCGGCCGCGCCTCCGGCTCGCCGCAGGCGCCGCTCATCTCACTCTCGGCGATCACGGCAACCACGCGGCAACCATAGCAGGTCCATTATGCGCAACTCGCCAACCTGTACGCCTCCCCCCGGCCCAACCGCCGTTCGACGCTCTTGCAACTCGGCTCCGCCCACAGCACGACAAGGACCCGCCCAGAATGACCAGGGACCGCCCCCTGCCCAACCTCGGACGCTCGCCCTCCGGTATCATCCATTGCCTGCACCTCATGGCCGAGGACGCGATGCGCCTGGGTCTGCCGCGCACCCACGTGGCCCTATGCCATGTGCTGGAGATTTGCGAGGCGGAGCATCCGCATAATGCCGTGCTCACCCCCTCCGGCGACCGCTGCACCATCCAGTAGGCCAGCGCCGCCCTCACCGCAATTGCCGCTGGGAAGGCCGAGGCAGTCGGGGCCAGGGCGATCGAATACCGCGATGGCCGGCAAACTGTCCGACCTCGATCTGTTGCTGCGTGGCACCGGCGGGCACGTCGGTGTCCGGCGGCGCATTTTCGAGGTTCGGGGCCGCCGGGGCGGGCGCCGCCGTCCGTGTCGGCGCGCGCGAGGCAATCCAGTCGCGTTTGACCTGCCGGGCGCACCCCGGGCAGGCGCCGCCCGACCCCGCGCCCCCCGGCCGTCAGTCGTCGCGGTGCACCCGCTCCATCCGCTCGTGCCGCTCCTGCGCCTCGATCGACATCGTTGCGATCGGCCGGGCCTCCAACCGGCGCAGTCCGATCGGCTCGCCGGTCTCCTCGCAGAACCCGTAGCTGCCCGCCTCGATCCGGTTCAAAGCCTGGTCGATCTTGCTGACCAGCTTGCGCGCCCGGTCGCGGGTTCGCAGCTCCAGCGCCCGGTCGGTCTCCACACTGGCGCGGTCGGTGATGTCGGCCTCGTGGATGCCACCCTCCGAAAGGCTTGCCAGGGTGCCGTCCGCCTCGCGCAACAGGTCGTTTCGCCAACGCAGAAGCTTCTGCCGGAAATACTCGACCTGAATGGGATTCATGAACTCCTCGGCCTCGGTAGGGCGGTAGTCCGGCGGAAGAGTCACCATCATGAGCAATCAATCCTGCGTTTCTTGTTGCCACGTTTCCCGTCAGCACGGAAATCCATGGGACCCCCAGCGAAGGCCCGGCCTCAGAGACACGCAACCGCATGCCAACGCCGTGCCAACGCAGTCCTGGTCGACCAACGCGCGGGCTTATAGCCGCGCCCTCCGGCCGCGCCAAGGGGAGTCGGGAGCGCAGACAATGCCATATCGCACGTCGCCAACCGGCTGACATGAAACTATTTTGTCGGTGGCCTTTCTGGCCCCCGGAATACCATTCGCGGGGCCCTCTCCGGTCACCTCCCTGCATCCTCGCACCGGTCATCGCCCCCCATCATTGTCCCGCCATCGTGGTCAGCACTCTCATCGTCACCCCTCTCATGGTCACCCCTCTCATCGCCGAGCCGTGCTCATCGTCCGAGTCGCGCCAGCTCAACCCGCACGCGCAGCACGATCGACCCCAGCACTGCCGCCAGCCTGGGGTCGGACGCCTCCGGCATGTCGGCAATCAACCCTTCCAACCGCCCCATCGACAGCGCCTGGTCACCGCCTTCCAGCAGCACCCGCTGCAACGCGGTCAGTCCGGCCAGCACGACCTGCCCATGGCGCCGCGCCGCCCGATCGCGCAACGCATCCCGGTCCAACGCCTCCGCCGCCAGCATCGCGCCCAGGGTGACCGGCGTCGCCTCGCCGAGCGGGGCCGCCGAGGCCGTGGCAACCGCGTCCTCCGGCACCACGAATCCCCCGCCAACCGCAGCTCCCCCGGACGCCGTGCCAACCCGGACGCCTGACGTCGTGCCGACACTCGTTCCATCCGGCCGCGTGCTCTCGATCCTCGTCATTCAGCCGGCTCCTTGTTCCGCGCCAGAGCTGCCAGGGCCGGACCCGCCGGGCCCAGACCCGCCAGGGCCAGACCTGTCAGGGCCAGACCTGTCAGGGCCAGACCTGTCAGGGCCAGACCTGTCAGGGTCAGACCTGCCGGGGCCCGACCCGCCGGGGGGCAAATCCTGCCGGGTCGCCGGACCCACATCACCGCGGCATTCCGCCCCGCACGGGCTGGCACGACCCTTGCCCCACAATGCTCAGAATACGCGCAATTCGTTAACGGACCCGCTACCAAACTGCCTCCAACCACATGCCAGCCATCATCGCCACGCCGTCCGAAACCAGCCCAGCCAATCGGTATCCCAACCTCCAGATCGCCGACCTCCAGATCGCCGACCTCCCGATCGCCCAGCCAACCGGTAGCCAAATGCACATCCATCTTCCCGCTCGCCTGATCTCCCTCGCCATCCTCATCCTTGGCGCCCCCATCCCCGCCACACTCGTCCTTGGCGCCGCCTGGCTCGCCGCATCCCCGGCCGCCGCCCAGGTCCGCATCAAGGACATCTCCGACCTGGAGGGCGTGCGCGACAACCAGCTCGTCGGCTACGGCCTCGTGGTCGGCCTCAACGGCACCGGCGACAAGCTCGACAACGACGTCTTCACCCGCGAATCCCTGGTCGGCATGCTCGAACGCCTCGGCGTCAACACCCGCGACCAGATCGCCAAGCTGGAGACCAAGAACCTCGCTGCCGTCATGGTCACCGCCGAGCTGCCCCCCTTCGCCCGCAGCGGCAGCCGCATCGATGTCGCGGTGTCCTCGCTCGGCGACGCCTCCAACCTCACCGGCGGCACCCTCCTCGTCACCCCCCTGCTCGCCGCCGACGGCGAGGTCTACGCCGTCGCCCAGGGCGCGCTCGCCACCGGCGCAATCTCCGCCCGCGGCGGCTCCGGCTCGTCGGTCACCCGCGGCGTGCCCACCGCCGGGCGCATCTCCAACGGCGGCACGGTGGAGCGCGAGGTCGCCTACCACTTGGACAAATCCGGCGCGCTGCGCCTCGGCCTGCGCAACCCCGACCTGACCACCGCCCGCCGCATCGCCGCCGCGATCAACCACGCCGTCGGCAACATCGCCCGCGCCACCGACCCGCGCACCGTGGCGCTCGACTTCGGCGGCCGCGACCCGATCGACACCCTGGCCGCGCTCGAGGATCTACGCGTCGAGCCGGACAGCGCCGCCGTCGTGGTGATCGAGGAAGCCTCCGGTACCGTCGTCATGGGTGCCAACGTGCGCGTCAGCACGGTCGCGATCGCCCAGGGCAACCTGACCATCCGCGTCACCGAGACCCCCCAGGTCAGCCAGCCCGCGCCGTTCTCCAACGGTACCACCACCACGGTGCCACGCACCCAGATCCAGGTCGACGACCAGCATGACAAGAAGCTGGGCATCCTGCAGGGCAGCGTGACCCTGCGCGACCTGGTGGCCAGCCTGAACGCGCTCGGCGTCGGCCCGCGCGATCTGATCTCCATCCTGCAATCGATCAAGGCCGCCGGCGCCCTGCAAGCCGACCTGCTGGTGCGCTGATGAGCATGGTCACTTTACCTCTCCCGCCTCCGGGACAGGTCGGCGCGCGCCGCGCTCCGGGTGAGGGCACCACCCCCCGCGCCACGCCAACGAGCACGCCAACGAGCACGCCAACCGACCCCGCCACCGACGCTGCCACCGCCCCTGCCACCGACCCTCCCTTCGACCCCAAGATCTGGCAGGCCGCGCAGAGCTTCGAGGCCATGGCGATCGGCCAGCTGCTGGCCCCCATGTTCAACACCGTCGACGCCGCCCATTCGCTGTTCGGCGGCGGCGAGGCGGAGGCCGCGTGGCGACCGATGCTGACCGACGCCATCGGCAAGCAAATGCAGGCGCATGGCGGCCTCGGCCTGGCCCAGCCGGTATACGACGCCATGCTGCGCGCACAGGAGGGCTCGGCCGGCCAGCCCGCCCGGCGCATCACCTCCCACAGTTCGAGGCAATCCGCATGACCGAGCAACTCGCCCGGGCCGCCGCCGTCCTCGCCGAGGTCCTGGCCGCCGAGAACGCCGCACTCGCCGCGCTGGATTTCCCCCGCGTCGGCGCGCTGCTCGCCGCAAAGAACAGCGCCGCCGAGGCCTTCGCCGCCGCCCACGCTGCCACCCAGGCGACTGCCCAGAGGACCGGCCAGAGGACCGGCCAGAGGATCGGCCAGACGACCACGCCGAACCGCACGCCCAGCCTGGCTGCCACCGCGCTGCACCGCCTGCGCGCGCTGGTGCTGGAGAACCAGCGCCTGCTGGAGGCCGCCATCAAGGTCCAGGGCCGGGTGATCGGCGTGATCGCCCACGCCGTGACCAAAGCCCTGCGCCCGCCCACCACCCTGCGCTACGGCGCCCACGGCCGCGCCACGGCGTCGCGCCCTTCGGCCTGCACCCTCTCCGCCCGGGCGTGAGACGCAGCCCCTGCCACCGCACCACGTTGCATGGGGTGTCATCGCGCTTCTCCCCCTCCCCTTGAGGGGGAGGGTCGGGGAGAGGGGGCCGCCGCACCAAACCCGCCAGCCGGCCAAGCCACCCCGCTCCACCGGCGCCACCCCCGCCCACCGCCACCGCACCACGTTGCATGGGGTGTCATAGCGCTTCTCCCTCCCCCCTTGAGGGGGAGGGTCGGGGAGAGGGGGCCGCCGCACCAAACCCGCCAGCCGGCCAAGCCACCCCGCGCCACCGGCGCCACCCCCGCCCACCGCCACCGCACCACGTTGCAAGGGGTGTCATAGCGCTTCTCCTTTCCCTTCGAGGGGGGAGCGTCTGGGAGAGGGGCCCCCGCACCAAACCCACCCGCCGGCCAACCACCCCGCTCCACCGGCGCCACCCACCGCCACCGCGCCACGTTGCAAGGGGTGTCATTGCAATCCTCGCCATCGCACCAAACCCGCCCGCCTGCCCGCGCCCCCGCACCGCACCGCACCCCACCGTCCGTTCGAGCCGGCCACCGATCGGCGCCATAGGTCCGGCAACACGCGCCGTCGCCCCGCCGCACGATACCCGCATCCTCGGGTTGCATGGGATCGTTGCGCGCTTTCGCCACGCGAGGCGCCATTCCACCCCCCATCCACCTCGCCAAGGCCCGACCGACACCCGGAGGCACCCAGCCCCCCGTGTGCCGCGAAGCGGTCCAAGGTCGGGAGAGGGATTCGTGCCCCATGACAGGCGCATGGACTTCTCCCGACGTTTCCCCCACCACCCGGCTCCCGGGTTGCATGGATTCGTTGCGCGAAACCGTGCACGGGGCCATGGTCGAGCCGCCGCTCCCCACCATCGCCTTCAAGGCCGGGCGCCTGCCGGCCACCGGCGCACCAACGGCGCCGCAAGCCCCGTCGGCACTCCCAATCCCGGGTTGCATGGGATCGTTGCGCGAAACCGTGCACGGGGCCCACGGTCGAGCCGCCGCTCCCCACCATCGACCCAAAGGCCGGGCGCCTGCCGGCCACCTGCGCAACGGCGGCGCCGCAAGCCCCGTCAGCACCTCCAGTCCCGGGTTGCATGGGATCGTTGCGCGTAACCGTGCTCGGCGCCCGCGGTCGAGCCGCCGCCCCCATAGGCCGCAGCCCCTAACCCCTCCCCCTTGGGGCCTTGGGCCGAGAAGCGGACCCAACGACAGGGCATCGATTTCCGCCGATGTTCCCGCCCGGACACCGGAAGGGCTCGCCGCTACGGTATGGTCCACATCCGTGGTGCGGGCAGTTGCTTGGGGCGGCCCCTGCCCCGCCGCCGGCCGCGCCACATCCCACGCCGCCGCTTTCGCCCCGCCCCACGGTGCATGGGCTGTCACCGCGGCGCGCAACATCGCGCTGCCCTGCACTCGCATCAGCGTCATCCAACGCGGCCCCAGCTCCTGGCGCACGACGCCCGGCACACCAACGCCGGGCGCACCAACTCCGCGCACAACTGCATCAACCACACCGCGAGCGCCGGCGGTGGGCGTCCGCGACACGGACCCGCATCCGCCTCCACCGCCCCGCGCCGCCCCAACGTGACGACAAAGCGCTTGCGCGCCCGAGCGACTGCGCCATGGCCGCTGCGAATTGTCCCTGCGCCGCGCCGCCGGGCCATGCCCGCCTCGGTCCGCCGGCCAATGCGGCACCCACCATGCCTGCGGCAGCGTAGCTTTCCCCGGATCGCCGGCGCGCGCATGGGATGCGAGCCCGGTTGCGAGCGCCGCGGCGTGAGGCGAGATCAAGATCGCGGTCACCGCCGAGCCTGCCGTGGAAGGCGGCGGGGCACCATGGAGGTCCGGCGCGGCGGCGGGCGACGACTGCGACACAGGGGCGGTATTCCTGATAATATTCCTTAATTATAGGATATATTACCTGGGAAGAGAAAGCAACGTTATCCGCTTGCAGCTATTCTCATTATGGCCTGACTCGTTGTCGAAACGTCATGGCCGGGCTCTTGTCCTCGGGCGCTTGACCCGGGGATCAACCGGCCATCCTCTTGCTGCCGATGGCACGCCTCGTGGCCGCGGCACGAAGAAGATGGCCGGTTCAGGCCCGGCCATGACGTGGAGAGGTAAGCCCGACTCTGCCAAAATGAGAATTGCTGATCCGCTTGGCAGGCAGGTTGACCCGGGGACTTCGGCCCGGCCCTGACGCTTTGGATGTTCCGGGCCGTACGTCAATACTTCCGTGACCTCGTATTAGGCGTCGCTGCTGCGAACAGGTCGGCGATCGCAAAGAAACAGGCAAGTAATCACGCATGAACACGGATTACACGGAAAGGATAAGCCACAGATTACTCGGAAAGCAAGTTTACAGCGCTTCGCGCAAGAAAACTCAAACACTTGCGCGAAGCGCCATATCTGACTTTCTTTCCGTGCAACCGTGGCTTTACTTCCTGTCCGTGTAATCCGTGCTCATACTCGATTGCCTTGTTCCCGCCCCCCGACGACAACGCATCACCCCAGCAAGCGGATCGCATACACGTCCAAGCGCGGTTGCCCTAGATCCGTCCCCACCGGGTGACCCGCGCCAATTTACCCGACGCGACGTGAAGACCGAGCCTGACCGGAAAGAGACGAAACCCACACAGCGCGGCCCTCAACCGGCGGCCATCCGCCAACCGGTCCTCAGCCATGAAGCCAACTGCGACGCGCGCCGCAAAGTTGGTGCCGGAACCGGTTCGATCATCACATTGATGCAGGCCGGCCTGCCACTCGCCAGCGACCGCGCGATCGCGCCGTCCATCTCGTCGGCCCGCCGCACCACCTCGCCATGCCCGCCGAGCGCCGTCACCACCAGATCGTACCGCACCGCCCCAAGTTCGCAGCCCACCGCGCGATTGGCGCCATAATCGCGCACCTGCAGATTATACTCGGCGTTCCACCGCGCATCGGTCCCCACCACCGCAACGAACGGCAGATTGCGCCGCACCGCCGTTTCGAACTCGGACATATGAAAGCCGAACGTCCCGTCGCCCAGCACAACGAACACCGGCGCGGAACGCTCCACCACCCGCGCACCGAGCGCCATCGGCAACGAACTCCCGATCGAGCCGCCGACCCCATTGATCATTCGCTGAGGCACCACCGGCAGCACGCTCTGCCCCCATTGCGCGAACTCGCCACCGTCGCAAATCAATACGGTGTCGGGATCGCGCGCGACATAGGGCTTCAGCGCGCGGAACACCTCCATCGCGTGCAGCTTCTCCGGCGTCTGGCTGGCCAAACTCCCCCAGGCCGCCGGCCGATCGTTGAAATGGCTGCGCGCCTCCGCCAGCCACGCCGCACATGACCGCCCGCGTCCCGCGGCACGGGCGATCAGCGTCTCCCCGGCCGCGTGCGTGTCAGCGATGCAGCCAAATACCAGCTGCGGGCCCTTCTCGCGGATCGCGCGATCCAGAATGACCGCTTCCGGATCGATCATCACGAACCGGCACGCCGGATCGACCGCCGGCGAGGCTCCGAACTTCAACGTAAAATCGAGCGCCTTGCCCAACAGCACGATCAGATCGCACCGCGCCACCAGCTCGGCAAACGCGCCCAGCGTCGCATCGGCAAAGCCGCGCGGGCTCTCCATGATGCAGGTCGGCACATTCGTTGCGGCCTCGATGCGCGCCAGCAATGCCCGTCCGGAACGGTTGGCCAGCAGCGGCCCCGCGATCAGCAGCGGGCGCGACGCATCTGCAATCAACTCCAGCACGGTGTCCGCCGCCGCCGCGCTCAGCGCAACCGGCGCCGCGGCGAAATCCACCGCCGACGGCCACGCGATCGCCGCCTCTGGCACCGCCGCGTCGAGCAGATCCGACGGCAGGCTGAGATGCACCGGACCGGGCCGCCCCGACGTGGCGATACGAACCGCCTTTGCAACGTCCATGCCAAGGCGCGCCGCGTCGGCCGCCATCCAGGAGGCCTTCGCCACCGGCGCCGCCATCTCCGCCTGGCGCAGCTCCTGAAACCCGCCGCGGCCAAGCTGCGTCGTCTCGGTATGGCCCGACAGCAGCACCAGCGGCGCCTCCTGTCCTCGCGCGGTCATCAGCGCGGCGGCGGCATTGGCATGGCCGGGCCCGCCGGTGACCATCGCAAAGCCAGGCCGCCCGGTCAGCCGGCCGAACGCATCGGCGGCGTGCACCGCGGCCGCTTCATGGCGCGTGTGCACCAAATCGAGCCGCGAACCGATCGAGGCATCGAACAGCGACATGACATGATTGCCGGACAGCGTGAAGATCGTTGTGTGTCCGGCACGGTCCAGCGAACGCACCACGATGTCCGCGCCGCGCAGGGTTGTGGTCATCTTGTGGGCTATCCTTCAACCTCGGGCTCCACGGGCGCGGCGCGCCCAGGGTTATCGGGTAACTGCGTGATCAGGTAACTGGGTGATCAGGCAAGGCGTAGCAAGGATTGGGGCTTTGCCCCAAGCCCCACCGGGGCGCGCTGCCCCTGCAACCCCGGCCTCGCTGCGCCCAGGCCATGCGATATCAGACCGGAATCGTACCGATGTCAGGGATCTCGCTGGCGATCTGGTGCCACCCGGGCGGAACTTCGACGCGAGGACCGGAACGAATCGCGTGCCCATGCAGGAACCCATCCGACCAGGTGCTGCCGTGCGCCGTGCACCAGGCGCGAAACGCCGCATGGATGCGATCGAGCCGTTCGAACTGCGGCGCATCGCCGGGGTCCCGCCCCAGCGTTCGCAATGCAAGACAGGCCTCCTCCAGCCACCCGCCAAACGGCATCGAACCGACCGGCGCGGCGGGTGCGGCACCACCGAAATGGCGCTGGCGCGCATTCAGGAACCGGGTCATCTGCGGCGCGGCCTGGTCCAGGCCGATCGGCCACGTGATGCCTGCGCGGGCGCCAACCAGATCGAGGGTGCCGCGCCAATCGCGCAGCAGATCGTCGTACTCGACGATGTGGCGCCGGCAGCCGCGGGTGGCCAATTCCGCGGCCAGCATATAGCGCAGCCACAGCGCGGCGCAGATGGCGGCCGGCAGGTTATCCCGCGCCGCCAACGATCCGGCGATCTCGTTCGGCGGGCGCAACACCAGCAACGCGACCGGCGACGTGCCGGCCGCCTCCAACGCCGGAAGCCACAGGTCCAGCAGCAGGCAGATCCGCGGGTCCTTGATCAGTTTCAGGGGCGCGCCGTTGAACTCCGCCATCAGGCACAGCATGATAAAGGTCAGCCCCGTCGCGCGCGTGCGCGCATCAAGTGCGGCGGCATCGAAACGCAGGCACTCATACCAGGCGGCGTCTGCCTGCTTCAGGATCCAGTCATTGGTGCCCAGGATGCTCGCAGCTTCCCAGAAACCGGTGGGATTGTCGGCGGCGGGTGCGATCATATGCGCCGGCGGCGTCACCCCCAGCAGGCGCAGCGCACCGGCCAACGCCGAGGTTCCGCTGCGGTGCATGCCAAGCACGAGAACGGCAGTGGGTTTGTCGGCGTCCATCCCGATTATACTTGCCTAACGTTACGCAAGCCGGGTGATCATCTCGGTGGTGCCGGCGCACACGGAGCGCTGCGCGGCCATGATAGGAAGGCGGTGCGCGATCCGCAATCCACGCCGCCATCGAGCACGCCGCCATCGAGCCACGCCGCCCTCGAGCCACGCCGCCAGCGAGATCGGCTGCGGTCGTCCGCACCACACGATCGGGCCAGCGACTCACGGCATTGTGACGCGTTCCGGGGCCGGCCAACGCACGCCGGCCATGAGCCGGTCGCCAACCGCATCAGCGACCATTGCAAGGTTGCAAGGCGGCCCATAAGCTGTGCGCCGAGAGGCAAAGGCGGCCGAGTATCGGCGTCGCCCCACAACCAAAAAACGAGGGGACGGTGACATGAAGCTTCGACTGGCAATCGCAACGGTTGGCCTGGTCTTCGGCGCCTACCTGGTCGCAACCCCGGCCGGTGCGCAAGGCACGCCCGGGGTAACCGCGACCGAGATCAAGATCGGCAACACGGACGCATATAGCGGCCCCGCCTCGGCCTACGGCGTGATCGCCAAACTTGAATCGGCGTTTTTCAAGATGGTCAACGACCAGGGCGGCGTCGCCGGGCACAAGATCAACTTCATCTCCTACGACGACGGTTACAGCCCGCCGAAGACGGTGGAGCAGGTGCGGCGGCTGATCGAGGAAGACCAGGTCGACTTCCTGTTCAACACCCTCGGCACGCCGACCAACTCGGCAATCCAGCGCTACGTGAACCAGAAGAAGGTGCCGCATCTGTTCATCTCCACCGGGGCGGACAAATGGGGCGATTACCAGCACTTCCCCTGGACCATGGGGTTCCAGCCGAGCTACCGGACCGAAGCGCAGATCTACACGAAATA
>Ga0326727_10015856_pt1 | contig 16056 bp, 13 predicted proteins | sample MB2enrmetagenome_FD_207643 | JGI IMG/M metagenome (GOLD analysis project Ga0326727, IMG submission 207643) | Lab enriched peat soil microbial communities from McLean, Ithaca, NY, United States - MB29MY | ecosystem: Environmental > Terrestrial > Soil > Wetlands > Peat | place: USA: New York...
GCGCCGAGAAGAAACGTGTACTCGCCGTCCTTGTCGCTCGCGTAGTCGGTGTAGACGGCAAGAATCCTCGCATCGGCCTTGCCGGGAATCTTCGCGAGCACGCCGTCCCGCATGAAGCGCTGCCACTGTCTGCCGATGATACCGTCAGCCGTCGTCTCGCGGGCGTTGCTGGTGCGGGCGGCGATGCCGACGACCACGAACTCCTCGAGGGTGGTGGTTTCCCATCCGGAAGCGGCGGTCAGCATGGCCAGGAGGCCTGAAAGAAAGACGGGCATGCCGAATTGTAGCGTGCGCGTGCATACTGGAATGTGCCCGCCGGTATCGCGATCCGCCGCGCAACGGCCGCCGATCTCCGCCGGATCGTCGCGGTGGAGCTCGCGTCGTTCCGCGCGGACGCGTGGCCGCGCGAGGCTTTCACCAGTCTGATGAACGAGTGCCCGCGGCTGTTTCTGGTGGCAACGCTCGCGGGGCGCATGGCGGGCTACTCGAGCGCCGTGGCCGACGCGAAGCGAGCGGAACTCGTCTCCATCGCGGTGCATCCGCGCTACCGGCGGCGCGGCGTGGCCCGCGCTCTCATCAACCGCACTCTCGCGCTGTTACGCGGCGAGGGCGTTCGCCAGTGCTGGCTCACCGTGCGACCGGCCAATGCCGAGGCCATCCGCTTGTACGAGAGTTTCGGATTCAGACATGTCCGGCGCGTGAAGGACTATTACGGGCGCGGCCGGGACGGCAAACGAATGCGGCTGTTACTGAGCTAACCGCGGCGAACCGGGCACGACGGTGGCTGGCTGCGATGCGCTTCCTGCAGGCTTTCCAGATACTCGGGATTGCGGCGGACGTACGCCGCGATGAAACTGCACAGAGGCACGATCTTCAACCCGGCTGAGCGCGCATAGTCGAGCCCCGCCTGCGCCAGTTGTCCGCCGTAGCCGCGCCCTTCGAAAGCCGGCGGCACTCCGGTGTGCGTGAAGATCATCGAATCCGCGGTGCGCCGGTACTCCAGCACAGCCAGCTCATCCCCCAGCGCCAGTTCGAACCGGCTCGCCGCCTCATTGTGAACCACCATGCCTCCTATGTTGACAGGAACGCGCAATGGTGCCACGACGCCCGACGGGACCGGGCTCCTGAAACTAATCGGTCGAGATCGAGCAATTCGCGACGAGCACGCCGTCTTACTCCTCCCGCAGGGCCTCCACCGGATTCAGACGCGACGCGCGCCAGGCTGGAATATAGCAGGCCGCCAGCGCGGCCAGCGCGAGGGTTATCACGACACCCGCGAACGTCGCCGGATCGCGTACCTCAATCCCAAACACCAGGCTCGACAGCACCCGGCTGAAGGCCAGCGCTCCGGCCAGGCCAAGGCCAATCCCGGTGAGAGCCACGGTCATTCCCTGGCGCAGAATCAACCCGACAACGTTGTCCGGCTGCGCGCCCAGCGCCATGCGCACGCCGATCTCCCGGGTGCGCCGGCTCACCGACCACGACAGCACACCGTACACCCCCACCACCGCGATCAGCAGCGCGACGCACGCGAAGATGGTGATCAGCCACGCGTCCAGGCGCGGCTGCGCGGCATTCACGGCGACACAATCTTCCATGGTCCTGACGTTGGCCACCGGCAGCTCCGCATCGAGGCCGTGCACAACCTGGCGAACGCTGGCCAGAACCGTGTCCGGGGCGCCGCCGGTGCGCACGATCACGTCCATTTGGGGAAACGCGCGCAGAGGCGCGGAGTAGTAGATGGCCGCCGAAGGATCGCTGTCGAGCGCGGTGTTGCGGGCATCGCCCACGACGCCCACCACCGTAAACACTTTGTTATTACCCACAGTTCGCAGCGGCCGGCCCAGCGGATCTTCCGAGCCCCACAGCTTGTCCGCGGCCTTGCGGCTGATCACCACCACCGGCCTCGCGTCGGGCCCGTCGGCATCGGTGAAAAAGCGGCCCTCCAGCAGCGGAATGTGCATGGTTCGGAAGTAGTCCGGACTCACCACGCGCCAGTCGATGGGCACCGATTGCCCGGGCGCGAGCGCGGACCGGCCCAGCGTCAGGAAAGGGGTTTTTGAGTAGAAGCCGTTGCCCAGCGGCATGGCGCTGGAAATCGCGGCCCCATCCGTTCCTGGCAACCCAGAGAGCGACTGCAGCAGTTGCCGGTAGAAACCCCAGATCCCCGCGGGGCCCGTGTAGCGCGCCTGCGGCAAGCTCACCTGAAAGGTCAAAAGCCTGTCGGCCTGAAAGCCGAGCGGCGCACGCTGGAGCTTCAGGAAACTCTGCAGCAGCAATCCCGCGCCAACAAGCAGCATGGTGGCCAGCGCCAGTTCCCCGGCAACGAGGGCATGGCGCAGCAAAGATGCGCCTCCGGTGGAGGAACGGCTCCCCTGCTTGAGCACGAGGCTCAAATCGGCGCCTGCCGAATGCCACGCCGGCGCGATGCCGAAAATCACGCCCGTCGCCAGCGTCACCGCGAGCGCGAACCACAGAACCGTGGAATCGACCGCAAAATCCGGGATGGGCAAAAGACTGGGCGGCGCCGCGCGCTCCAGCAGGCGAAGCACGCCGACCGCCGCAAGAACTCCTGCGACACCTCCTCCCAGCGAGAGCAACAGGCTTTCGCCCAGGAACTGCCGGAGGAGCCGGAAGCGGCTGGCGCCGATGGCAACGCGCACCGCCACCTCCTGCTGCCGCGAAACCGAGCGGGACAGCAGCAGATTCGCCACGTTCGCGCACGCGATCAGCAGCACCAGCGCTACGGTCCCCATCAGAACCAGTAGTGCCGTGCGAATCTGCGGCGAGACGAAGAAGTCGAAGAACGTAACGAGGCGAATGCTCCAGTCCTTCACTTCCGGGAACTGCTGGCCCACATGGACCGCGACCGCCTCCATTTCCGCCTGCGCGTGCTGCACCGTTACGCCGCGGCGAAGCCTCCCCACCACGGTGATCAGGTGATTGAGGCGAAGCTCGCGCTGCGGGTTGATGGTCAGCGGGGTCCAGATCTCGCCGTTAGCGAGCACACTCAGGGCGGGCGGCGCGATCCCCACAACCGTGTAATCGATGCCGTTCAGCGACAGCGTCTGGCCGATGAGCGCGCGGTCGCCTCCGAAGCGCCGCTTCCATAAACCTTCGCCGATCATCGCCACCGGCGCGGCGTTGGGCGCGTCCTCGCCTTCGAGAAACGCGCGGCCGGCCACGGGCTTGATCCCCAGCAGAGGAATGACGGACGGGCTGAGAGTGGCGCCGTCGAGTTGTTCCGGCTGGCCGCGGCCCACCAGGTTGAAGCTGGCCGAACCGATGGCGCCCAGTTGTTCAAAGCTGCGCTGCTGCTCGCGCCAGGACAGGTAGTTGAGCGCCGAAGCGGCCCACCTCGGGATTTTCAGTTTGTCGTTACGCTCAGCCACCCACACCAGGCGATCGGGCTGCTGGAACGGCAACGGCCGCACAAGCTCCGCGTTTACCACGCTGAAAATCGCCGTGTTCGCGCCGATGCCCAGAGCCAGCGTGAGCACCGCGGAGAGTGTGAACACCGGGGTCCTGCGCAGAGTGCGGAAAGCGTAGACGAGGTCCTTGCGCACAATGGTTCTCCTTACAGGTGCCGGAGCATCTGTTTGGCTTGCTCGTAGCCCTCGAACTGCTTCTCGGCCGCCTTGAATTCGGGCGTGTGCACGCAGCGGCGCGCGCCGCGATGATCCACCGGGAAACGCAGGTGCAGCATCTCGTGAAAGAGCACGTATTCCACGGCGAGCCGCGGCGCTTTCTCGCGATCGAGAATGGCGCTCAGAACGATGGCGTTGTGCGAGGCGTCGTAATGACCCAGCGTGGTGCGCGACGGCCGCAGGCCCCATCCCAGCGCCGGCCGCGCCATCAGCCCGTGGAAGTAGCGGAAGTTCAGCTCCTCGAAAATCCGTTCCAGATCGTACACACGCCCCTGCGGCGCGAGAATCTGCTTGCGCCCGCGCGTCTGCCGCACCAGATGCAGCGTGCGCCGCATGTCCTTGCGATTGAGATAGCGGCGATAGCGCTCCTGATAAGCGCGCGGCGTCTCCCGGCGGTACAGCTTGCCCAGCAGAATGTGCGCGAGGGCTTCCAGAATGAGCGCCGGCGCGCCTTCCAGAACGTCGGTGATGCGCGCCCGCAGGCGTCCCTCTTCCAGACGAATAAAGCTGTTGGCGTTGGCAAAGCGGCAGAACTCCACCGAGACCGCCGGCGGCGCGGTGCGCGGCTTCAGCTCGCGAAACACGCGCTCGAAGATCTCCCGCGGCGTCTCGAACAGGATGAGGCTTTCCAGCGCCATGCGATGGTTGCTCTCACCAGCATAACCGGCGCGCTCGTATAATGGCAGCGTCGTGGATGCCTGTTTCGAGCTCGTTCGGCTGCGGGTTTCGTCTCGCGCCGCGGGGCGCGTGTGTTTCGCCCCTGCTCGTTTCGCGACGCCGGCGGCCAACACGCTGCGCGGAGCGTTCGGCTATGCCTTGCGCAAAACCGCGCCCGATGAATTCGAGTCGATTTTCACGCCGCGAGCGCGCGGGCACTTTCCCAGTGGGCTGGCCGACCGGCCTCGGCCATTTGTGTTTCGGTCGGCGCATCTGGACAACGCCACGTTTGAACCTGGCCAGTTTCTCTGTTTTGACGTGCATCTGTTTGAGACGCGGCGTCCGCTGATTGAGGTGTTCACCGCCGCGCTGAGCGAGATGGGGCAACGCGGCATCGGACCGGCAGCCGGCCGGATGGAGCTCACCGGCATCGAGTCAACTCCGCTGGCGCTTTCGCTCGCCGCTCCTCCGACCGCCATCGATTCCGTGACTGTGGAGTTCCTGACTCCGACTGAGCTGAAGGGGGACGGAGGACTGGTCAGCGAGCCCTTGTTCCCCATTCTGTTTGCGCGCGTCCGCGACCGCATCGCCACGCTGCAGTCGCTGTACGGCAACAAGCCCTTCGATTTCGACTTTCGCGCGATGGGCGAGCGCGCAGCCGCGGTCCGGATGACGGCGTCCAGCATCCGCGCGGTGGAGGCGGCGCGGCGCAGCTCACGCACCGGCCAGCGGCATCCCCTCGGCGGATTCACTGGTTCTGCATCCTACGCGGGGCCTCTCACGGAATTCGTCCCCTGGCTCGAGGCGGCCGTCTTCACCGGCGTGGGCCGGCAGACCACCTGGGGCAAGGGTGAAATCCGCGTGCGCCGATGATCGACCTCCCCGGCGGCGGTCGTCTCTCAGACCGCCCTGTTCGGACGCGCGCCGGGCGGGCTGGGAGCCCGCCGCAGGCAGAGTGCCTGCCCCACGTTGCTCAGAACGAGAATCGTGCGGCAAGCTGCATGAGCCGCGGAGGGGCGGCGCTCACAATCTGCCCGAAGCTCGCGCTCCCGATGTTTCCGTTCACCGCCGCCGGGCCGTAAAACTGAGCGTGGTTGAACACGTTGAACGCCTCGGCGCGAAACTCGAGCAGGCGCGATTCCGACAGGTGCACCGTTTTGCGCAGCGCCGCGTCCAGGTTCTCGATGCCCGGGCCGTAGAAAAATCGGCGCGCCGCCGTACCCATCTCGCCCAGCGCTGGCACACTGAACAGCGAAGCGTTGAACGCGGGCCTGCCGTTGCGCGGATTCGTGTTCACTTCGAGACTGCCCGGCGCAACGTCCGGCGTGTCCACGCCGTTGTTGTTGATGCCGTTGGGAATGGTTCCCAGCAGCGAAGTGTCCTCGTTGTTGTACAGGGTCACCGGAAACCCGGTGCTGAAGCGCGCGATTCCGGACAGCGACCAGCCCTCGGTCCACTGCCACCTGCGCCCGAACGGATTCGCCGGCGGCAGTTGCCAATCGAAGCTGCCCACGCAGTTCTGCCGCATGTCGAACGCCGAGATCGCCCGGCTGAGCGCCGGATTCACTGGATTCACGGCTTCCGACAGGCTGGACGATTCGTCGATCGACTTGCCGTACGTGTACGCCGCCAGCAGCTCCAGCGACGGCGTGGAATGGCGCAGCGACACCTCCAGCGCGTTGTAGTTCGAGTTGCCGATGGTCTTCTGATACGTCACGGCGGCGAATTCGGGGCTGAACGGCCCGCGCGTGCCCTGAATGGTCTGGCCGGCGGCAGTCACGTACGCGCCGCTCTCGCCGAACGGCCCGCACACCGGCGATCCCGGCGCAACGTCCTGCGGCTGGCTGAGACTCAGGCAGAGCGCGGGATTCCCGGGGTTCGCCGAAACGAGCACCAGCAGATGATGGCTTTCGGAACCCGCGTAGCTCGCGCTCAGCACTGTGTTGCGCGCCAGCCCGCGCTCCACCGACAGCGTGTAGCTCTGGGTATAAGGCGTCATGTTCCGGTGAAAGAACGAAGGCACGCCGGTGATGGGCAGGTATTGCGCCCAGTCCACCGAGTTGTTGGGATTCTGCGGCGACGCTCCGAACGGCGGGATCGGCTCCGGAAAGTGCTGGCCTGCATTCTGGCCGCTGGCCGCGGTGACGAACGGCGAAGCGAACAGCGGCGGAGCGAGGCTGGTGTAGTCGTAACCGTACGGAGGATTCGCGCTCATGATGCCCGCCGACAAGCCTTCAAACGCGGTGTAGAACATGCCGTAGCCCGCGCGAATGCTGGTGCGCGTCATGGGGGCCCATGCCACGCCCAGCCGCGGAGCGAAGTTCGTGTACCTGGTGGGCGCAAGCGTCGCCGGGATGCCTGGATCGCCCGGAAAGACGAGGCCCGCGGGCGCGCCCGGATACACCACCGACTGCTCGCCGGGAACCAGCGTCTGCATCTGGTTGTACTTTTCGCGCCACGGCGGCAGCAGGTCCCAGCGCAGTCCGTAATTCATCGTCAGGTGCGGAGTGAGCTGCCAACTGTCCTGGCCGAACACGCCCGCGTATTTGTTCCGCAGATAGAAGGCCTGCGAATCGCCCTGCGCGTAGCTGCTGGCAATGCCCAGCAGGAAATCGGCGAAGTCGTTGCCGGTCTCCGTGCCTTGAAACAAAAACGCGCCGTTGAAGGTGGCGTTCGGGTTGATGTTGACCTGATCGAAGTGAACGCCCGCGCCGAATTTCAGGATGTGTTTGCCGGCCACGCGCGAGAAACTGTCGGACCATTGATACGTGTTGTTGGCCTGCGCCGCGCCGGTGGTGTCCACGCCGATGGTGAAGTCGTTGAACGAGACGTTCTCGATGCCTTCGATCTTCGGATCGAGGGCCACAATCGAGGGTTGGCCGGCCGCGTTCACGAAGCCCTGCGAAGCGAGCGAGGGACCGACGCCGCCCACGGGCTGCCCGACGTCGTTGGCGGTGCGCATGTAGCCCAGGCGCAGTTCGTTCACCGCCGACGGACCGAACGTGCTGGTCAGCCCAAGAGTGGCCAGCTGCGCGCGACCGTTCGAGATGGCGCTGAAGCCGGGCACATCCGCGCCACCCTGGGCCGTGGGATACGGATTATCGAGCCGGTAGCTGTCGATGAAATAGTAGGCCGATAAGCGCCCCCAGCGCGTGCCGTCGTCCAGGCGGAAAGAACCTTTGTCGTCGCGCAGGGTCTCGTCTTCGGCGGCGGTGGAGAACTGGGCCGGCCCGGCATTGGGTTGCGGGATGTAGCCAAGCAGCACCCGCGCGGGCACCGACCAGGCGCGCTGCGGAATCTGCGCGTTCGGGAACACGCACTGCGCCGGATTCGTGCAACCGGAAGCGTAATACGGCTCGCCCGGCGTCACCGGGTAACCGAGTTCCTGGGAAAGCAGATTCGCCCAGTACTGTCCGTTGACCGCGCCGGAAAGAGAACCCGCATTCGCCGAGAAGTCGCCCGCGCGGTTGGCCAGCGAGGGCACCGAAATCAGGCCGGTGTCGATTCCCTCTCTCAGGCCGGTGCCCTGATAGTCGGCGAAAAAGAACAGCTTGTTCGCGCGGATGGGCCCGCCCAGCGTTCCGCCGTACTGGTTGCGGTGGTATGCGGCGCGCGCCGGCTCGAAGTAGTTCCGCGCGTCCAGATTGGTGTTGCGCAGGAACTCGAACGCGCTCCCGTGGAGGTTGTTGGTGCCGGATTTGGTGGTCACCAGCACCTGGCCGCCGCTGAAGTTGCCGTACTCGGCGTTGAAATTGCTGGTGAGCACCTGGAACTCCTGAATGGAGTCGAGGTTGGGCACGATGGCCGCGCCCATGTTGAAGTCTTCCTGGGCGGAGCTGCCGTTCACCACGAATCCGTTGGCGGTCTCCCGCTGGCCGCTCACCGACAGGTTGCCGGGATTCAGGTCCCCCGATGGCGGCGCGCTGGTGCAGCCCGACATCACCACCGCGTTGGGCTGCTGCGAACTGGCCGGGATCACGCCCGGCTGCAGAGCCAGCAGATCGGTGAAGCTGCGCCCGTTCACGGGGACGCTGGACATCTGGGTGGAGGTGACGAGTTCGCCCATCTGCGTGTTGGCGGTCTCCACCTCGGCGGGCGCTTCGGTGACGGTCACTTCTCCCCGCTGCGCGGCCAGATGCAACTGGATATCAGCGCGCAGGGCGGCGTTCGAGGTCACCCGCAGGCCGGTCTGGCGGTATGGCTCGAAACCGGATTGATCGATGCGCAGTTCGTAATTGCCCTCGGACAGCGCGGGAAACGCGTAGAAACCGTCGGCGTTGGTGGTGGTCTGGCGCGTCGCGCCGGTCGCCGTTTCGCGCGCCGTGACGGATACCGCGGGTATAACGCCGCCACTTTGATCGGTCACCATTCCCGAGACACCGCCGCCGGCGCCGGCGATCGCCGGAACGCTCGCGAGCGCGTGCACGGCCCACGCGGAAATGATTCTTCGGATCAGGCGATTCGTCGTGGGTTGTTTCACGGGTTATTGACGCCCGCAGCTTACGCGCCCGCCATCTGCAAAGCGGCCGTCCGCCGCGGTCGGCGATTTCCGGTGACGCGGCGCACTTCGCCACAGGTCGGACCCGCCATCCGCTTCCTCGGCGACTCCAGGCGTGTTCGCTAAGTTAAGGGAAAGCTGAGCCGAATGATATACGATCACTGTGGTCCAGATTACCGGGCGGCAGAGGCCCTGTCAACCAAATTCAGCAAATGAGTTGCAACTGAAGTCTAACGGGGAATAACTCGGTGCGGAAACGCCGAAACGCGCCAAACCTCCGCCGTGTGCCAATTGCCACTTGAACCCAACCCCCGATTCGGATACAGTTACGGAACGGAGGCAAGACAAGAAGAATGGCATTCTGTGCGAATTGCGGTGCCGAGGCGCCGGGTAACTTCTGTCCGAAATGCGGTGCTCCCATAGCCGCGGGTGCTCCTGGCGCGGCTCGTCCCGCGGCGCCGCCGGCGGCAGCTTCGTCGGGCATGACCGAAAACCTGGCTGGCGCTCTGTGCTACCTCGTCGGTTTTATCACCGGCATTCTGTTCCTGGTGCTGGAGCCTTACAACAAGAACCCACGCGTTCGCTTCAACGCGTTCCAGTCGATCTTCTTCCACCTGACCTGGATCGTTTTCTGGATCGCTATGACCGTGCTGCAGATCATCATGGCGGCGATTCTGCCATGGAGTCTGCATTTCATCCTCAGCCTGCTGAGCGTGGTCGTCTGGCTGGTGATCGGGCTCGGCGGATTTGTGCTGTGGATCATGCTGATGTTCAAGGCTTACAACAACAGCCCGATTGTCCTGCCGATAATCGGACCGCTGGCTCAAAAACAAGCTGGCGTATAGAATCGCGCGCCTGCAGACGCTTCCTTTCAGGCCCGCCGCGTGATACGATTCGCGGCGGGCTTTGCTCTATGATTCGAACATTAGCTCGATGCTCTCCAGTGCTGCCCATGCTCCTGCCGGCCACGCTGCTGGCCCAGTACGACAATAACAACCCTGCGGCGGGCTGCGCCGGCTGTTTCGCCTGCGGCGTGGTTCCGATCATCATGCTGGTCGCGGTCATCGCGCTGCACATCGCCCTCCTCGTTTGGGTGGCAAAGGACGCCAAGGCGCGCGGCATGGACAACGCCGTGCTCTGGATGATCCTGGTCATCGTCACCGGCCTGATCGGGCTGATTGTCTACCTGCTCGCGCGCACCCAGGGTAACCTGGTCCCCTGCCCAAACTGCCACAACAAGAGGCTGCAGGTCAGCGTCCGGTGCCCGCATTGCGGCGCCTGAGCGCACAGGACACGGCGGCGTCCATGCTGAAGCCCCGAGACCGGACGCCAGCCGGGTCCGTTGCGCGCACGATCAAATGAAGAATCCGGCACGGCGCCCGGAGACTTGGCTGGCCGTCGTAGTTGTGGCCGTTCTACTAATTGCAGCGGATTGTCTGCGCCCGCCGCCGGCCCAGCTTACGGCGCGCCTCTATATCGACGCGGTTTACGCCTACCAACGCTGGGGAAGGCCCATCACCACACGGTTTATTCGCTGCCCCTATCGGCCCACGTGTTCGGAATACTCGCGGCAGGCGGTGGAGAAATTTGGAGTGCCGCGCGGGCTGGTGCTCACCACCGAGCGGCTGTGGAGGTGCCGAGGCAGCGTCCCGCAGGGAACGCGGGACCCGGTGCCTTAGCCCGCAAGAACCGCTTACTACGTGCGCGGCTCAGTAAACCGGGCAACGTGCGCGGCTCAGCGCGAGCCGCGACCGTGAGGGAGCGGGATTCTTCACAGCGTGTTAGACGATGGGCGGCTCCTCGGGCAACTCGGGGAACTCTTCCGGCGACAGCTCATCGGGCACCGTGGCCGCGATCTCACTCGGAACCACAACCGGGGCGTCGACCGGAGTCTCGGCGACAGGGTCCGCGACGGCTTCTACCTCCGGCTCTTCGTCCAGGCAAACCGGCGACTCGCATTCGCAGCAATCGCTGCAGCGCAGGCAACGCTGGCAACGATGCGAATGGCAAACGTCCTTGGTGCAGTAAACGCAGATCTCGTGCGACGGGTCGCTGCAGATGCTGCAGACGAAGGTGAGAGTTCCGGTGGGTCCCATGTTTATCGTTTCCCCTGCGGTTTCTGATTGCTGACGGTAGTGCGGCAGCGCTGCGCTTCGGCGTCCATCACCTGCAGCTCGTGTTCCTTCTCGGCGGCGAGATCCATCACGTATTGCCGGAGGCGATCGCGATTGTGGTCGTTCTCGTCGGCGATGGCCTGCACCAGATCGGCAATGGCCGGGTTCTGATACTTCCGGGTGCCTTCAATCACCGATCCCAATGTGCTGTTGAGCGCCTGCATGCGGAACAGCGTGTCCAGCGCGGCGGGAAGCTTGTCGGGATCTTTTGCCAGCGTCTGCGCCGAGGCGAGCAGATAGCCGAGCTCGCTCTTTGCCGTGTTCCACTGGCCGGTGTACTGGGCGGGCGCGCCGTCGCGGACCCAGTCGGCCGGCTTCAACTGATCGAGAATCGGCCCCAGCTGTTTGGCCCGCGCCTGCAGGCTGGAGAGCATCTCGCGAACGTCCCAGTCGGAACTGACGCCACTGGACGCCGCCTGTCCGAAGAGCGAAGCGCAGAACAACGCAGGCAGGCAGAGAACTCGCATCCCTGATTGCTAGTGTAGCGTTGAGCTGGAGACCGGATCGGCGAAAAGAAGATCAGTTCCCCGGCGGGGGTCCTGGCGGCCCACCACCCTTGGTGGGGCCTCCGCCATCGCCGCTGCAGGCGTTGCCACAGGTGATTGGACCTCCACCGCCGCCCACTCCCGTGGTCGTTCCACCCGTGCGCGGGGTGGTGATGGCGACACGCGCCGCATCGGCCATGGCGCGCAGAATTCGCTCCGCGAGCGCTCCCTTGTCGATTTTCGACTGCGCAAGCGGCTGATCCGGGTAAACTTTCAGAGACTCGCCCTGGTTCACGATCTTCTCGGCGCCGCTGGGAAGCAGCTTGTGACGCACCGACACGGAACCTTCCTCGACCGTGACCTCAGTGGTGCGCTCTTCGTCATCCACGGTTACGTCGAAGATGGTGCCGCGAACCGAAATTGTCGCCGTCGGCGTCTGCACGCGGTTCGGATTGGGTCCGCCAAGCTTCTCGATCTCTACGCGGATGCGTCCCACCAGCACGTCCAGCAAGTCGCGCCACGTGCCCGGATTGTCGCGGAAGACGACCTCGGAGTTGGGAAAAACTTCAAAGCTGCTGCCGTCGGAGACGCAGAACAGCGCGTTTCCGTCGCCTTCGCTGACAATCACCTGTTTTGCCTGAACGGCATCGCCGACATTCAGCGCGAACGGCTGGGAGTCGTGCAGTACATAGACCTGGCCGGAAAGCGAAATCACTCGGGCCGCAACTTCTCCGGGACCGAAGGCGGGACACGCAACGCGGGGCGCCGCTGGCTGGCCGGCGCGCAGAGATACCCCCGCTGCTAACAGCAGCGCGGCACTCAACAGCGTTGAGACTGAACTCCGCATAAAGTTATCTCTGCCAGTGGCCGATGCCACCATCGAAAGCTTGTCCAGTACTCAGGTAGATATCCAGTCTACCACTAAATCAGCCAGCAACAATAGGTCCGTTGCCGGCACATCAGACGTGCAGGGAGAGCAGAGCCGAGCAATGCAACAGACCACGTCCCAATATACGGCAAAACGGGCCAAAACCAATAGACTGTGCGAACGGCGGCGGCTGGCGGGAGCCGGGGGCGAAATCGCCGGGAAATTGTGCGAAGTATAGATTAGACTCAATATATGTGTCGAAGGGCCACAGCGTGGCGCGGGATGGCGGCAGTGGGGATGGCAGTGGCTGCCATCGGCATCGCCTCCGCCCAGGTTCCGCAGCTCGACTGGCGCCGCGTGGGGAACTCCGTCGTCGACCTTGGGCTGCCCGCGCTGGCCACCGGCCCGTTTTCGCGCGTCTGGTACTCCCCTGACGGCTCTCGGCTGTTCGCGGTAACTGCTTCAGCAAGAGTGTTTTCCACCTCGGATCTGGAGCGCTGGGAGGTCTCGCAGGAAGCTGTTCCCCCGGCCGAGCGCAATGCCCCGTCGCGCAGCCTGCCGGAGGTGGGTGCCACGGTTCGCGACGCGGGCGGGGATCGGCTCTACGCGTTCGGCAACTCGGCGTGGCGGTCCGACGACGGAGGAGCGACGTGGTCCAATCTGACCGACTGGAACGGCGAGTCGCTTTTCCACAGCACGGTGGCGGACCTCGCAGTATCGCCCACCGACAGCGACACCATCGCCATGGCCACGTCTACGGGAATCTGGCGCTCGGCAGACAGTGGCCTGTCCTGGTCGGGAGTGAACGAATCCCTGCCGGGTTTGGCCGGACGTCGCTTCGCCGGCGTGCCGTCAGGCGTGCATGGATTCGCCATCGCCGTTGCGGGCACGGCGTCGGATCTCGAATGGTTCCCCGGAGAGAGAACCGCGTGGCGACCCGTATCCTCTTCATTTCAAAAGAATGAGCAGGAGAAAGCACAGCGCTGGGCGGCGATTTTGAGAACCACCGTCACGACCGCGGCCGAAGCCGGCGATTACGTGTACGCCGGCGCCGCGGACGGCCGGGTGCTGGCTTCCGGCGATCGCGGGCAGACCTGGCGCAGCTTCGGCGGTCCCGAGGAATCGGGTCCGGTGGAAGCGATCTACACCGACAGCAGGGACCCGCGGCTCGCTCTGGCAGTCTCCGGCGCGCGTGCCGCAGCCCAGCCGGGGATCAAATCGGTTCACGTAAGGCGGACCATCAACGGGGGCATCTTCTGGGACGATCTGACCGCCAACCTGCCCGACGCAGCCGTGCATGGCGTCGCCGCCGACCGGGCCAGCGGGGCCGTTTATGTCGCCTCGGACGCGGGCGTGTATTGGACATACGCGGACTTAAGCGGCGCGGCCCCGGCCGCTCCCTGGACGGCTATGTCGCGCGGCCTGCCGACATCGCCGGCGCGCGACGTTCGTCTGGATGCCAACGGAAATCAGCTCTACGTCCTGCTCGATGGCTATGGCGTGTATGCGACCATCGCGCCGCATCGTTTCCGCGATGCTCGTCTGGTGAGCGCGGCCGACTACGACGCGCATCCCGCCGCTCCCGGCGCGGTGCTCACCGTGCTCGGGGCGCGAATCGCGACGGCCTCCACCGGCGAGGCGCCGGTCCCCGTGCTCGCGGCCACCACTACGGAATCGCAGATCCAGGTACCGTTTGATGTCAAGGGCGATACGCTGCCGCTGGTGCTGGTCGGCGACCGCCATCTCACGCACAGTCTGCCGCTGCAGTCGGTCTCGCCGGCCATCTTCACCGACCGCGATGGCGCGCCGATGCTCATCGACGCCGACAGCGGCCTCCTGCTGGACGCTTCCCGCCCGGCTCGGGCCAACACGCGCGTGCAGATCATCGCCACCGGCCTTGGCCGGGTGACGCCGGACTGGCCCACCGGCGTGGCCGCGCCGCTCAACGATCCACCCCGCGTGAATACAACGGTCCATGCGTGGCTGGACCGCGAGCCGGTGGACGTCGCCACCGCGACGCTGGCCCCCGGCTACACGGGAATGTACGTGGTGGAGGTTCGAATCCCCTCCGTGGTGAACGCCGGCCCGGCCGAGCTCTACATCGACGCGGGCGGGCACGAAAGCAACCGCGTGCGCATCTGGGTGGAGCCGTAGATCATCTTCGCCTCCGGCCGTTTTCCGATAGACTGGTTTTTCACCAGCCATGTCTAAAGTTGCGCTCGTCACCGGTTCCTGTGGCCTGATTGGCTCCGAGGTCAGCGTCTATTTCGCCCGGCAAGGATTCCGGATTGCGGGTATCGATAACAACCAGCGCGCGGTGTTTTTCGGCCCGGAGGGCGACACCCGCGGCTCGCTCGAACGTTTGCTTCGCGAGATCCCGGGTTACCGCCATCACGACATCGATATTCGCGACCGCGAGGCAATACTCCGTCTGGTTTCTGAGCTGCGCCCCGCCGTGATCATCCATACCGCCGCCCAGCCGTCGCACGACCGCGCTGCGTCGATACCGTTCGACGATTTTGAAGTGAACGCCGTCGGCACGCTGAATCTCCTCGAGGCCGCCCGCCGCTCCTGTCCCGAATCGCCGTTCCTGCACATGTCCACGAACAAGGTCTACGGCGATCGCCCGAACACCATACCGCTGCGAGAGCTGGAAACGCGCTGGGAGTACGACGATCCGGCGTTCGCCGAGGGAATCCCGGAAAGCTTCTCCATCGACCAGTCGAAGCACTCGCTGTTCGGCGCGTCGAAGGTGGCCTCGGATGTTCTGGTGCAGGAGTATGGGCGTTACTTCAACATTCCGAGTTGCTGCCTGCGCGGCGGCTGTCTCACCGGTCCGAATCATTCCGGCGTCGAGCTGCACGGCTTCCTCAGCTACCTCGTGAAATGCAACGTGGAGGGGCGAGAGTACAAGGTGTTCGGGTACAAGGGGAAGCAGGTGCGCGACAACATTCACTCGGAAGACGTCGCGCGTTTCCTCTACGAGTTCTGGAAGGCGCCGCGCGTGGCGGAAGTGTACAACCTCGGCGGCGGCAAAGGAAACTCCTGTTCGGTGCTGGAGGCCTTTCAGATCGCCGAAAAGATCACCGGCCGAAAAATGAACTGGCGCTATATCGACGAGAACCGCATCGGCGACCACATCTGCTATTACAGCGATCTGCGCAAAATGAAGGCGCATTATCCGAACTGGGACATTAGCCGGCCGCTTGCGGGCATTTTCGAAGAGATCGCCGCACACTGGACGGCGAAGCAGAAGCAATCGGTAGCATGAAGATCCTGATCACGGGAGTCTGCGGCTTCGCGGGCAGCACCCTCGCCGAGAGCCTGCTGCAGCGCATGGAGGGACTCTCTGTCTGCGGGATCGACAATCTCGCGCGGCCGGGCTCGGAAACCAACCGGCAGCGCATGCCGAAGCTTGGTGTCGAGTTCTTCCATGGCGATATCCGGGCGTCCAGCGATTTCGAAGGGCTACCCTCGGTTGACTGGGTGATCGACGCCGCCGCGAACCCCAGCGTACTGGCCGGCGTGGCCGGCAACGCCAGCAGCCGGCAATTGTTCGAGCACAATCTGGCCAGCCTGGTGAACGTGCTGGAATTTGCTAAGGCGCACAGGGCCGGCCTGATTCTGCTGAGCAGCAGCCGGGTGTATTCGATTCCGGCGCTGGCCGGGTTACCGCTGCGCGTGGAAAGCAACGCCTTCCATCTGGACGACTCGAAGCCGCTTCCGG
>Ga0326727_10015857_pt1 | contig 16056 bp, 14 predicted proteins | sample MB2enrmetagenome_FD_207643 | JGI IMG/M metagenome (GOLD analysis project Ga0326727, IMG submission 207643) | Lab enriched peat soil microbial communities from McLean, Ithaca, NY, United States - MB29MY | ecosystem: Environmental > Terrestrial > Soil > Wetlands > Peat | place: USA: New York...
CCGATGATACTTGGGGCGCAAGCCCCTGGCAAAGTAGGTCATCGCCAGGTAACAAGCGAAAAGGCTACCTCTAACGAGGTAGCCTTTTCTGTGTTTATGAGCCAAAGCCCAGGGTCCGGGGGTCTACTCGTTCGGGAATCCACACTGCTGGAGTCTGCGTTATAAGTCGCAGTGTGGCGAAAGGCTCATCCACCTCAAACAATCACAATCACTTCTTTGCCCTCAAAGCTTCTTCTTTGGAAAGGCCATGACCATCCCTAGAATCCATGCTAGGTTGATGATTGTGTGGTGTTGGTTGGGTGTTTGGGTTTGGATTTTTATCAGGTGGCAATTTCTTTTTCAAGGTTGCGTCACTTCCTTTCAGATAGGCTTATTTTATGGTTACGAAGATTATTCTGCCCTTTATATTAGAGGATTACTACTTTTATCAATACCATTGTAATTATATTTAAGTATCCAACGATCGATCGTTTCGAGATAAAGCAGCTTTGTCTATGATAGCGTCAGGTCTCAAGGAATATAGAGAAAAGAGTTTATTAGCGAGGCTGCATCACTGAGTTTTCTCCTCATCCTGATGAAAATATCCGCAAAGGATATTTGGTCGGTAAGTACGGCGCGACGCCAGCACTTGAGACAGAGGAGGTATAGCTGGTGGCACGAGAAATTAAAACAGTATTTACCAAATAAGGACATCCTTTTATGGATGTCTTTTTTTATTGAGCATGCATATAAATGTAATACGCTTGTGGCAAAGGAGGGCTCTGTGTGCAAGAATATATACGCAAACGGGTGCTCGATATTGGGACTTACATATTGGAATCGAGTGCAACGGTGAGGCAAACGGCCGATGTTTTTGGCGTATCGAAATCGACAGTGCATAAAGATGTAACTGAACGACTGCCTTTGGTAAATGAAAAGTTGTCTATGGAAGTAAAGCATATACTGGAGACTAACAAAGCAGAGCGGCATATTCGAGGAGGCGAGGCAACAAGGAAAAAGTATCAGGAAAACTAGAGATGCAGATAGAACTGGGATATCTCACAAGAACTTTGTAGAAGAATGCATAAAAAATTAAAAAACACAAAGGGATTAGCAAAATTATCACGAATGACTTTGAGTATGAATTTATTAATAGCGAATCTCCCGTGAGGGAGATTGTGCTATTTGTTAATATATACATATTAGGATGGACAAGCTATAGATGACGAAAGGGGTATCTCTGCCAATGTATGGAATAGATTTGGGAATAGATTTAGGAACAGCGAGTGTCTTGGTTTATGCTAGAGGTAAAGGGATCGTGCTGCATGAGCCTTCGGTAATAGCCATTGATCGCAATACGAATAAACGAATTGCGGTAGGAGAAGAAGCACGGTTGATGATTGGCCGAACACCGGGAAGTATTGTCGCAGTGCGTCCAATGCGCGATGGGGTGATCGCAGATTATAAGACCACGGAACTAATGCTGAAATACTTTCTGGAGAAAGCAGGTGCCAAGCGCTGGCCTTTTTTCAGAACTCGTATTGTAGTTTGTATACCTTCAGGGGTCACAGAAGTGGAACAACGGGCGGTTAAACAGGCCGCATACCAGGCCGGAGCTAAAGATGTGAAGGTGGTCGAAGAACCATATGCCGCTGCCTTGGGCGCCGGTTTAGATATCTTTGGTCCAACCGGAAGTATGGTCGTGGACATAGGCGGAGGTACAACCGATATTGCGGTGCTTTCGCTTAATGGTATAGTGGGTAAACGCAGTCTTCGGGTTGGGGGGGATAAATTCGATGAAGCCATTATTCGATATATTCGCCGGGAACATAATCTGATGATCGGAGAACGTACCGCTGAAGAAATCAAAATGGCAGTCGGTTCAGCCATAGCAGAGGGGCGTCCATCCGCGGAGATTGATGTGCGCGGCAGGGATTTGATCACAGGTTTACCTAAAACAGTCAAGGTGAATTCCCAAGAGTGTTTTGTAGCCCTTGAGGAATCCATTGAAGCGATTGTTGCTGGAGTTAAGGAAGTTCTGGAACGTACTCCTCCGGAACTAGCCGCTGATATTCTCGATAAGGGAATTATCATGACTGGGGGAGGTTCCTTAATCTACGGCTTTGACAAGCGATTGTCTCGCGAGACAGGATTACCGGTTAGTTTGGCGGAGGATCCAATTTCCTGCGTAGCTCTAGGTACGGGTAAGGTGTTAGATGAATGTTTTTAGGATTCGAGAGGGTCAATATTCTGGGAACGACGGTAGATCGATATTCTATGCAGGAGACGGTAGAACTGATCTGTCAAGCAATCGAAAAACGGATGTCGATACGGGTGGTTACTGCCAATCCTGAAATGATCTACGCAGCAGACCGGGATTTACGGTTAAAGAAGCTCATTAATTCCGCGGAAATAGTAACTGCGGATGGAATTGGGGTGGTTTGGGCTGCCCGACAGCTGGGAAATCCAGTTCCTGAACGGGTGACTGGGATTGATTTAGCCCAAGCCTTGTTTTCGGCATCCAACGCAGGAAAATGGCGGTTTTTCTTTCTGGGTGGGAAACCGGGTGTGTCCGAGCAGGCCGCACGCCGGGTTTCTTCAGAATACCCAAAAATCGTATGTAATGCTTGGCATGGTTATTTTAGCCCTGCTGAGGAACCTTCTGTGTTAGAAAAAATCCGTAGTTTTCAGCCCGATATCCTACTCGTCGGATTGGGTGCTCCCCGTCAGGAATATTGGATTGCAGAGCACCCAGATTTGGCAAGCGTGAGTATGGGGGTAGGGGGAAGTTTCGACGCGCTGGCAGGGATCGTGATTCGCGCACCGAAACGTATTCAAGAACTTCAGCTGGAATGGCTCTATCGTTTGTGGAAAGAACCTTGGCGTTGGAGACGCCAAGGGGTTCTGCCATGTTTTGTAGGGAAGATACTTTGCCAGAGATTCCTGAGGAAGACCCCTTAAAAGAATCGGAAAACAGGGGGTCTTATTTAAGCAAGCGAGTATATACTCGTTCTGTCTCCTTAACCATATTCTCGATAGAAAACAATGGCCAGCGCTCATGACCGGAGAGCACAAGGGATTTTGCCAAATCTGGATTTTTGATGATTGAAGCGCATGCTGCAGCAAACCCTGTCACATCGCCTGGGGGGACCAGCAGTCCGTCTTTTCCGGCGCGGACGACTTCCGGAATTCCTCCGACAGCACTGGCAACAATAGGAACTCCGGCTTTCATTGCTTCAAGGAGAACTAAACCCATGCCTTCGCTGATTGAAGGTAAAACGAAGAGGTCCATGGCTGGAAGGGCTTTGTAAGCATGAGGAAGGTAGCCGGTTAAGGTATAAGGGATCGAGTTATGTCTAAGCTCGGATTCCAAGTCTAGGTGAAGGGGGCCGTCACCAATCAGCAGAAGATAAAGGTTCGGAAATATTAAGCTTAGTTGGGTTGCGGCTTGAATCAAATAGGTGTGTCCTTTAGTGGGATGAAGTCGGCCAATCGTTCCAATGACGAGAGCATCCGCGGGAATGCCCCATTGGTTGCGGAATTGGAGGCGAGAATGGGTTGGATCATCAAACGTAAGAGGAGCACGGCCATTGTATATTGTCTCTATGTTTTGGCCGCCTCTCAAGGCGACCTCTTGCGCCAAATAGTCAGATACGGTGATAACTCCAGATGTCAAGGAGAGTGTGAGGCGGTCTAATCCTAAAGCCAGATAGGCTGACCAAGGGGAAAGATAATCGTGGGCCAGGGAGCTATGGACGGTGGTCAAACAAGGAAGATTCAACCACTTTGCGCCAAGGCGACCTAGAAGGTTGGCCCTGGAGCCATGGGTGTGAATCAGGCTTATCCCTCTATGTCGGGCCCAGCGAATAAGGTCGGGAAGGGGGGAGAGATCAAAGGGATAACGCATGGGAAAGGTTTGGGTGGGGATGTTGGTTTCGCGGGCAAGGGTTGCGAAAGGTCCGTGGGTCAGGCAGGCCAGCTGTGGGTAAAAACGAGAGCGGTCTAAACCTTGAAGCAGGGTTAAGACATGCTGTTCAGCCCCGCCAACTTCTCCTCCGCCTATAATATGTAAAATCTTGCAGTTCATCACGACTTTCTTATCTTCCCTTCAGCCTCAAACTTCGTTATACTATATTAAGTACAAGCAGGAAAAGCTATTCATACTAATCATAAGGCAAATGGGTTCATGACTGCAAGCAGTCCTCGATTTTCGATATTTTGATTAAAACTTCAGACTTCGGACCTCGAAGAACCAAGTAGAACCAACCCCTATAGACCAGAGCCAGAGGAAGTTTCTCTGCTTAGAGAGCACTTTAGTGGAATTGCGTCAAACGAGCAGCAATGCAGCGTGTGCGAACGCGATAGTTTCCGGCGGAGACGATCGCCGAAGGCGCTGACTCGCAACGAACACTTAGAGCCGTAGGATTCAGAGCTACTTTCTCCCGATCCACGAACGAAGGAGGAGTTTTAGTGCTAGAAAGCCAAGAAATCCAGGAGATTATTCCGCATCGTTATCCCTTTCTTCTGGTAGATCGTATCATAGAATTAGAAGAAGGGAAAAGGGCGGTTGGGATTAAGAACGTATCAATCAATGAAGCGTTCTTTCAGGGCCACTTTCCGGGGCACCCTATTATGCCGGGGGTTCTGATCATGGAAGCATTGGCACAGGTTGGGACAGTGGTGATTCTTAAAATGCCGGAATATCACGGCTACTTAGGGTTGTTTGCTGGTTTAGATGACGTCAAATTTAAGAGGCAAGTCATTCCAGGGGATCAGCTTCGCTTGGAAGTGGAGCTGATAAAGCTGCGAAAAACATTTGGGGTTGCTAATGGTAAAGCGTATGTCGGGGAAAATCTGGCAGCAGAAGGCATTCTCAAATTTTTCTTAGAGAAGACTTCTGCCCAGTGATCGGTACAAGTCTACAATATGTCAGCAGAGCTAGGAGCAACACAGCACGCCTCCTAGCTCTTTTTTTGACCCTAAGTCACATGGTCCCATGGCCTTTTCTTTCCACAGGAATAGGTTCTGTTTGGATTTATTGTTTCTGTTGGCGTTTTTCAACAAGGAACAAATTTACGTTCCCTTGGAATGGCACGATAATGGTTCTTAGAAGTCTGATCTTGTGTCGGATTAGCGGAAGTGTACTCCTGAATCCGGCACTTTTTAGAAAAAGAAACGATTTGGAATAGGCAGGAAAGCTTGGGGAAAGGTTACTTTCCCGGTGAGAATGATTGGGAAGGGAAAGAAGCTTATGCACTTTTACTTGACCTTAAAAGAAGATGGCAACGTCAGTTATTCTCCGTTTCGAGAGATAGATAGGCTGGATTCCGGTGTTATCAGCTATCTAAGCGAACCCCTCGCTTTGGTGAATATTCAGGTCATTCAGGAGCGGCTGCGGCAGCGAAAGCTCTTCGATTTCCGGCCAGGAGGGCATAAACAGAGAGATATAAAACTTGAAGTCCTCAAAATAGTTCAAGAGTTGAGCTGGGACCGACCATCCTTCATCTGGGAGGAGGTTAATCCGGCCGCACCAGCCAGTCGAGATCGACTGGTTGAGGGGCGGGAAGAGGAGCGGGATAATGAGGCCCGGAAGGCATTTAATCGCTTGGTATTAGGCAGGCAGCTATCCTTCGCTGATCTGCGTGTGCTCGCCAGACAGCTCAAGCTTGAAGCTGAGGAAATTACCGAACTAGCTCATTCCTGCGTGCAACAGGGTGGTGCCCAGTGGGTTCCGGCGGTGAAGCCCCACGGCAGCGGTTGGCAGTGTCAACGTTGTGGGGAAAAGGATGTGGAGGAGTGGCCCAGTGTTTACGGAATGGCCGCAACGTGTCGAAGTTGTGAAAGTATCGGATCAAGCACTTCTTTGGACGCGCTTTATCGAGATCAGCGGTTACTCTTGGACGGTTCTGACGAGGTTAATTTTCGGCCACACTGGGTCTTAACAGAGGCCCAACGTTTGGCTAGTGAACAAGTGCTTGAGTTTATCAAAGACGTCTCCGAAGAAACGGCACTTCTCTGGGCTGCGTGTGGCGCAGGAAAAACTGAGGTGTGTTTTCCGGCTGCCGCGTGGGCTCTGGAGCAAGGAAAATCCGTGCTTTTTGCTGCTCCTCGTCAAGATGTAATTAATGACGTTGTGCCAAGGCTGCAACGGGACTTTCCCGGCTATCCGTTGCAAGTGTTGACCGGGACAACCCCGATCAAATTTCAAAGCGGAGGGATGGTACTGGCAACCACCCACCAGGTATTACGATTTTGGCGGGCCTTTGATGTGGTTTTTATGGATGAGATGGATGCCTTTCCCTATCATGGGAGCAGAGCCTTGGAATGGGGCTTGAATCACGCTCTGCGCCAAAATGGCAAACTGCTTTATTTGACGGCAACCCCTTCCCCGGAAGGCTTAAAGAGGGTTCAACAAGGCAAGACCCGGCTCATTCGACTTCCGGCACGGCATCATCGCCGCCCTTTGCCTGTGCCGATTTGGGAAAGATCCCGTTACTCTCTCGAACCTAACGAATGCGCAGGCCTCTGGGCAGCTCAGATTGAAACCTTAAGGGGACAAGGACCTGTACTGGTATTTGTTCCCAAGATCTCTTGGATTGATCCGTGGATCAAATGCTTTCAACGACGTTTTCCGGACTGGTGTGTTGACGGTAGTTACAGTTCAGACCCAGGGCGTTCCACTAAGATTAAGCGCTTGAGGCAGGGGGAGTTTGATCTTTTTGTAAGTACGACCATCCTAGAGCGCGGCATCACGCTAGCGCAGATACAAGTCGTGGTTCTAGCCGCGGATCATCCTGTTTTTGACGAACGCGCTTTGGTGCAAATGGCTGGCAGGGTGGGGCGAACCTCGGAGCATCCAAAGGGAAGGGTTCTTTTTGTGGCCAGGCGAATGACAGCGGCTATGAAGACTGCAGTTCAGTGGATTGAGGAGCAAAATAGACGTGCTTTGGAATTGGGACTTATCGAGGCATAAGACAAAAGCGATAGTTGATAGCCAAGGTTCATGATTCGAAAACTACGAACTATGGACAATGAACTATGACCTACGAACTATGAAGCGCGAGAAAGGGGGAGGACCTTGAAGGGATTCTGGATGGAAGCAGCTAAAATAACGCGGGCGTTATGGTATGTGGATGAACAAGCGTGTGTATTTTGCGGCGGAGAGCATGGTGTAATTTGCCCGGCTTGTACAACAGATTATCTACATCCGGAGCTCGGGCGCTGTATGAGCTGCGGAAAGTTGATTATCCCAGAGAAAATACACTGCTTGGACTGTGAAGCCGGAAAGGGTCCTAAACATCTTGATCAAGTTACAGCCTGGGGGCATTATTCCGGAGGATTAAGGGAATTTATTCAGAATCTAAAATTTAAAGCACACCCCCGAAGTATCATGAAAATTGCTCGTCCGTTTTCGGATTGGGCAATTAGCAAGCTCCCCGTCGTGGATGGCATAGTAGCAGTGCCTATGCACGCATCACGTCGAGCAGAACGGGGCTTTAATCAGGCAGAGGTCATCGCTTCTGCGTTACACTGGGAATTAGGATTACCGATTCTCCAAGGGGTTGAACGAATCGAGCCAACATCGTCTCAAGTTCAGCTTTCTCGTCAAGAGCGGCTGCTTAACCTGAAGGGGGCCTTTGCTGGACTGCCAACAGAGAATATTAAAGGGAGAAGTGTGTGGCTCGTTGATGATGTAACGACAACCGGGGCAACACTAGAAGCCGTGGCAGAAACCCTTCGCGGAAGTGGAACTCAAGCGATTTATGGCTTGTGTTTGGCAGCGGGACTCGAAAAAAAACTTGTGCCTTTCTGCAATTAGCGCTATAATTACTAGTGGATGGGCAGAGCCTATTACATTTTTTTACGTAAGGGGAATATCTTTCATGGCCTTTGAAGACAAAGATTTAGTATGTAAAGACTGCGGAGCTACTTTTATTTTCACAGTTGGAGAACAAGAATTCTACGCTGAAAAAGGATTCGAGAACGAGCCTCAACGTTGCCGCGAATGCCGCAACATACGCAAAGCAAGCCGTAATTCCCAAGAAGGAAGATCGCGTGAAATGTTTACTGTAGTTTGCGCGGACTGCGGAGTGGAAACACAAGTTCCTTTCCAACCGACATCCGATCGTCCTGTATACTGCCGTGAGTGCTATCAGCACCATCGCCCAGCCCGCGAACAATATTAATTCGAAACTTTTGGATTATATTAATTTGACATGACAAGCATTGGTTGACTTTATAGTTGGCCAATGCTTTTTTCTGGATCTGTTGATAATTATCCTGAAAAAACTTTCTTTCAACAAGGTTATCCACAGTTATTTTCTGAAAAATAGTGTGTTTTTAAGACTTATACACATTATCCACAGCCCCCTGTGCGTAACTTTGGGGGATAAGCAGTATTTATTAAGATCTGTTCTTCGGGCTTAGTCAGGAGAGGCACTTTTTTTAGCACTGCGGTATTAGTCTATCCCTGAACCTAACTATCCCAGAGCAGTGCTTATGAACCCCCCATTTGAGCTATAGACATAGAGGTAAGGAAAGTGTGCGCTACAAAATTGAAAAAATAGGTTGCATAAATTGATGAAGTATGTATAATCTTAAGGAATAAATAATGAGTTAAGACATAGTACTTAAGCCAGAGAAAAAGGGTCGCTTAACTCATTTAATAGGGAGGGGAATGTGAATTGTTTAAACCAAAGTTTCGTCTGATTTTGAGTGGATTACTTAGCCTAAGTCTCTTGACACTTGCTGGGTGCGGAAGCGCCAGCGCACCGGCACCGGCTCCTACGCCTGCTCCAGTTGAAAAGGTTCTCAAGGTAGGGTCTGACATTACCTATGCACCGTTTGAATTCATGGACGAAAAGCAACAACCAACGGGGTTTGACGTTGAACTAATCAACGCGATCGGGGCAGATATGGGATATCAGGTGAAGTTGGAAACGGCCGCTTTCGATGGCTTGATTCCGGCCTTGCAAGCAGGGAAATATGATGCAGTGATTTCTGCTATGACGATTACAGATGAGCGTGCCAAAAGTGTTCAGTTTAGTGACAAATACTTTAAAAGTGGTCAGTATATAGCCATGAAAAAGGGTTCTAATTTTAAAACATTAGCAGACTTGAAGGGCAAAAAGATTGGGGTTCAACTGAACACTACAGGACAATTTGCCGTTGAGAAGCTGGGAATGTCAACTAAAAAATACGATACAACACCGGACGCTATTAATGATCTTCTAAACGGTGGAGTGGATGCTGTGGTGGCCGATGCCCCGGTGGTACTCTGGTTCCAAGCACAAAATCCGAGTGCTCAGATTGAATCGGTGGATGCAGACTCCGGCGTAGAATATTACGGAATAGCTATGAAGCTGGGAAATACGGATTTGTCCGGCAAAATAAACGCCTCGTTAAAGAAATTAATTAGTAACGGAACCTATAATAACATTTTCAAAAAGTGGTTTAGAAAGGATGCTCCGAAATTCTAAGAACACATTTCCAAGGCTTTAGGTTTGGATGCTCAATCAATCTAAGAAATAAAGGAAGACGCTTGCTGAAGTGTCTTCCTTTATTTCCTGGATCTTTTAAGCTGGGAGTTCGGAACAAAGAAAAACTTGGCGTACACGATTTGGTTAGTAAAGTTTTTCGTTATTACAAAGTGCAGGAAATGAATTGGGGTTTAAATTGAGGCTTGAATTGAGCGGTTTCTTTGTGTACAATTAAGACTTGTTTGCCTTAAATAACGAACAAGTCGAAACAATTGCTGAAAGGAGAATATAAAGTTTATCTTAATCGTTCTGGGACGCTTTATTGCTTGTATAAATTTGCTGTAAAATATATAATTTTAAGCATTGGCAAGATAAATTCAAAAACATTCACGATCGGGCTATCCTAAATCGAAATTATAGAGTGAACTAAATGTGAGGAGGATTTTCTTGTGGGAATGAACTGGAAGGCGGTCCTAGATAGCATCCCTATACTGAATCAAGCTGCGCTGCTAACTTTGGAACTGACGGCAGGTGCAGTGGGCATTGGTCTGATCATTGGTCTTTTTATGGCTTTGGCACGTTTGTCAAAAACTAAAATTATGCGGGCCATTGCGATTGCATATATTGATTTTTTTAGAGGAACCCCGTTACTTGTTCAGATCTTCTTAGTTTATTTCTTAATCCCTAAAATTTTGCATTGGGATACTTTGCCGGACAATTATCAGTATACGGCAGGTGTCATGGCAATGAGTCTCAATTCCGGGGCTTATATTGCCGAAATTTTTAGAGCGGGAATTCAATCAATTGACCGTGGGCAATCGGAAGCGGCTCGGTCGTTGGGGATGAGCCATAGTCAAGCGATGTTTTATGTGATCCTTCCTCAAGCGGTTAAACGAGTGATTCCACCTTTGGGCAACGAGTTTATCGCCTTACTAAAAGATTCATCTCTGTTATCAATCATTGCGATTCAAGAGCTTTTTTATACCGGTAAGATTATTGTCGGACGGACATTTCAACCTGTTCCCATGTTTCTTACGGTTGCGTTGTATTACCTTTTAATGACCCAGCTGATTTCCCAATGGGTTGCCTATATGGAGAGGAGGTTGGGTAAGAATGATCTACGTTAAAAACTTGCACAAATCCTATGGAAAGCTTGAAGTACTTAAAGGGATTGATTGTCACATTAGCGAAAAAGAAGTGGTCGTTGTCATTGGCCCAAGTGGCTCAGGGAAGAGCACTTTCCTGCGTTGTCTAAATAAACTGGAAGAGCCGACAAGCGGTGAAATTATTGTCGATGGAATTCCGCTTAACTCCGAGACTAATGTTAATGCGATTCGTCGAGAAGTCGGCATGGTCTTTCAGCGGTTTAACCTTTTTCCGCATATGACAGCACTCCAAAATATTGTGCTTGCTCCTGAGATTGTGCGCAAAATGAATAAAGCGGAGGCTGAAAAGATCGGGCTAAATCTTTTGGACAAGGTTGGTTTATCCGATAAAGCGAGCGAATACCCGGATCGTCTTTCCGGTGGGCAACAACAACGGGTAGCTATCGCGCGGGCTTTAGCCATGAAACCCAAGATCATGCTTTTTGACGAGACCACTTCGGCTCTGGACCCGGAAATGGTCGGAGAGGTTCTAGCAGTAATGAAAGACTTGGCTCGTGAAGGAATGACCATGGTCGCCGTTACCCACGAAATGGGATTCGCCCGTGAAGTCGGTGATCGGGTGATTTTCATGGATGAGGGAATTATCATGGAAGAGGGTGAGCCTAACGAGGTGTTTGCACATCCTAAGAATTCCCGGACGCAGGCCTTTTTAAGTAAAATTTTATAGGGAGGAGCTTTTTTGTGCACGCGTCTGCGAGTACCGTATTATACAGTTCCTAGGTTTAGAGGCATTCAATCTTGGTTATCCTCTCCTATTAAGGTGAGTCAAGTCTGAGGGTTTGATTTAAGTTCAGAACTTGGATAATTCAAGGAGGGTGTATTTAAGTGGTTCAATAACAGTTTCTTAAATATATCAGCAGTTAAACTTTTTTATTTAGCAGGATTTTTTATGTAAATCGGGAATATTACATATATGCCATCTTAGAAGGGGGTTGAATTAATGAATATTATTATTCGTGGTAAACACATCGAACTAACGGACGCGCTTAAAGAGTATGTCATGAAACGGGTTGGTAAGTTAGCAAAATACTCTGATGAGTTTATGGACGTTCAAGTTACGTTGCTTGTTGAGCGTGATCGGCATCGGGTGGAGGTAACAGCCCCAATCCATGGTATGATTTTACGCGGGGAAGAAGAAACTGAAGATATGTATTCCTCAATCGATATGGTCGTTGAGAAACTGGAACGCCAAATCGACAAATATCGTACACGTATTAACAAGCGGATGCGTTCTAAGGTCTTGAAAGATCATGAACCTAAGCAACCAGTTCAAGTGAACGATGAACCGCATGAAGAAGTCGTTCGGAATAAGAAATTCCCAGCAAAACCTATGTCGGTGGAAGAAGCGATTATGCAGATGAATCTGGTGGGACATACTTTCTTTGTGTTTACAAATGCAGAAAGTCAAGAAATGAATGTCGTTTATCTGCGAAACAATGGAGACTATGGGTTGCTTCAACCCCAGACTTAAACAGCATAAGCCGAGTGAGTCGCGTGGCGTAAACGAACACAGAAACCGTTGCTTCAAGCCAGAGGGCCCGCATTAGCGGGCCTTTTGGCTGCTAATCTAGAATATCCCATGAGCAAATCGCCCGCTTCAGTTGCAGTGGGTTCTCTAGGATGTTAAACTTAAGAAATACACGATAATTGAAGAAGGGTGGATATAATGGGGTTTTTAGATTTGTTCGATGATAATGCGCGAGAAATCAGAAAATATCAAAAGCGCGTTGCAGTGATTAATAGCTTCGAACCTAAGATCCAAGCACTGAGCGATGACGAATTGCGCGGTAAGACCGCTGAGTTTAAAGGGCGTTTGGAGCAGGGCGAAAGTTTGGATTGTCTTTTGCCGGAGGCCTTTGCTGTTGTGAGAGAAGCTAGTCGAAGGGTAATTGATCAGCGTCATTATGATGTACAGCTGATTGGGGGCATGGTTCTTCATGAAGGTCGGATTGCTGAGATGCGCACTGGGGAAGGGAAAACCCTCGTATCTACTTTGCCGGCCTATTTGAATGCCCTAGTGGGTCAAGGTGTTCATATCGTGACTGTCAATGATTACTTGGCTCGCCGTGACAGTGAGTGGATGGGAAGAATCCACCAGTTTCTGGGCCTTTCGATTGGTTTAGTTGTTCATGGCCTCAACTATGAGGAACGTCGGAACAGCTACGCTGCAGATATCACTTACGGGACAAATAATGAATTTGGTTTTGACTATTTGCGGGATAATATGGTCACTCGTCCGGAAGCCTTAGTTCAGCGTGATCTCAATTATGCTATCGTAGACGAGGTGGACTCGATCCTCATTGATGAGGCCAGGACGCCGCTGATTATTTCCGGTGAGGCAGATAAGCCCACGGAATTATATTTTAGGGTAGCTATGATTATTCCACGCTTGAAACCGGAAGATGATTATAAAGTCATTGAAAAAGAGCGCGTTGTGACTCTTACCGAACAAGGCGTCAGTCGAGTGGAGAGTATGTTGGGCGTGGATAACCTTTATGAAGATATCCATACGGAATTAGCTCATCATGTCAATCAGGCGTTGAAAGCCCAGACCCTTTTCAGACGGGATCGTGATTACGTAGTTAAAGACGGAGAAGTCATTATTGTCGATGAATTTACCGGACGCCTAATGTTTGGGCGTCGTTACAGTGAGGGTTTGCACCAAGCTATCGAAGCCAAGGAAGGCGTGAAGATTGAAAAGGAATCCCAAACCTTAGCCACTATTACCTTCCAGAATTACTTCCGAATGTACAAGAAACTCTCGGGAATGACGGGAACAGCCATGACCGAAGAACCGGAGTTTCGCAAGATATACAAGCTGGACGTTGTCGAAATTCCTACCAACAAGCCGGCGATTCGAAGTGACAGTTCGGATGTAATTTATCGTACGGAGGAAGGAAAGTTCTTGGCTGTCGTGGACAGTGTGGTTGAAAGTCATGCCAAGGGACAGCCGCTTCTGGTTGGAACGGTTTCCGTCGAGAAATCCGAGCATTTAAGTGACCTGTTGGGGCGGCGCGGAGTTCCCCACCAAGTTCTCAATGCCAAATACCATGAAAAAGAAGCTCAAATTGTCGCTGAAGCCGGACAGCGCGGAATGGTGACGATTGCTACGAACATGGCGGGTCGGGGGACGGATATTATCCTCGGTGAAGGTGTGGCTGAACTTGGTGGGTTACATATCATTGGGACAGAACGACATGAATCGCGGCGAATTGATAACCAATTGCGCGGACGTGCCGGACGTCAAGGGGACCCGGGGTCAACCCAATTCTTTATTTCCCTGGAAGATGATTTAATGCGCATGTTTGGTGCGGACAATATCATGGGCATCATGGATAAATTGGGGATGGATGACTCTATGCCGATTACGTCCAGGATGATCTCTCGTTCCATTGAAACCGCCCAACGGCGTGTGGAGAACCGCAACTTTGATATCCGCAAACATGTCTTGGATTATGATGATGTCATGAATCAGCAGCGTGAAGTGATTTATGCCCAACGTCGGGCAGTGCTGATGGGCGAAAACCTTCGTGACAATATGATGGACATGTTGGAAAAAGCAGTTACAGACAGCATCGGGATGTTCAGTGGAGAAAGCGCATTCCCCGAGGAATGGGATTTGTCAGGGTTAGCCGATTATATCGAAAGTTTTTTCCTACCGGGAGTCCACTTACAACCTGAACAACTGGCCGATATGTCGAGAGAAGAAATTGAAGAAATGCTGACAGACCAAGCCAAAGCACTTTACGAGAGTCGTGAAGAGCAGTTTACTGCTGACCTGATGCGAGAGATTGAACGGGCCGTGATGCTGCAGGTTGTAGACAGCAAATGGATGGATCATCTCGATGCGATGGATATGCTCCGTGAGGGAATCGGTCTGCGTGCCTATGGGCAAAAAGATCCCTTGGTTGAATATCGGCGTGAAGGATTTGAAATGTTCCAAGCGATGATTGACTCCATTCAGGACGAAATTATTCGTTATATAATGCGGGTGACTCCTCAAGTACGGGAAGAAGTTCCGGAACAGCCTCGGAATATAATAGAAAACCGCTATGAGGGTGAGCCCAGCGAACCGGTGCACACCGGAGACCAGATCGGACGCAACGATCTCTGCTCGTGCGGAAGCGGGAAAAAGTATAAGAAGTGTTGCGGAGCAGAAAAGAAGTAGGTTTTGGAAGGGTGAATAAAAAGTGCTTTCTGATTGGAAAAAAGAATTGGAAACGTTAACCTTATGCTTGGCAGATTTGAGGGTTTCCCTTTGACGTCTCTCAGCGTCTGGAAAAGATTAGTTCGCTGGAGAGGGAGTTTCAACGACCCGGTTTGTGGGATGATCCCGTCTTAGCTCAGAAAATTATGCAAGAGTTAGCTCAGCATCAGAGTAAAGTGAAAACATATGACGAACTAGAGCATAGACTTGGGGAAATAGAGGCACTGTGGCAGTTAGCGACTGAGGAAGATGATGTGAGTCTTGAACAAGAGATAGAGCAAGAGGTTAAATCCCTGCAACGAAAGTTCGAGGCTTTGGAGCTGGAAATCCTACTTAGTGGACCGTATGACCGGAACAATGCCATCTTGACCCTCCATGCCGGAGCCGGGGGCACGGAAGCACAAGATTGGGTGCAAATGCTCTATCGGCTATATATCCGTTGGGGAGAGCGGCACGGCTACAAAGTGGAAACGCTGGACTTTTTGCCTGGGGAGGAAGCGGGTATCAAAAGTGCGACCCTGTCCTTCGCTGGGGAAAATGCCTACGGATATGCCAAGTCGGAAAAGGGCGTGCATCGGTTGGTGCGCATTTCGCCCTTTGATGCCTCAGGCCGTCGTCATACTTCGTTCGCTTCTGTGGATGTTATTCCGGAAGTGACCGAGGATAACGAGATAACCATTGATACCGAAGATTTAAGGATCGATACCTATCGATCCGGGGGGGCCGGCGGTCAGCACGTTAACAAGACGGATTCGGCCATCCGGATAACCCACCTGCCATCTGGGATCGTTGTCCAGTGTCAGAGTGAACGTTCCCAGACTCAAAACAAGGCTGCAGCCATGCGTGTTTTACAGGCCAAGTTGCTGGAACTTAAGCGCAAGGAGCAAGAAGCCGAGATTTCCGAAATTCGCGGCGAACAACAGGAGATTGCTTGGGGAAGTCAGATCCGTTCTTATGTGTTTCATCCTTACAGCTTGGTCAAAGACCATCGTACCAATGTGGAAACCGGGAATGTGTCGGCGGTGATGGATGGGGAAATTGATGCGTTTATCGCAGCCTTTCTCCAAAAAACGAAGAGTGCCGTGGGAAATTAAGCTGAAGCAACAACGATTGAATTGAATTCCGATTGAGAATGAGCTATAGGAGGGAATCACTTGACCACTATTGAACTAAAGCGGGTAGCCAATACTCTCCGTCAAGATATAATTTCCATGCTTGTAACTTC
>Ga0326727_10015858_pt1 | contig 16056 bp, 12 predicted proteins | sample MB2enrmetagenome_FD_207643 | JGI IMG/M metagenome (GOLD analysis project Ga0326727, IMG submission 207643) | Lab enriched peat soil microbial communities from McLean, Ithaca, NY, United States - MB29MY | ecosystem: Environmental > Terrestrial > Soil > Wetlands > Peat | place: USA: New York...
GCCATACGTGCTGAAGCCAACCATTGGAATGCCGGAGAAGATCGCGCCATACTGATCGCACCGATTCTCATTGCGAAGTTGTTGCGTACGCAAGCAGCACTGGAACTCTATGAGTCCCTGAATGTCGCCAGCCCTATGGGCTTCAATGGCAGCGCGTGTGTCGGCGACAATGTCGGTGGTCTCCATCACCGCGAGTTCCGTATCCTGTTTGATCCGGCAGTAGAACCGGATGCTGCGGTCCTCGACGCGTTGGGGACTCCGAACGAAAGGCTCTCCCTCGATCATCAATCCCAGCGGGTGGTGGAAAAACTGGGATGCAGCCTGATCGGCCGCGATGTTCAGTGTCTCGGCGTAGGCATCCAGTGCCGGCCTGTGGTTGAATTCGATCACCTTGCGCAGCCCCTCATCCACCTTGGTGGCTACCAGGGTTCTGCCGGTCGGCCGGAAGCTCTGCGACTTGACGATCTCGAAGCCTCTCTTCAGCCGCAGAAGTACGAGCACTGCGGCGTCTGTATAGGATTTACCATCGGCCAGCACGTGCGTGCTCCGGAACTGCAGGTCGTCACCAGCCGAGCCGCCAATGAAGAAGACATCAGTGCCATCGCCGATCTTTTCCATTAGACGTTCCTCGGCTCCACTCAAACCATCCACCAGCACAAGGCCAACGTGCTTGCGGAGATCCAGAGACGAAACCGGCGCTTTGAAGTGCTGCTCGAACTTCGAGAATGCGCCCTGGACGCAGGTCTCCCAGGAGATATCCTCGACCACAGCAGAAGCGGCATCCTCCACGATGTCTTCATCCAGAAAGAGGGCAACTACCGATCCCTTGAGCATTCTGCCGCAAACGATCTCACCGGCCGTGGAGCAGCCTGCGACACAAGCCTCCGGGAAAGCCTGCTGCATCTGCCGGCTGAGCGCGAGCGAGTCGTATTTGGCCGAGCTGAAGACGATCACGACCCTGGGTTTTGAATCTCCGCACTGCTGTTTTAGATCTGCGACGGCATCTGGCAGCGGCTTTGTGGATTGTGCAGTGGCGATTGACATGGTGGAAAGCCGGACTCCCAAATCAGCGGCAATGCTTTTGAGCCTTACGAGAAGAGCAGGGTCATCCGGCGACGTGTCGCTAAAGGAGTTGGGGTTGACGCCCTTGAGGACAAGCTTGGCCTTGGTGGTTAACGCGATGGTAGGATTGCCCTTAGCGCGTTGCTCGACAATCAGATCGATCAAGCGTTTGATCCGCCCCGCCATTTACCGATTGCTCCTGACTGGCTCATGCTTCAGCCTGTTCCGCCGGTTTGCGACATTAATTCCTATGTTACGCTATAAATTTCTCATTTTACACTAAAAATTCTTGTGTTACAGCACGATAGATCGTATGGGAGTCTAATATCTCATTAGGCCCGCCGGCTGCCAGCATCGGACGACGGACAAATCTCAAACGATCCCGAGCGTTTCGCGGCGATTTGCCTGGAATCCAAACAGGCCGATCGAGTCGGTTGGGGAGTTTGGATGGACGGACTTGAAAAATGCGGCTCCGCCCAGGGCGCGGAAACCATGCAAGTGCTCTGTCTGGCGGGCGACCTCGAGGACAGGACGTTCTTCAGTGAGCTCCTCGATCAAGCCGGATTCAAATGTGACCTGGATGTCGCAGGATCCCCACAGGAGTTCGAAGACCACCTGCGCCGAAGCCGCTATGACTTCGTTCTCGCCGGCTCACGACCCCACTGGCCGGCGCTCGACGCCCTGCAAGAGCTTCAGCATCTGTGCCCTAACCTACCCTTGCTGGTTGTGGCAGATCCCACGGACGAGGCCATAGCACTGGAATGCCAGAGGGGAGGTGCCGCCGGCTACGTTTTCAAAGACCGGCTGGCACGCTTCCCCTTTGCCGTGAATCGAGCTTTGTACAAGAGGAGAGCGCGCAGCGAGGCGGAGTCCGGGCAGGTATTGGGCTCCATACTCAGAACTCTGGAGGACGCGGTCACCGGTGTGACGCCGGAGGGCATCGTTGTGACCTGGAACGAAGCCGCCGAGCGCATCTACGGCTATTCGGCTCAGGAGATCGTCGGCCGATCCATTCTGGTCACGGCGCCGCCCGAGACTCACGAACTGCAGGGAAAGCTGGCGGCGCTTAGGCGCGGCGAGCGGGTCAAGCCCTACCAAACCGTGCGAATACGCAAGGATGGAAGCCCCATCCACATCTCTATCACCCTTTCTCCAATCTATGGCCCCGAGGGCCGTCTGACGACCATACTGGCGCTGGCGCGCGACATCACCGAGAGAATTAGGGCCGAGAAGGCGTTGCAGGAGAGCGAGGCGAAGTTCCGCCAGCTTGCGGAGAACATCGATGAAGTGTTCTGGATGATTGATAGCGAGGCGGCGCAGGTCCTTTATGTAAGCCCCGCCTACCAGAAAATATGGGGTCGAACCTGCGAGAGCCTTTACAGCAACCCAGCGTCGTGGTTGGATGCCGTTCATTCAGACGACCGGACGCGGGCGGAGGAAGTGTCGCAACGGCAACTCAAGGGCGAGGCCGTCGAGAATGAATACCGGATTGTGCGGCCTGATGGCGTGGTGCGCTGGATTAGGGGTCGCGCGTTTCCGATTTTCGACGATTCGGGCCGGCTCATTCGTGTCGCTGGATTCGCGGAGGACGCCACCAACTGGAAACTGGCGGAAGAGGCGCGGCGCAGCAGCGAGTCCCGCTTCCGGCGCCTGGTGGACTCCAACATCATCGGAGTGTTTACGGGAGACGACAGCAAGCAGATCCGCGAAGCAAACGATGCGTTCCTCCGGATGGTCGGCTATCCGCGTGAGGATCTGGATGGCGGAGCGATCCGCTGGGACCGGCTGACCGCGCCGGGGTTCGAACACGTCAACCAGTGCATCGTTCAGCAAATCGCGGCCAAAGGCGTCACGGAGCCGCTCGATACGGAGATGGTTGGCAAGGATGGCCGCCGCGTACCGGCTCTCGTCGGCCTTGCCTCTCTGGACGATGCTAATGGCCAGGCCATCGGCTTCGTGCTTGACCAGACAGCGAGGAAACAAGCCGAGCTGACGCTGGCGCAGTATCTTTCCGACATCGAAGACAGTCAGGCACTAATCGCCGAGCAGTCCGCACAACTGACTCGACAGGCTGAGGATCTGGCGCTGGCCCGAGACCAGGCCGAGGCGGCTAACCGCGCCAAGAGCCAATTTCTCGCCAGCATGAGCCACGAAATCCGCACTCCGATCAATGGGGTGATCGGCATGACGCAGCTTCTTCTGGACACCAAGCTTTCTCCGGAGCAGCGGCGATATGCCGAGGTGGCATGTACCAGCGGCGAAACCTTGTTGGCTCTGATTAACGACATCCTCGATTTTTCGAAGATCGAGGCGCGCAAGCTGGTTCTGGAGTCCGTCGATTTCAATCTCCGGGCGCTGCTGGAGGGAACGGTCGAGATGCTGGCAACGCCAGCGAGCCAAAAAGGACTGGAGCTCACCTGTCTGGTGGCGCCGGAAATGCCGTCGCTCGTGCGTGGGGATTCCTGCCGGCTGCGTCAAATCCTCCTCAATCTGGCAGGGAATGCACTGAAGTTCACGCACCAGGGGGAAGTAGCCATTCGAGTGCAGCTTGACCATGCAGACGATAGGACGATAACCCTGCGCTTCGCGGTCGCCGATACGGGTATCGGCATCCCGCGAGACCGCGCCAAGGCCCTCTTTTCACCCTTCGTTCAGGCAGACGGATCGACTACCCGAAAGTACGGTGGAACCGGGTTAGGCCTGGCGATTTCCAGACAACTGGTCGAACTGATGGGCGGTGAGATCGGTCTGGAAAGCGAAGAAAACCAAGGCTCGACATTCTGGTTCACCGCTGTGTTGGAGAAGCCGGAACAGCAAACCACTCCGGAGCCTGACACCGATGCCGGCCTCGATGGAGTTAAGGTTCTTGTGGTCGACGACAATGCCACAAGCCGCATGGTGCTGGGCACACTGTTGAAGTCCTGGGGCTGCCGTTCGAGCCAGGCTGCGGATGGGAATTCGGCGCTGGCGACCCTGCGCAAGGCGGCGCGGCTGGCGGACGCGTTCGACATCGCACTACTGGACCTGGAAATGCCAGGCATGGACGGGCAGGAACTCGCGCGACAGATCGTGGCGGATTCCCAACTAAGCCGCTCCGCACTCCTGATGATGACCAGTCCGAGCCAGCGCTGTGGAGCTGCGCATCTGGAAGAGCTTCGCCTGGCGGGTTGCTTAGCCAAGCCGGTCCTGGAGTCTCGCCTCCGCGATGCGCTGCAGGCGGCTTTGGGCAGAAAGATGGCCACACAGCCCGCTGCCGAAACCAGCGGGAAGGCATCCGGCGCCACGTCTTCGCGCGCCCACGACCGGATCCTGGTAGCCGAAGATATCGCGACCAACCAGGAGGTGGCCCTCGCCATTCTTACGAAACTCGGCTACCAGGCCGATGCCGTCGGCAACGGCGCCGCGGCCCTCGCGGCCATCGAGAAGGCCACCTACGATTTGATCCTCATGGACTGTGAAATGCCTGAAATGGACGGATACGAGGCCACGCGCCGCATCCGGCAGCAAGATGCCGCGGATGGCAAGTCGAGAATTCCTATCCTGGCGCTCACCGCCCATGCCATCTCGGGAGATCGGAACAAGTGCATGGAGTCCGGAATGGACGATTATCTGTGCAAACCGATCGAGCCGCGGCGACTGGCCGAAGCGCTTGACAAGTGGCTTCCCACGACGCCCCGACCGGCTCGCGGCCCCGAAGGCCAGGCAGAGGATCCGCAAGAGAAAGGCATCGGCATTTTCAACGAAAAGGACCTGATGGAGCGTCTAATGGACGATCGATCCCTTGCCGGCAAGATCGTCGCGGGGTTTCTGCAAGATGCCCCGTCTCAATTGTGCCGCCTCCGGGAGAAGCTGGAAGAGGGCGATGCGGATGGGGCCCGCCGGCAGGCCCACATGCTCAAAGGGGCCGCCGCCACTGTGTCCGCGGACGCTTTGCGCGCTTTTGCTCTTGAGGTGGAGAACGCGGCACGAGCGGGTGAGTTAGAACGCGCCGCGAGCCTTTTGCCTCGCATGAGTGGAGAATTCGAGCAACTGAAAACCGCGGTCAGGGATTGGGCGTAGTCCGAGCCGGGGGAGAATCATCCAGATGAAAACGCTGATTGTTGAAGACGATTTCACAAGCCGGCTTTTGCTGCAGACGTTCCTGTCCAAGTGCGGCGAGTGTCACACTGCCGCTAATGGCAAGGAGGCTGTCCAGGCCTTCCGCTTAGCCGAGGAGAGAGAAGAACAATACGATCTCATCTGTATGGATATTCAGATGCCCGAAATGGATGGCCACGCAGCAGTCGAGGAGATCCGTACTATTGAAAGCCTGCGTACTCGCCGGGCCAGTCGGGTGATTATCATCATGACCACGGGGCTCAGCGACGAGGACAACGTCAGATCGGCCCGGGAGCTGTGCGATGCTTATCTCCTAAAGCCCATCAACATCAGGAAGCTACGCAGCCATCTTCAATCCGTCGGGCTCATCTGACCTGCCCTGGGAATTTCCGTCAGTCATAGTTCAGAGGCTCGAAGAAGAGAGGCTCGTCGAGGGAATTTTGCGGTGGTGGCCAGGGACGGACTTGAACCGCCGACGCCAGCCTTTTCAGGGCTGCGCTCTACCAACTGAGCTACCTGGCCAAGGAAACTGAGTGCCTGCTGAGAGGCACCCATTATTTTAGCAAAGGCGCGCTTTCACGCCTCCTGCAACGTTGCCAGCACCTCCCCGGTTTGCGATTCGATGTCCGCGTGCAGGCTGTTGCCGTGGGCGTCCATGGTGACGATGGCGGCGAAATTCTCCACTTCGAGGCGCCACATCGCTTCCGGAATTCCCAGCTCCATCCAATCCACCCCCAGCACCTTCTTCACGGTTCGCGCGTAATACTGGGCCGCCCCGCCGATCGCGTTCAGGTAGACGCCGCCAAACCGTTCGAGCGCCGCCAGCGTCTTCGGTCCCATCCCGCCTTTGCCGATCACCGCGCGCACGCCATACCGTTCCAGCACCATCGCTTCGTAGGGCTCTTCGCGAATGCTGGTAGTGGGGCCCGCGGCCTTCACCTTCCACTCGCCGCCTTCTTTCAGCATCACGGGACCACAATGATAAAGCACCGCGCCATGCAGATCGAAAGGTGGCTCATGCGACAGCAGGTGGTGATGAACGGCGTCGCGCCCGGTGAAGCATTCGCCCGAAACCAACACCACATCGCCCACCTTCAGCGCACGCACCTGCTCTTCGGATAATGGAGCGCGCAACGCTATTTCGCGTCCGGTCAGCGGGAATCCGGACGAAACTGCCATTTTCTGCACAGGCCGTTCCGGATCTCGATAAAGCCATTTCGTAATCGCGCCGCTCGACGGATCCAGCCGCACGCCAAGCCGCCGGAACGCCCAGCAATCGTAGGCCACCGACACGAAAAAGCTCGCCGGCAGCCGATTCGCCACGGCGATCTTGCAACCGATCAATGACGCGCGCCCGCCAAAGCCCATTGCGCCGACGCCCAGCCGGTTGGCTTCCTCCATGATCTCGGCTTCAAGCTTCGCCAGCTCGGGATTAGGATTGACGTCGTCGAGCGTGCGGAACAGTTGCATCTTGGCCACCATGTAGCCGTGCGCGCGATCGCTGCCGATGCACACGCCGATCGCGCCGGGAGCGCAACCTTGTCCCTGCGCCTGCCAGACGGCATGCAGAAGGCACTTGCGAACGCCTTCGAGATCGCGGTCGGCCCGGCCAAGATGATCGAGGTCCGCGGGCAACGAATACTGGATGTTTTTGTTCTCGCAGCCGCCACCCTTGAGCAGCAGCTTCACTTCAATCTCGTCTTCTTCCCACTGCTCAAAGTGGATCACCGGAGTTTCCGGCCCCAGATTATCGCCGCTGTTTTTCCCGGTCAGCGAATCGACGGAATTCGGCCGCAGCTTGCCGCGCTTGGTGGTTTCGCGAACGGCCTCGCGAATCGCCCGCCCCAGCGCGATCTGATTCACGCCCACCGGCGCGTGCACGATAAACGTCGGCATTCCGGTGTCCTGGCAAATGGCTCCTTCGTCTTCCTGCGCCATGTCGATGTTGCTCGCGATGATGCTGAGCGCCTGCGAAGCCTGCGTGTGCGGGGTTTCCACCGCGATCGCCGTTGCCATGGCCGCGCGAACGTCGGGCGGCAGGTTCGTGGATGTCTGGGTAATGAGTTGTATTAGGCTTTCAGTAAGGAATTGCATGGAACTACTTCCATCGTATACGCAGCCCGGTGCGCCGATTTCGGTGATACGATCGGCTTGCTATGGCTGTGGCCGGGTTGTTTTCATGGCAGGACCTGTTGGTCGTGGGGTTGACTGCCAGCATCTTCGGTGTCGTCGGCGTTCTGGTTGTTCGGCTGCTGTGGCGGGCGGGAAGCGCCCTGTCACATTCCGGGACTCCTCAACGATTCTGTCCGAACTGCGGAGCGCGGTTGCCGGGCGGCGAGAAATAGTCCCGCTCACCCTGCTTGTTTCAGATATCGGTATACCATCGCGATGGGCAGCCCCACGACGTTGAAGTAGTCCCCGTCGATGCGCTCGATGAATTTCGAGGCCAGCCCCTGAATCCCATATGCGCCGGCTTTGTCCATCGGTTCGCCACTCGCCACGTAGGCGTCGATTTCTTCCGGCTTCAGCGGTGAGAACGCGACGCGCGTGACGGCGGTGTCGGCCATGGAGCGTACGCCGGAACGCAGGCAGATGCCCGTAATCACCTCGTGCGTCCGCCCCGACAGCAACTGCAGCATGCGGCGGGCGTCGGCGTCATCGGCAGGCTTTTCCAGTACCATGTCATCCACAACGACGATGGTATCCGCGCCGAGCACAATCTCTCCCGGCTCAATGTGCACCGCTGCGGCTTTGTCGACGGCCAGCCGGCGAGCGTAATCCGTGGGCGATTCGCCGTCGAGGCGTTGTTCTTCGATATTGGCCGGGCGCATGATAAACGGCAGCCCGGCAGCACGCAGGATCTCCGCGCGCCTCGGCGATTTCGACGCAAGCACCAGCATCAGTCGAAATAGCGGCCGAGAGCGTTATTCTTTCTTCTTACCGCTGCCTGGCGGACGCCCGCGCCGTTTCGGCGCTGCCGCTGCCAACGTGATTTCGGTGAGCCACTTGGGGGGCCGTCCACGCCGCTTGCCGTGAGCGGCACTCAGACGTTCCAGACTGGCAATAGCCAATCCCAGGCGATCTCGTTCGGCTTTCAGTTCTTCGAGGACTTTATTTATATCCATCTCTGATTACCAATGTCGCACGACTGTGACTGTGGAATGCGAGCCGCCGTTCAAATCAAACCTGCCGCATGCGCGGTCTGACTAACGCGGTGTTACACTGGCGGCGTAAGCGTATGAGGATTCTCATCGTCGAGGATGAAAAGCGCATTCAGGATTTTCTCTCGCGCGGCCTCGAAAGCGCCGGCTATGCGGTGGACGTGGCAGGCGACGGCGCCAGCGCGGTGAACCTGGTGCACAACACCGAGTACGATCTGGTCATCCTCGATCTCATGCTGCCGGACACCGACGGCCTGACGGTTCTGCAGAAAATCCGCAATCGCAAGGCCAGCCCTCCGGTGTGTATTCTCAGCGCGCGCGATGCCGTTGACGACCGCGTCAAAGGTCTCGAACTCGGCGCCGACGATTATCTGGTGAAGCCGTTCGCGTTCGTGGAACTGCTCGCCCGGGTGCGAGCGCTGCTGCGGCGTGGCCAACCCACGCCCGAACGCCTCCAGGTGGGCAATCTCGCTCTGGATTGCATTCGCCGTAAGGTCACTCGCGGCGCGGATGCGATCGAACTCGCGCCCAAGGAATTCAGCATCCTCGAATACATGATGCGCAACCGCGGCCGGCCGCTTAGCCGGACCATGATCGTCGAACATGTCTGGGACATGGATTACGACGGCCTTACTAACATCGTCGACGTTTACATCCGCCATCTGCGCAGCAAGATTGACGACCTTTACCCGGAGAAGATGATCCACACCGTGCGCGGCATCGGCTACATGCTGGATATTTCCGAAAAGGCCGCCGAGCAAACCCCGGCCCAGACGGCACGGAATACCTGATCGCGCCGACGGAAAATGGCAAGCTGGGCGAAAGTGCGGCACTGGGCGGGGCGGATGCTTCGGCTCACCCGCAGCCTTCGTTTTCGCCTGACGCTCACCTACGTCGTCTTTTTCTCGCTCTTGCTGGCGGTGATTGGGTTACTGTTCCAACCGCTGCTGCGCAACATTATGAACGATGAAGTGGACGCGACGCTCGACCAGGAGTGGGCTGCCGCCAAGGGTTATCTGCACTACGAGGACAAAGCGCGGAAGTGGACCTGGCTCTATGACGGCTTCGATTCCGAGGAGCAGTTCATCGTCCTGCGGCTCCAGCGCGCGTTCATGCTGGCGGACAGCAATGGAAACCCCATCAATACCGATCAAATTCAGGCAGCCGACGTCTACGAGTCTCTTCACATGGAGTCTCCGGCCGATATTCGCGGGAGGCTGCTGCGGCTGGCCAGAACGAAGGAAGAGACTGAGACGCGCATCGATGAGGACGGAGTTCCGTACCGGATTCGCACCGGTGTGCTCACCGATGAACTGCGGCGTCACTATTTCATGGCGATATGCAGGTCTGTCGCCGAAGAACAAAAAACTCTGAATGGGATCAGCGCTCGATACCTCAGGATGGCGCCGTTCCTGATCGGCTTGAGCAGCATCTGGGGCTGGTTTATGGCAGGGCGGGCGGTGCGCCCCGTGAATTCCGTTGCGCAGGCCGCGCAGGATATTTCCGGTTCGAATCTGAGCATTCGCATTCCGTCCCGAGGCGCGGGTGACGAGCTCGATCATCTGATCGCCACCTTCAATGGCATGATGGACCGTCTGGGCACGTCATTCGAAAAGATTCGCCAGTTCTCCACCGACGTCTCCCACGAATTGCGGACGCCGTTGACGGTGATCCGCGGGCAACTTGAAGTCGCGTTGCTCACAGCCCGTAGCGAAGAGCAGTATCGCGACGCCATGATGGCGGCGCTCGAGGACGTGGAGCGCCTGTCGCATATCGTGCGCGCGCTGCTGCTGCTGTCGCAGTCGGAAACCGGCCAGCTCGTTTTACACAAGAGCGAGCTGGATCTCGCGGCCATGACCCGCGACCTTGTCGAGGAGTTCCAGATCTCCGCCGACGAGAAGCGCATTCACCTCACCGCGGATTTGCCCGACGCATGTCCGATGAATGCGGATCGCATTCAGCTCGAACGTCTCATCTCAAACCTGCTGTCCAATGCGCTGAAATACACGCCCGAGGGCGGCAAGGTGCATGTGCGGTTGGGCCGCGAGCCGGGGGTTGAGCCCGCCACCGTCCGCCTGACCGTGGAGGATACGGGCGTCGGCATTCCCGCAGAGCACCTCCAGCATATTTTCGACCGCTTCTATAAAGTCCCCTCGGCCGATTCGGAGAAGGGCCTTGGTCTTGGCCTGAGCTTCGTGGCATGGATCGTGAAGGCGCACGGCGGGAGCATTGACGTGCAGAGCCAGGTGAACGAAGGGGCACGCTTTACCGTGACGCTTCCCTCCGGCGCCTGGTCACTGGCCACCACGCCTCCCGTTCCGGTCAGCGAAGCGTAATGGCCGGGCGCGTGCCCTACACTGGTTGAGTGGCCGCACACGTCGAGATAAGCACGCGGGAAAACGAAGGCATCGCCGTTCTTGATCTGACCGGGCGTTTGGTGGTCAGCGAGAGCCTGAACACGCTGCGCGACACGGTAGCTCAGCTCCTTCGAGAGGGACAATCGAAAGTCGCGGCGAACCTCGCCGGAATCGACTACATCGACAGCACGGGGCTGGGCACGCTGGTCATCTGTTACACCACGCTGCAAAAGGCCGGGGGCTCGCTGAAGCTGTTCAGCCTGAACCGCCGCAACCTTGAACTGATGTTGCTGACCAAGCTCTCCACGGTGTTCGAGCTGTTCAATGACGAGCAAAGCGCCATCAACAGCTTTTTCCCCGAGCGCGAGATTCAGGCCTTCGACATCCTGAGCTTCGTGAAGGATCAGAAGAAGTAAGCAAGCGTCATTCTTCGTCGAGGGCGCTCCGCAGAATGCGTAGTCCTTCGACGATCTTCTTCCGCTGCGCGGGGCCGGCGCGTTCAAGGGCCTTCAGCAGCGGCTGGATAGCGAGCTCCGGCAGCTTGTCGCGAACAAAGTCACGAATCACATCGGTAACCACGATCCGGCTAAAACGCCCGTCGCTGTCATCAGCCTTGCGACCCACCATCCCTCGTTTTTCCAGCCGGTCCACGATGCCCGATACCGTGCTGTGCGCCAGGCTGGCCTGTTTGCTCAGTTCCTTTAGGCTCAAACCGTCGGACCGCACCAGAATCGCCATGATGGCTCGTTGCGGCGCGGTCAATTCTCCGCGGGCGATGACGGTGGATAGCGGTTTCCGCAATGCCCGCTGAATCTCGCGCAGGTTGCCATCAATCTCCTGTGCCAGGTCGTGGACATCGCGCTGCTTCTTCATGATCACCACACGAAGGGAATCAGCGCCTTCACGTGCCGCTTGTAATCAGCGTATTGCGCGCCAAATTGCGTTTCCATGAATTGCTCCTCCGTTCCCCACTTCATTCGCAAGCCCAACATCGCCAGCCCCACCCCCAGAAGCGCGCCCACTCGTGCACAATCGACTGCTGCCCCAAGGAACCCCAGCACCATGCCCGTGTAGATTGGATGCCGGACCAACGCGTAGGGGCCTTTTCGGATCAGCTCGTGATCTTCCTTGAGGGTCACCATTCCGCTCCAGTTCCGCCCCAGAATTATCCGTGCATAGATCGCGAGCCCGATGCCGGCGACGGTAAGCGCGACACCGGTCCACTCCACCGCTGGCGTTTGCGCGATGAAGAATTCGTCCAGAATTCCGGGCCTGAACCGGTCCTTGAACACCAGCAGAAATGCGGCGGCCATAACGGCGGTGTACAGAAGCCTCGGCGCGACGGCTTCACGGCGTCTGGTCCGTTTCGTGTTCAGCGCCGCGACGGCCCACACAATGCCGGCCAGAATCCACAGCGAGGTAATGATCCGGTAAGGTTCGTTCCACATGAGTCGTATACGACGCGTCGTGTACGACCTATATTACACCGCCCATCGTTCCATGGCAAGAGCCTTGTGCGTCGTCCGCGTGAGCCGCTACGCTGGTTATTTCGACATGCCCAACACCCCAATCACGGTCGCTTATGGCGACGGCATCGGCCCGGAGATCATGGACGCCTCCCTGCGCATCCTTCGCGAGGCGGGAGCGCGCATTGACACGGAGGTCATCGAGATCGGCGAAAAGGTTTACCTGCGCGGCAACAGCACGGGTATCGACCCTTCCGCCTGGGAATCGCTCCGGCGCACCAAGGTGTTTTTCAAAGCGCCCATCACCACTCCGCAGGGCGGCGGATACAAGAGCCTCAACGTCACCACGCGCAAAGCGCTCGGCCTCTACGCCAACATCCGGCCCTGCGTTTCTTATCATCCTTACGTGCAAACCAAACACTCGAAGATGGACGTGGTGATCGTTCGCGAGAACGAAGAGGATCTCTACGCGGGTATCGAATACCGCCTCAGCCCGAGCGTGATGGAGACGATCAAGCTGATTTCGCGGCCAGGTTCGGAAAAGATCGTCCGCTATGCGTTCGAGTACGCGCGTCGGCACGGCCGGAAGAAGGTCACCTGCTTCACCAAAGACAACATCATGAAGATGACCGACGGCCTGTTCCACAAGGTCTTCGAGGAGATCGGACCCGAGTATCCGGAGATCGAAAAAGAGCACTGGATCGTGGACATCGGCGCAGCCAAGCTGGCCGACACGCCGGAAGCGTTCGACGTGATCGTGATGCCCAACCTCTATGGCGACATTCTTTCCGACGTCGCGGCGCAGATTGCCGGTTCGGTGGGGCTGGCCGGATCGGCTAATATTGGCACGGGCGCGGCCATGTTCGAGGCGATCCACGGGTCGGCGCCCCGGCGTGCGGGACAGAATCTCGCCAATCCCTCTGGCCTGCTCCTGGGCGGCGTTCTGATGCTGGTCCACATCGGCCAGCCCGACATTGCCAGCCGGGTGCACAATGCCTGGCTGCGCACTATTGAAGACGGCATCCATACCTACGATGTTTTTGTCGAAGGCATCAGCCGGCAAAAGGTGGGCACCAAGGAATTCGCGACCGCCGTTGTGGCGCGCCTGGGGCAACAACCGGAGACTCTGAAGGCCGTGCACTACGCCGAGTCTGTGCCGGAATCGCCGCGAGCTCAGGCTGCAACCACTCAGCAGAACATCGCTACGCGCGTGGACGGGATCGACGTTTACGTGGGCTGGCCCTCGGCCGACCCGAATGTGCTTGCCGCGAAAATCCTGCCCGCCAGTGGCGACGGATTGAAGCTGACGATGATCTCCAACCGCGGCGTCAAAGTGTGGCCGGAGGGCTTTGCCGAGACGTTCTGCACCGACAGCTTCCGTTGCCGGTTTATCGCGGAGGGAGGCACTACGGTAGCGAAGACCATCGCGCTGCTCGCCCGCGTGGACGCGTTGGGCCTTGAGATCGTTAAGACCGAAGGCCTGCGCAGCTACGACGGGCAGCCCGGCTATTCGCTGGCGCAGGGGCAATGAACATGGCGGAATCCATCAACCACCCGCTGGTCGGCATTCTGATGGGCAGCAAGTCGGACTGGGACACCATGCGCCATGTTCACGAGACGCTGGAGAAGTTCGGTGTCCCGCATGAATCGCGGGTGATCTCCGCGCATCGCACGCCGCAACTGGCCACCGAATATGCAAGCACGGCGGAAGGGCGAGGTCTGCAGGCGATCATCGCGGGCGCGGGCGGGGCGGCCCATCTGGCCGGAGTGATTGCCGCACACACGCTGCTGCCGGTCTTCGGGGTGCCCATGGAATCGGCGTCGCTCAAAGGCATGGACTCTTTGCTCTCAACGGTGCAAATGCCCGGCGGCATTCCTGTTGGCACGCTGGCTATCGGAAAAGCCGGGGCGACAAATGCGGCGCTGCTGGTGATCGCGATGCTCGCGCTGCACGATGCCGCGTTGCGCGAAAAGCTGCGGAGTCACCGCGAAGAAATGGCGGCGAGAATCGCTAAAGAAGTGTTGGAATAGATCTTGCCAGTACGGCTTGAAGCAGGAAGAGGGTTCGTGCCGGGGAAGGGCTACGGAACGAAGGTATCGAACAACATCTTGTAAGTAGACTACCACAACGGTGCGGCTGCCGCAAGACCGTCTCACGGCACGTCAACCGGTGCTGTATTTCTTCACCGATTTCGCATAGGTCTCCGCGACCTTCTTCAATTGATTGATTTTATTATTCAACCGTGCATCGGCGGCCGAAGGCTGCGGGAGCTTCTCGAGATACCCCTTGAATTCGGCAACGTCAATACGTGGCCTGTCCTTATACCAGTATCCGTAGAACGGCCTATCCCACTCAAACGCCAACACCGCCCGTTGCATCGACATCAGCGAAAGACACCGCTCGAATGAATCGTCGGGAGCGGGCGCTTCCACCCACCCCAGCATCTCCGTCTCGGCGTCGGTGAACGTCGCGACGTTCAAGCCAGGCGGAGGGACGGCTGGCGGCGCGGCTCCGGCGACGGGGGCGGGGGCGGCCACAAACTCCTTGCAAAACCGGGGATAGCTGACTGGTTTGCCCAAGATGTCGGAGATCTCCTCAATGCGCTGAAGATTAAGCCGGTCGAACTCGGTTAACAGAGGGGACCAAATGGCTTGCAGAAGCCTCTCGCCCGCTTTAGTGCTCAGGAACCAGCCCGCCTTCTCCCGCAGCGCGCGCATGCGCATCCAGTACGCGATGAAGTAATAGAAAACGCGCCTTCGCTTTTCGGGCTTCGCGGCAGTCGCCGCGGCTTTGAGATCGGCAACCGCGTCCCAAAGGTTGTAACTCGCGCGGGCGATAGGCAGGTAGTATCGCGGAATGTAGTCGAAGAGCTTGCCGAGCTGCTCCTTCCATACTTCGAACTCCTTTTCACGATCCGCCGCCCACAATTGCCAGATTGCGCCGCCAATTCCGACAATCAGCGGCAGCGCAAGCCAACTGGCCACCCAGGCCAGAAACTCATCGGTGCGCGAGGTTACGTCGAGAGGTTCGAGGGCGACCGCGCTGACGTACTCCTGCGGAGGTCTACCTGCCGGAGCCGGAGCCTTTTCCCCTTTCAGTGAAATCTCGGACGCGGCTGGCGCCTCGGACCAATGGTATATAACGAGCAGACCGAAATGCCCATCTTCGGGCGGGGTCAGGGCGGCGTGGCGAAGAATGGATTCGCCTGGCTTGATGGTGGCCGGGAGGCCGGCGGGAACGCTCGTGTTCGGAGCACAAGCCGGATAACCTTTGGACCAGCATGGTCCGGTCTGTTTGAGCCCCGGCGCCCGAAACTCGACTGACAGGGCATTGGCGGGCGTTGCGCCCTCGTTGGTGAAGCTCAGATTCACCTCGACAGCGTGGTTCTGGTAAACGCGAGCCTGATCTATCCAAATTGCCGCAGTCAGATGTCCGGTGTTGGAAGATTGATTGGACGACACGTATCGCGCTCGCGCCGGACTTGCCGAAAGTCGAAACAGAATGGCGCAAATACGATAAGCGCCAGCCCCAACCAGACCCAGCACGAGTGCGAAAAGGGCGACTAATATCACAGTGGTGGGAACGCGACGCATATCGACGGAAGCGGATTCCAGGGTCCATTATGCCCTAATCGACCGCCGATTTCGCGTCGATGCTGCATTGAGGTGATACTGGAATGACATGCGCCACCTGATCCTGGCACTGCTGCTGGCCGTGACCACGTACGCAGCCGACATGTCCGGCCACTACGCTGCGCACAATGTCATGGAAGTCGGTACCGAGCTGCTCCTGAGGCCCAACGGCACATTCGAGTTTGCCTTCGCCTACGGCGCCACCGACTACTACGCGAAAGGCACGTGGAGAACCGAGGGCGACTCGGTCTTTCTGACCACTGCGGGCAAAGAAGAGCC